>ERZ802821.72-NODE-72-length-48997-cov-13.9707_pt1 | contig 48997 bp, 51 predicted proteins | sample MGYA00345648_ERZ802821 | MGnify/ENA primary metagenome ERZ802821 (study PRJEB30503, sample SAMEA104212357) | marine metagenome | biome: Westerlies Biome; feature: [SRF] surface water layer (ENVO:00010504) within the epipelagic zone...; material: water (ENVO:00002006)... | reverse complement strand
CCGGTCTAGCAATATCTGATTTCCCCTCTAATGGTATAGAGGTAATATCTTTTGCTTTATTATCATCTAAGTTCGATATGATATCTTTAAGTAGTTTTTTACTCACATTTCTCTCCTAATCCTAGTTGAGGAGATATCATTCATCGGTCCATTAATAAAGGTAAAACATGGCGTTTCTGTATTAATTAGATCTTTAGAGTTCTCCATACCAATCTTTTTTGCATTTTTTTTGAGTTTTTTTTCTACATCTATAATAGGATTTGTTGCTCTTGGATAAATCGCCATAGGAATTTTTTTAATAAATTCTTTCCAATTTTTCCACTCTTCAATTTGCGCTGCATTATCAGATCCCATTATCCAAATGAACTTTACAGTTGGATAGGATTCTTGAAATATAGACACTGTATCAAATGAATATTGCGTGTTAATTGTTTTTTCGATATCAGTCACAATAAAATTTGAAGATAGGGCAGTATTCTTTGCACTTTCCATTCTTTTACTTAGGGGCATAAGTGAATTTCTGTCTTTTAGAGGATTGTGAGGTGATACTAACCAAATAACTAAATCTAATCCTAGTGATTTATAGGCTTCATTAGCAACCTGATAATGCCATTCATGAGCTGGGTTAAAAGACCCACCAAAAAGACCAACCTTTGAGTCCTCAGGTAAAATAATCATTTCTGATAATACTTTTGACATTAAGACCTTATTTGCCCTGATCCACGAACGATATATTTAAAAGTGGTTAGTTGTTCAACACCGACTGGCCCCCTAGCATGAAACCTACCTGTTGCTATACCAATCTCGGCGCCCATACCAAATTCTCCACCATCAGCAAATTGTGTGGATGTATTATGCATGACTATCGCACTATCAATTTCATTCAAGAAGATTTCGGCTGTTTCAGTATTCTCAGTTATTATTGAATCTGTATGGTTTGTTGAATGCTTATTAATATGACTAATAGCTCCATTAATTCCTTCAACTATTTTGATGCTGATAATTGCATCTAGGTATTCGGTATCCCAATCAGATTGATTGGCAGGAATTATATCTTCGACAATATTTATACTCTTTTCACAACCCCTTACTTCACAACCAGAACTTTTTAGCGCTTTGTTAAGTTTAGGAAGAAGATATGCTGCCTTTTCTGCATCCACTAGAAGTGTTTCGGCTGCACCACATATACCGGTTCTTCTCATTTTAGCATTTATGGTTATATCTATAGCTTTTTCAATATCTGCATCTTTATCAATATATAAATGACAGATTCCTTCTAAATGTCCAAAAACAGGGACTTTAGCTTCATTTTGAACTCGTTCTACTAAACTTTTTCCACCCCGTGGAACTACAACATCTATTGTGCTTTCTAATCCAGACAGAAGATAGCCTACTGCGCTTCTATCAATAGTAGGAATAATCTGAATTGAAAATTCTGGAAGACCAGCTTTAATTAAACCTTCTTTTAAAAAATTATAAATTGAATTAGAAGAGTGATGACTTTCAGATCCTCCTCTTAAGATAACTGCATTACCGGCTTTAATGCATAATGCACCTGCATCAGCAGTAACATTTGGTCTACTTTCATAAATTACTCCAATAACACCAAGGGGTGTCCTTACTCTTTCAATATCTAAGCCATTCGGTCTTTGCCATTTAGCCATTTTTTGACCAACAGGATCTTCGAGGTCTGCTATTGACCTTAATCCATCCGACATTGATTTTATTCTATCGTCATTTAATATCAGCCTATCTAAAAATGATTGGGAGATATTATTGTCTTTAGCTTTCTCGATATCTTTGATATTAGCATCTAAAATAGCGCTTACATTCTGGTCAATATTATCAGCCATATAATGCAATGATTGATTTTTTTGCTCTGCTGAGGCCAAGGCTAATTTTTGAGATGATTTCCTAGCCTCTTTCCCCATTTTTAATAATATTTTTTTTATTTCTTCAGACATTTAACTCTCTTGTTCACCAGAATATACAAGATTATTTCTATGTATTATTTCTGGCTTATCTACATACCCAAGTATTATTTCGATTTCCTTGGATTTCTTTCCTATTATTTTATTTAGGTCTTCTGAGTTGTAGTTTGATAGACCTCTTGCAATTTCTATATTCTTATCATTGAAAATAACTAAAGTATCACCTTTGTCAAAGTTTCCATTTGCCTTTGTTACTCCTGCAGATAATAAGCTTTTTCCATCAAGGAGTGCTTTACTGGCACCTATATCAGCAAAAATTTCTCCACTTGGTTTTAATTGGCCGGATAACCAAACTTTTAGAGAATTTTTTGACGACTTTTCAGGCTTAAACCATGTACAATTGACACCTCTTTCAATCGACATTAGAGGATTTTTATTATTACCTGAGGCTATGATCATATTACTACCAACCGACATACAAATTTTTGCTGCCTCAAGTTTTGTTATCATTCCACCACTACCTAACTCACTAGCATCTCCGGCCATTGATATTATTTCATCATTTAAATCGCTTACTTCTTTTATAAGGTGACTTTCTTCTTTTTTTGGATCCTTAGAATACAAGCCGTCAACGTTTGATAGTAGAACAAGGCAATCAGCTGAGAGCATTCCTGCTACTCTTGCAGCCAATCTATCGTTATCACCATACCTTATTTCAGATGTTGCAACTGTATCGTTCTCATTAATTATAGGTATATAATTATTTTTTAATAATTCTTCAAATGTTGAACGGGCATTTAAATATCTTCTTCTATCCTCGGTATCATCTGCTGTTATTAAGATTTGTGCAATATTTAAGCCTCTTTTTTCAAGCGACTTTTTCCATCCATTTATAAGTTTTATTTGCCCTATAGACGATGCGGCCTGACTCTCAGATAAAGATAGATTTTTTTTATCTTTATTAATTTCATTACCAAGAGATATTGCTCCAGACGAAACAATGATTATTTCTTTATTTTGTTCTCGAAGTTTAAGTAGGTCGGTTGCAATAGAATCTAAAATTTTTTCATCTATATTTCCGTCTTTACTTGTCACAAGCGATGACCCAACTTTGATTATAATTCTTGATGCTTCAGATATATTATTTATGGTGACCATTTCTTTGTATCTTCTTTAGTTTTTTTTTCTTTAATAACATTTAATACTGTATTTAGAATTTCTTCTAGACCTTTATTTGCTACAGACGATATAGGAAATACTTTTTTACCTGTTTTATCTTCCAATAAATTAATTTTATCTTTTATGTCTTTTTCATCTAAACCGTCTATCTTAGAGAGGGCGATCACCTCTCTTTTTTGAGCTAATTCATCAGAATATGATTCAATCTCATATCGTACTGTCTTCCAATCTTCATATGGGTCTTCTGAGAATGAATCTATTAAGTGTACTAAAATACTGCATCTTTCAACATGTCCTAGAAATCTATCACCAAGCCCTTTACCATCGTGAGCACCTTCAATTAAGCCAGGTATATCCGCAATTGTTATTTCCTTTGACTTATGACTGGCAATTCCAAGAACAGGATTTAATGTTGTAAAAGGATAGTCTGCAACTTTAGGTTTTGCTGCACTTATTGATGAAATTAATGTCGATTTTCCAGCATTTGGCAATCCTATTAAACCAGCATCAGCAATTAATTTTAATCTTAGCCAAATCCATTTTTCTTCACCATTTAAACCTGCATTTGCTTTTCTTGGTGCTTGATTGTTTGGTCCTTTAAAATGGCTATTTCCAAAACCACCATTCCCACCTTCAAGGATTAGAATTTCTTGATCAACCTCCCTTAAATCAGCAATAACAGTTTTATTATCCTCTTCTAATATAATTGTTCCTTTGGGAACATTAATTATTATATCCTGTCCGTTTCCTCCTGTTTTTTCGCTTCCTTTTCCATCCTCGCCATTTTTTGCATTAAAATGTTGCTTAAATCTAAAATCAATTAGTGTATTTAAGCCTTCGACGCACCTTATAATTGCATCTCCTCCTCTTCCACCATCACCACCATTTGGCCCACCAAATTCAATATACTTTTCACGACGAAAGCTAACGCAGCCGTTTCCGCCTTTTCCGGAGCTGATAAAAAGTTTTGCTTGGTCAAGAAATTTCATAACCTATCTCATAATTATTAAATCTATAAAATAAATAGAACTATGAACCGGTTAAATTAAATTTTAATTAGTTTTTTCAGTAATAGGGTCAACAGAAATAACTGGACCACCTGTTCTTAGTTTTTTAAAACTAACTGTACCCTCGATTAAAGAAAAAATTGTATGATCTTTTCCGAGACCAACATTTTTACCGGGTTGCCACTTAGTTCCTCGTTGACGAACAATTATATTTCCAGGAATAACACTTTCACCACCAAATTTTTTTACACCCAGCCTTCTTCCTGCTGAATCTCTTCCATTTCTTGATGAACCACCTGCTTTTTTATGCGCCATTTCTTACTCCTCAGTCTTTTTTTTCTTAACAGACCTAGTTTTTGTATCAGTTTTTACTGTTTTCTTCGCTGCAGTAGTTTTCTTCGCTGCAGTTTTTTTCTTCGCAGGAGCCTTTTCCTTTTCAGGAGCTGTATCAGCTTTTGCTGCTGCTACTTTTTTGGTTTCTTTTTCTTTAATATCAACAATTTTTAGCGTTGTTAAGTGTTGCTGATGACCATTTTTTCTTCTGTAGTTATGTCTTCTTTTTTTCTTAAAGACGATAATTTTTTTGGCCCTGGTTTGTTCAATTACTTCAGCATTAACAACAGCACCTTGGATGATTGGATCACCAACAATTGGATCGCCCTCACCACCAATCATAAGTACTTCATTTAAATTAATTTTATCACCTGTTTCACCGATTAGTTTTTCAACTGAAATAACGTCATCTTTTGAAACTTTATATTGTTTTCCGCCACTGCGAATTACTGCGTACATTTTAAATATCCATTAATATACTGGAGAAGTAAAATTTCCCCTAGGGGCGCAAATATAACGTTGAGTGAGTAGGTGTCAAGCATATTATAGGTAAATTGTGGTTTATCTTATTTTATTTAAAACCATCATTCTTTGTATTGTTAATATGGGTAAAAATGATAGTAAAAACATTATTAAGTATATTTCATTAATTGATATACTTAGATAGTCTAAAAGACCTGCTAGCCACTCACCGATTATTCGAGAAAAGTGCCTAATACTCATTAAAAATGCAAATTGTGTAGCTGCCATTGCCTTAAATGAAAGACCCATACACAGTGAAAGGCTTGCAGACATCACAAATGAACCCATTACGGATAATAATATCAATATTAAGGAGCCTATATATAAATTAGAAATTTGGCCGCTTAAAATAAATACTGAGATCATTGTCAGGGCAATTATAAGCTGGGATATTATGATAATTTTGTAGGGACTGTATTTATCCGATAAATAACCTCCGCCTATAGCTGAGAAAATTCCAATATATAGTCCAAGAGAACGTATTTTTGTTAAAATTTCATGATCCCAACCAGCAATATTTGTATATAGATTAGAAATGCTAACATAATGCATTCCAAAAGAAATATTAGATACTAAGCAAAATAATATTAACATAAAAATTAGAGGAGTAACTGAGGTTTGATATAAGCCATATAATGCTTTTTTTAAATCTATGGCCTGTTCTTTTTTAGATAGCTGTGAAAAAGAAATCATTTTATCTGTAATATTTTCTTTCTGGAAGATTATAAAAAGAGAGCTTGCTAATAATGTAATTCCGAACAATTCAAAAGTTTGATTTAATCCATAATTTTTAATTAAGACTGAGCTTATAAGAGCAGAAATACTAACACCAAGGGTTCTTGCGCCCCACATAAAACCATTGCTTATACCCCTTTCATCTTTATCAAGTATGTCTATTGCGAGACCATCTGTTGCTACATCAAGAATTGATGTGCTGAGTATTATTAGAGATAATGATAATCCTATTAGTACTGGGGATAAATGTATTGAAATAAATTGAGATAAAAATAAAAAAATAAGACTCAATAGTATTAATGAACTCAATATCCAGGGTTTTCTTTTACCCATTTTTGATAATTGATATGAGTCGACAAATGGCCCAATGATAAATTTAAGTGTCCATGGTAAGGAGGCTATTGAGGTTATTATAGCAATATCACCTATAGAAAAGTCTTTAGATGCCAACCAATCTATTAAAGAAAAATAAATCAGGCCCTGGGGTACACCCTGAATAAAGTATAAAAAAGAAAGTCCAACACGTCTATTTAGACGGCTGTTAGAAAGAACCAAAGATCTACTCCATTGATGTTTCTTGTTTTCTTACTGCATCAGAAACTTCTCGATCAATTCCTAATGCAAAATCTGAGACATACGGGTTTGTTAGTCTTTCGTTTCCAAAAGTAGACATTGGACCATGGCCAGGTATAAATCTTATCTCATCACCTAGGGGCCATAATTCATTAACTATGGAATTAACCAATTGCTGATGATTTCCTCTCGGTAGGTCAGATCTCCCTATCGATCCTTGGAATAAGACATCACCAACAGCAGCTATCTTTGCTTCTTTATGAAAAAATATTACATGCCCAGGAGTATGACCAGGACAGTGACGAACACCAAATATTTGATTTCCTATTGTTACTTCATCACCACCCTCTAGGAATCTTGATGTCTCAAAAGACTCTGCAGGGGAAAAATTATATTTCTTTCCCTGTTCCTCAAGACTTTCAATTAAAAACATATCATCTTTATGAGGACCCTCTATTGGAACATTAAGTTTACGGGAAAGTTCAGCAGTTGCACCTGCATGATCTAAGTGCGCATGTGTAATAAGTATTTTTTCAATTTTTACATCATACTTATTTATTGCGGTAATTATTTGATCGATATCTCCGCCCGGATCAATTACAGCGCCTTTTTTAGTTTCTGTGCACCATAAGATAGAACAGTTCTGTTGGAACGGAGTAACCGGTATAACAAAGGCGTGTACAGCAAGTTCTTTTTCTTCAGTCATGATTCTATTGTATATCCTTAGAGACTTATTTAGCCAATCACTTCTTTTAAAAAGTCTTGCATTGCTTTCCATGAACGTCTATCTGCATCTGGATTATATGCCATTCCCATTTCTGGCGAATTTGCCTCTTTATTTGTAAATGCATGAGAAGTTGATCCATAAGCATGAATTTGCCAATCAGCCTTAGACTCTGTGAGTTCATTTGCAAGCCCATTAACATCTTCGTGTGGAACCATAGGATCATCATTGCCATGTAAAACAAGAACTTTTGTATTTATGATGTTCCCGTCAGTATTTCCAGGCTTATTAAAAATACCATGGAAAGAAACTACACCAGCTATATCAGAGCCTATTCTTGCAACATCCAGAACGCAAAGGCCTCCAAAACAGAAACCAATACTAGCAATTTTAGAATTATCTACTCCAGCTTCTGATTTTACTGCATCGATTGCTGATAGCATTCTTTTTTGAAGTTTTGATCTATCAGAAAGAACATTATTCATTAATTCTATATTTTCTTCTGGTGAGCTTCCAGTTTTCCCTTCTCCATACATATCTACAGCAAATCCAGAATAGCCCAAGTTATTCATCGACTTTGCTTTGTCGAGTGTAAACTGATCTCTACCTGCATAAGTTGGTACAACTAAAACAACGGGAGCATTCGCATTGCTCTCATGAGGAAAGAAAATACCTTCTAGGCGAGTATCATCATCAAAATAATCAATAACTTTTCCCATTCATAACTCCTATTATTCTGGCATATTTCCGGAAACAACTGACATTGCATTATCAACTCTTATTTGAGCTCCATTTACAAATTTAGATTCATCTGAGGCAAGATATAATGCAGCATTTGCAATATCTAGAGGTTCACCAACCTTATTACTTTCTACTGGAGCCTCTTGGACAACAGGTGAGGCTCCAAATTTTTCTTCCATAAGTGCCGGAACGCTTGCAACCATTGGAGTTGCTATTCCGGATGGATGAATTGTATTACAACGAACACCATTTTTTGCTAGACCACAGTGCACTGCGACAGCCCTACTATAGGCTTCAATTGCACCCTTGGCTGCACAATAAGCAGCAACATATGACTCTCCTTGAACTGAAGCGATTGAACACATATTTACTATTGATCCACCACCTGTTTTAGCCATCACTGGTATAACATATTTACATCCAAAAAAAGTACTATCCATGTGAACTGACATAGTGAATCTGTATTCTTCAGTTGTTTGATTTTCAGGATTACCAGGTTTAACTATACCAGCATTATTTACAAGTATATCAATACGGCCATATTTTTCTTCTGTTTCATTTATGATTTCTACCCATCGATCTTCATCAGTAACATCATGTTTAAAAAAAGTTCCACCTAATTTATCTGCTAAGGCTTGACCCTCTTTTTCTGCGATATCAGTTAAAACTACTTTAGCTCCTTCTGAGGCAAAAAGTTCAGCATCAGCTGCACCTAAACCCATAGCTGCACCTGTTATAATCGCTACTTTTCCTTCTAGTCTTCCTGTCATATTCTTTCTCCCTATATATTTTAATTATTGACCATACATTTCTTCTTGAGTCGGCAATCGATTCAGTTGAATACCGCCACTTACTCGAATTAAATCTCCAGTAGTAAAGCAATCATCTGATGCCATCCATACTGCAGTATTAGCAACATCTTGAACATTCGCAAGTCTTCCAAGTGGAGACTCTTTTGTCATTGCTTTTATTGGACCGTCCATATCAAACAAAGCTCCTGTCATAGGAGTATCTACTAGACCTGGAGACAAAGAATTAATCTTAAGACCTTTATGTTGGTATTCTTTTGCAGCTATCTGAACAATTTTATCAGTTGCTGCTTTAGTTCCGACATAGGCGGAAAGACCAACAGCTGATAATTCAACTGTGACAGATGTTGTTGTTATGATTGAACCACCATTTTCCATAATATTGGCAGCTTCTCTGATAAAAATTGTTGGCCCTATAAAGCTTACTTCTGTATATTTTCTTAAATGATCCCTTGTTAGCTCATTAAGTGGCCCTGGCTCATACATACCTGTCGTATTTATTGCAATATCAACTTTACCATAAGTATCTTTTGCTACTTTAAATAAGTTTTCTATATCTCCATCTACAGTAATATCACAAGTTTGAGCCTTTCCATTAAGCTCAGTTTCCAACTCATCCAAGGGTTCTTGGCGGCGTCCACTTATAACTACTTTTGCACCTTCATTAGCATAGGATTTTGCAATAACACCTCCTAAGCCCTCTATTGATGATGCTCCCAATATTACGGCGACTTTTCCGTCCAGCTTACCCATTAATATTCTCCAAATATTTATCTATTGTTTGATGGAAATGTCTCGTTCTTGCTTCCTGATAGTTTCCAAGTGATTGTCCTTTTTTGAAACTTGATTTAAATCCTTTTGTTTGGGATAGCAAATTATTTGTATCTTGATCATAAACGGCGCCTAAGAATTCTGTTCCAGGGCATTTTGTATAACTATCTTCTATCTCTAGTGCAAAAGGTTCTGGCGGAGGTGGGCATGGCCCATCAATAGGTTTTGGTCTGAGAAATAGTAAATCAAAAAGGGCACCATCAACGCCATTTGGTCTAAATCTATAAACCATTGATAATTGAAGGCCTGGGAAAAAAAATGCATTTGGAAAAGCAAAATATTCAATTGAATCAATTGTCTCAGTAACAGTGAGATGAGAGAAATCTTGTTTGAATTTTTCTTTCATTGTCTCCTGAACATGCTCCGCATAAGCCTCTCTGGCTGAAGTTCCTTCAGGTAATTTTTGTCCTGCACCTTCTTCTGTTCTTTTACCCATCAATATATCAAAAATCTCTTGCTCAGAAGGACGATTTTCAGTTATGTGAGGACTTGTGTATCCAATAGTATGAACAAATCTTGAAATATGATCACCAAAAATATCATAATCCGCGTTAGCATCACCTGCAGTATAAACTCCTTCGGAATGAGTTTCTAAAACATGATAAGCCTCTAAAAAGGCCTCAGCAGAAACCTTCCAATTTGCAGGTAACTTTTTTATTACATGAGTTTCTATATAACGATCCTCAAGTTTCCAATTTTCAAAATGTCGAGGAAGAACTCCCAAATATTCACTGAGAGGTTTAGCATTTTCATCAAAGTTAATAAAAATAAAACCACACCAAATATCAAACTTGATTTCCGGAAGAGAGAATTCTTCCTTATTTACGTGAGGGAAATCCCAATCACATGGTAAAAATTCTAATTCGCCTTTAAGAGACCATGACCAACCATGAAATGGGCACTTAAGCTCTTTACAAAAGCCTGAGCTATTTGCAGGCTTTAATTGAGTACCTCTATGTAAACAAGAATTGTAATAAACTTTAATTTCATTATCTTCTGTTCTGACGATTATAGCTGAGCGATCTCCAACATCATAAACATAATAATCCCCTGGCTCAGGTATGTGTTCTTCTCTGCAGGCCCATTGCCAAACTTTGGACCACATATGCTCATCCTCTGCATTTGCAAATTTTTCAGAAGTATATCTTTCATATGGAATATCTTCATCACCTAAAAAATTATAAGATTCTTCCAGCAACGGTTTAGGTGCTCCGCCTTTATCATTTTTTATTAATTCTTTAGTGCTTGGGTGATCTGGACACCTCGCATCCCCAGGCTTTGTTTCTTCATTTAAGCTCATTGATTTTCTCCCTCAATTTAAAACCAATCTTATCAATTAATCTAAAAAAAATTTATATCTTAGTAAATCATTATTAAAAATTGTTTGGTATATATTTACAATGGATGTTTTACCTCAAAAATAAAATGATCATCCTTTTTAACAACGTAACCTGCTGATGGAGATGCAAAATGTGTTCCAAAAACTAAGGTTTTTTCATCAGCGTAATTTAATAATTTTCTTCGTCTAGTTTCTTTTGCAAGTTCTGGATCCCAGTCTGCAGACGAAATCCAGTCAAGTTTTTCCATTTGGCATGGATGATGCAAAAAGTCACCAGTTATAGCTGCTTTCTCACCATTGGATAAAATTTTTATACTTACATGCCCTGGTGTGTGACCTAATGTTGGCTCAAGGGTTATTTCCTCGCATATTTTTTCATCAAGTTCGACAAACTTAACGAGGCCAGAGTCAATAATAGGTATGATCGAGTCATTTATAAATTCTGCATAAAGAGGGTTTCCTAATTGTTTTTCAGTATAATTCCATTCCTCTCTACCAAATAAATAATCTGCCTTTTTAAATGTTGGTTCCCATTTGTCATCTACTAAGATGGTATTCCAACCAACATGGTCTGTGTGAAGATGAGTACATAATACTGTATCAATATCGTCTGTTTTATATCCAGCGCTCTCTAAGTCTTCAAGGAATTTAGTTTGCAGATTGTTCCATGAAGGGATGTGTCTTTCTTTATCATTACCAAGGCAAGTATCGACAATAATACACTTTTCTTTGGTTTCTATAACAAGCGCATGAACACTTACAATTGTATTTCCTTTGCTATCTGAAAAGTAAGGTTGAAGCCATGGCATTTTTATAATATTTTCAGGAATAGCATCTGGCACAACAAACATAGGGCCAGCTCTTTCACCTTCAATTATTCTAGTTATTTTCACATCGCCAACTTTCCAAGAACTTACTTTATTTTTCATTATTATTATCCTGGATACGGTATTTCTTCTGATTCATAAAAATGAGCTTCAACATCAATTGGGTTTTTTGACATTTCTTCTCTAAATACTGCTACGTGTTCTGTTTCTAAATGATCTTTTAGTGACTGGAGATCTTCCCAGAGTTCAGTAATTCTCATAACATTCGGATTATTAATATCTGCACTAAAAGCATAATCTAGGCATCCTTTTTCTTTTAATGTTTCTTGTTCAAGATCAAAGATTACATTTTTTAAGTTTAAAATATTTTCACTAGTTGTTTTAGCTGTTGCATTAACTACTATCATTATTCCCTCCCTTCGAAGCCTTATTCAAGACCTCAAAAACTAATTGGTCAAGATACTAAATTTAATTGATGTAGAATTTTACCTATCTATATATTTTCATACCTTTACTATGGTGATAATCTGACTACATTATAATAATAAAGGGTGAATTTAGAAGGGGAGTCAAATGCCACAGACTTTTAATTATATTGATTTTAGCGAAAAGCTAACTGCAACTCTTGATAAATCTGCATCTTTATCAAAGGATAGATATATATCTAAAGATTTTATGCAATCCGAATGGGAAGGTATATGGACTAAAGCATGGTTATTTGCTGGTTTGGAAAGTGATCTTTTAGAGCCTGGTGATTTTTTTATTTATGATATTGGTCGTGAGTCAATTGTTATTACTCGTAATGATGAAAATGAAATTTCAGCCTTTTATAATGTATGTCAGCATCGGGGAAATAAAATTGTTACTCTGGAATCTGGTTCTTTTAGCAAGGTTTCATGCCCCTACCATGGATGGACATATGGATTGGATGGGACTCTAGAGCATGTACCGGATAGGGAATTATTTAAAGAAGGTGTCCCTTGTGACAAGAAATCTCTAAAGCCTGTTAAGGTTTCAGTATGGGCCGGTTTAGTTTTTATTAATATGGATGAAAATTCATCTTCATTAGAAACTTTCCTTGGACCAATAGTGGATCAGTTAAAGCCCTATAAATTTGAAAAAATGAATCTTGTTAAGCATCAAACTGTTTCTCTTTTGGAGACTAACTGGAAAACAGTTAGAGATAATTTTTTAGAACAATATCATGTCGACTTTATTCATCCTCAGCATGCTAGTTTTGTTGATTGTTGTGATGCAGAAAATGATTTATGGCCTTTTGGTCATACAAGAACAATGGTCACGAGCCCTGTTGTTAACCCAAGGTATTCAACCCCAGAAGAACCACCAGAGTTTATGAAGGATTATCTCAAAGGCCTTAGATTAAACCCAGATGATTTTCATGGAAAAGTCCCCGAGATTCGTAAGGCTATTCAAAAACAAAAAAGAGTCATCGGTGATGAGTTAGGTTTTGATTTTTCTGAGTTTACAGATGATCAAGTTTCGGATGTCCTTCAATACGATATTTTCCCAAATATTTTTATGACAATTCATCCTGAAAGATTATGGATTTTTGGTCCTAAACCTCATCACTCTGATCCAAATAAATGTTCCTTCACTAAGTGGTCTTTTCAAATACCATCACATCAAGTTCGAGATGAATCTAAGGAGTTGGAATTACTTCCGGGGTCGTCTTTTTATGAACAAACTGGTTCTAGACCTGAACATGATATTTTTACTAGAGATGATGTAGTTCAGGGGAGAAAATCCTTAACTGTAACAATAGACCAAGATATTCATTATTTAAATGATATGCAGGCTGGTATGCATTCAAAAGGCTTTGATAGCGCTACATTAAGTAATGACGAGGAGAGGCTCCAGCACTTTCATGATTGGGTAGATGATTGGATAAGTGAAGACTCTTTATGGTCTAGGGTGGAGTAAATAATTGATGTCTGAAAAAACTCTACCAAAAAAAACTTTATTTTTTTATGGACTCTCAGAGATGCCTCTTTCAATTGCATCACTGCCTTTATTGGCTTTTATACCAAATTATTATGTTTCTGATTTAGGGCTTAATTTTACTGTAGTAGCTTTAGTAATGCTCTTAGCAAGATCTTTTGATGCAGTCACAGATCCTTTAATTGGCTTCTTAAGTGATAAGACTGATACTCGCTGGGGAAGAAGGCGTATATGGATGTTTTTTTCTATACCACTTTTAATGATTGCAACATATAAGATATTTTTCCCAGAAGATTCATGGGAATGGGTTCCTCTTAGTCTGGACTTTCTATCTTTGAATCTTGGTGCAGGTGGACATTATTTATTATTTTGGTTTCTAGTTCTGTGGTTTGGATGGAGTATGTTATTTATTCCCTACTATTCATGGGCTGCAGAGTTATCTAATGATTATAATGAGAGATCAACAATTGTCGGATGGAGAATGTTTATTGGAACATTTGGTAATGCAATTTCAAAATTCTTACCTGCAATTGCTTTATTCCTATTTGCTTTTGGAGGTGCAGAAGAAACTATTATAATTATTGGAGCTTGTTTAATTTTGGTAATTCCAATTTGTATTAGTCTTTCAGTTTTTAATGTTCCTGAAAGGATGGACTACAAAGTGAAGCAGGGATCTGTAAAGCAAGGTTTGCTGGCTATGTGGAAAAATAGCGCTTTTAGAAAACTTATTTTTGCATATTTTTTTAATTATTTAGGCGTAACCCTCTCAACCTTAACAGTCATGTTCTTTATTAGAGGCGTAACTGGTGAGGAGGAACAGGGTATTCTCTATTTTGTATTTTATTATGTTGCAAATCTTATAGGAATCCCATTTTGGCTTTGGCTTTCTAAAAAAATTGGAAAACATAATGCTTGGAAAATTGGCCTACTTGTTTTCACTTTTTTACAACCATGTTATTTCTTTTTAGGAGAGGGGGATTATTATTGGATGTTTCCAATTACTTTTATAGCTGGATTGGCTGGATCAACTTTTCATCTTATTCCACATTCTATGAAAGCAGATGTTATAGATTATGATACTTATCTTACTGGTGAAGATAGAGCGGCTCAGTTTTTTGCAGCATGGTCGTTTGTTACTAAAATGGCTATAGCAATTGCACCATTTTTTGCTTTCACCTATCTTGATTTAATTGGTTTTGATTCTACTCCTGGCGCAATAAATAGCCCAGAACAAATTTTAGGTCTTAAAGTTTTATTTTGTTTAGGCCTGCCCTTATGTCTTTTACTTGCAATTTTATGTGTTCGTAATTATCCGATTACTCAGGAAAAACAAGAAGAGATTAGATCGGAAATAAATGCTAAAAAACAGCAGTAGCAAATTATATTAATAAAATTTAGGGTTTATGCATTTTTTCTCTGTGATAAACATCATCATCCTGTCGTTTGCCCCTATGACAATCTGAATCATCAAAATAAGGGTCATTTGTTGGTTCAGTCCTTGACCAATCATTAACTTCTGATCGATAGGCTATCTTCCAAACGCCATCTCTTCTCTCATAACGGTCAAGATATCTTCCAGCTATAATAACATCAGTGTTAACACCATTTTCAATGGTCTTATGATAAGCATTAAAATATATTTCACCATAGGCTGTATTTTCATCATCATCATCAAATTCAATTAATGAGTTTCCTATCATATGGTGATTAGCTATATGATCTTTTAAGGCATCCATACAAAATGTTGCAAATGTATCAGGGTCAGTTTTAATAAATCCATAATCGCAATACGCATCTTCATGAAAAACTGATCTAAAGATATTTTTATCAAGGCGATCTAGGCCTCGCATATATTTACACGCAAGATCATAAATCTCGGATTTTGATATTACTTTTTCTAGTTTTTTTTCCATAGTCTATTCCTCAAAATATGATTCAATCATTTCATGAAAACGATGAACTCGCTTTTCTTGTCCTGCAAAATATGCACCGTTGAAACCTCTGGAGCGAAGTCCATATTGTTGAAATATAAAGACGACTGCATCTTGATCAATAGTTTGACCAAGACTTTTTTCACCGTGATCAAAAACATCAGGCTCTAAAGCAAAGCTCCCTCTTTCATGAATACCAATGGTACTTCTAATAGGCGATGTTTCATTTTTAGGATTACTTGCATACCACCAGTTATCAAATACACATTTTTCTGGATCTGTTGGGTGTGGTCTCGCTCTTAAGAAATGAAATCCATCAGCCCATAATGAAACCGCAAAGTTTGGAAATAGGGTGTAATGAAACGCATCCGTAAGTTGTTCATCATAAAGATTATCGTAATGAGTATAGCCTCTTTTACCCCCCAACTTTCTTTTTGCTTTTTGGATTGCTTTTCTTGTATCAATACCTCGCCCAGTAAATTCACTTGGGTCAAGCTCCCAATCTTTCATAACTGTTGCCAAAGGGTCCTCAATTAATCCACCTTCTTCAAAAGACCCGGCAGGACCATAACCTGCTTGCATAATCATTCTATTATGCCCTTCTTCAGATAGATCAAATTGAGTATTTTTATAGCTAGTATCAACTCCGCTTGGCATTCTCTTTTTGGTAACTGCCTTTTCTGGAGCATGAACAGTATTGAGATGATAAGATTCATTAAAGTTATCCAAAATAATCTTCCAATTACAAGGCATATTAACTGTTTGAGCTACATAACGTTTCCATTTATGGATTTCGTATGCTTCCCAATCCTCCCATATTGGTCCAAGCCACTCTCTAAGAGAACATGCATTCTGATCCATATTTATCCAAATAAATCCAGCGAATGTTTCAGTTTTAACTTCCTCTAATTTTAAATTTTGACAAGGGTCTCCTTGGGGGAAATCTTCTGAATCTTGAGCTTCAAGAAGTTTTCCATCTTTTCTCCATTTCCAGCCATGATAAGGACAATTAAATGTCTCAGTTGTTCCCACATCATTGAATGTAAGACGAGCCCCTCTATGTTGACATACATTATAGAAAGACTTTATTGAGCCATCATCTTGTCTAACCATTAAAAAGCTCTCTTTTCCAAAATCTTCCATTTGATAATCACCGGCATTTGGAATTTCTTCTTCACGTCCTAGTAGCAACCAGATCTTCGGCCACATATATTCCCATTCTTTTTGCATGAACTCATAAGAATTATATCTTTTACCATCAACAGGAAGGTTTTTTAGATCTAGGTTTTTCCAACCTTTAAAATTTCTACTTTCATATTTCTTATCTATTGCACTCATTATTTACCTTTAAATTTTGGTTTTCTTTTTTCTTCAGATGCCAAAATAGCCTCTGCATGATCCTCACTTGTTCTGGCAAAGGCCATATGAGAGGAAATTAAATCAAGGCTAGTATTTAGGTCCATATTAACATTTTGATAAATTAACCTTTTTATAACCCTAACAGGGATTGGAGCTTGATCTAAGACATTACTCACCCATTCTCGTGTTTTTTTCATTAACTCTTCTTGCGAAAATATTTTATTTATTAAACCAATTCTTAATGCTTCATCGGCATCTATCACATCGGTTGACCAGAATAATTCTAGTGCTTTTGACGTTCCAACAATACGCGGCAGGAAATAAGTACCCCCATTTCCTGGAACTAAACCAAATGCTGCGTATGAAGCTCTAAAAATAGCATTTTTAGAAGCAAACCTAATATCACAATGAAGACTCATATCCATTCCAGCACCTGTTGCCATACCATTTACAGCAGCAACTATAGGCTTCTCTATTAATGCAGTTCTTTTGGCAACTCTTTGGAAATGATCCCAAAAATGATTTTTTGTCTCAAGTGGATCTATTTTATTATTTGCACCGAGGTTTGCTTTATCACCACCAGCACAAAAAGCTTCACCAGCACCAGTTAATATAACAGCAGAAATATCATCATTATCTCTACACTCATCAAGTATTTCTACCCACTCATTAACCATATTTGCATTAATAGCATTTTTTCTTTCAGGTCTATTTAAAGTAATTGTCGCTATTTTATCTTGGACATCTAAAAGTATAGGTTTTTCTGACATGTTTTTTCCTTAAAAAGTTGTATTATCAATACCACCATCAATCACTAAACTTTGACCAATGACATATGTTGCTTGTTCACTGCAAAACATTGCCACAAAATCTCCAAAATCCTGTGAGGTGCCAAATTTTCTTGCAGGTATCCTCCATTTTTTTGCGAACTCAAAAATTTCCTCATCATATGAAGTCCCGTTTTCTTCTGCTAGTTTTTGATATCTTTCTCCAGTTGCAGCTGTATGATGCATTCCAGGTAAAATATTATTTATTGTAACATTATGCCTTGCAACTTTTTTAGAAACTGCAACAGAATAATTTACTAACGCTGCTCTTGGGCCTCCTGATAATATTCTTACTTCAGCAGGTGTTTTTGCTGCACCAGTTCCAATATTAACAATTCTTCCCCATTTTCTCTTTACCATACCGGGAATTAATTCTTTCATAAATGAAACTGGACTTAGAAGAGAGACCTCCAATGTTTGCCTCCAGTCGTCTGGAGAAATACTCTCGTAGTCAGGTGTATGCATTGGAGGTGTACATGTTCCTACTAAAATATCTGGGTTGGGACATGCTTTTATTATTTTTTCTCTTCCCTCATCAGTACTATGGTCGGTGGCTACTGCAACAACATTTACACCAGTTTCTTTTCTTATTTCTTCACAAGTATTTTCAAGCCTTTCTTCTCCCCGAGATGATATGACTAGGTCAACACCTTCTCTGGCAAGAGCAATTGCGCTACCTTTTCCCATTCCAGCACTTCCACCATTTATGATAGCTTTCTTACCTTTAATACCTAAATCCATAAACTCGCCCCAAACATTTATATAATTGTTTAATTATAATTTTAGATTAAGTAATTTATTGAAAATTTCAAAATAAATATCTAATTTTTTATATTTGTTTCCATTTTTTTATCTAGATAAAATACAATATATTCATTAATGTCGGGCAAGGAGATAGTAGATGGATAAAGAATATGATGTTGTAATTTTAGGCTCAGGCGCAAGTGGAATGATGTCCGCAATAACTGCTCATGAGAATGGGTCTTCTGTTGGACTTTTTGAAAAGCAATCTCTTGTAGGAGGGACTGCTGGTGTTTCAGGTGGTATTATATGGGCTCCCATGAATAGTCACATGAAAGCAAAAGGTATTGAAGATCATAGGAATAAAGCGATTGATTATTTCATGTCTCTATCACACGGCGATATTAATCAAAATTTATTAGAAGCATTTATTGATAATTGCTCTGAGGCACTTGATTTTCTTGAAAGTAAAACAGATGCTAAATTTTCAATACTTGAGGGATATCCTGATTATTACCTTGATCGACCAGGCGCAATAAAGGGTGGGGGTAGAGCCTTAGATAATAATTTATTTGATTATTCAATTTTAGGTGAGTGGGCAAATAAAATTCGTAACAATGGTTCTCCGCTTCCAATGACACTTGGTGAAACACCTTTGGGTGGAGGTACAGGCATAGTTCCTGAGGATATTATGTCGGAACGTATTTCAAAGGACTCAAGAGGTTTTGGGCAAGCATTAGTGGGGGCCCTTTTAAAAGGCTGTCTAGATAGGGATATAGAGCCACAATTGAATGCAAAAACTAAAAGATTAATTAAAGAAGGAAACAGAATAACAGGAATTGAAATAGAGGTTGATAATAAGGTTGAAACAATAAATGCACGTCGCGGTGTAATTATAGCCACTGGAGGTTTTGAGTGGAACAAAGAACTCGTTAGCACCTTTTTAAGGGGCCCTTTAAACGCCCCTGCTTCACCACCAGGTAATGATGGCGATGGACTAATTCTTGCTCAGGAAGCTGGAGCAGCCTTGGGAAATATGACAAGTGCTTGGTGGTCTCCAGTTCTGTCAATTCCTGATGATGAGTGGAAAGAGGGCGGTCAAATGTCATCGCCAATTTTAATTGAAAGAACTCTTCCTCATTCGATAATGGTTAATAAGGCAGGTAAAAGATTTTGTAATGAAGCAACAAATTATTCTGCTTTAGCAGGAGCATTTCATTTTTTTGATCCCAATCAATATGGGTATCCAAATTTACCAGCTTGGATAATTTTTGATTCTAATTTTAAAGATAAATATCCTTTTTCAACCATCATGCCTGGAGCAGATGCGCCAAATTGGATGAATAGTGCTGATACACTCAACCAATTAGCTGAAAAATTAGATATTAATATTGATAACTTTACTGAAACTGTTGATAATTTTAATAATTATGTTGATGAGGGAAATGATAAAGAATTTTCAAGAGGTGAGAGCGATTACGATTCTTTTTATGGCGACAGATCCCAAGAGGGTGTTTTTTCGACACTGGGAAAACTCAATAAGGCACCTTATTACGCTGTTGAAATCAATATCGGTGCATTAGGCACTAATGGGGGCGCAAGTACAGATTCATCTGGAAGAGTTTTATCTGCCTCTGGAGAGATTATCCAAGGTCTCTATACCGTTGGTAATGCTATGGCAGGTAGTACGGGTTCTGTTTATGCTGGGGCAGGTGGAACTTTAGGACCTGCCCTAACTTATGGCTTTCTTGCTGGGAAGCATGCAGCTGGTAATAACTTTTTTAATTCTGAGGACAATTAATGAATAAAATTCTTGTATATGGTGCTACTGGCGATCAGGGATTACCTTTAATAGATGAGCTATTAAAAAATGGATATAAGGTTAGGGCTGCAAGCCGAAATCCTAATGATTTTAATGCTTATAATCCAGGTGATGTTGAGGCAGTAAAGGCTGATCTTTTTGATATAGAATCTTTAAGGAATATTTCCAAAGATATAGATGGAATAGCAATGAATTTGCCATTTGTTTTTGATAAAGAAATAGCAAAAACATGGGGAGAAAATATAACAAGGTCTGGCTATGATGCGGGTATAAAAAAAATTGTTTTTAATACCAGCTGTTATGTTGCACCAGATGACAATGGACTTGCAGCACATGATGGAAGACGTGCAATTGAAAAAGCAATGGAAGAAAGCGGCATGGAATATGTTGTAATTCGATCTATGGTTTTTATGGATAATTTAACTCGTTTTTGGTCAAAACCGTCAATTACTAATAATAATACTTTTGCATATCCTTGCTCTCCAGAATTAAAAATTTCTTGGGTATGTCTAGAAGATGTTGCTAAATTTATGGTTGCTTCATTATCTAGTAGTTCCATGAAGGCTGACAAGATTTATGTTGGAGGGCCAGAAATTTTATTAGGAAAAGAGGTTGCTGAAAGATTTTCTAGAGCACTTGGTCGTGAAATTATATTTAAGAGCTTGGAGCCTCAAAATTTTGCAGGAGCTATGAGTAAATTAGTAACTGGATCTGAAGTTTATGAAGATCAGTCAATTTATGGAGGTATGGCAGCATTTTATAGTTGGTATAATCAACAAAATCCGTCACCGTTAGCAGTTGATATGAATCCTTTATATAAATCACTTAATTTGAAGCCAACTTATTTTGAAGATTGGATAAAAAGTCATAACTGGGATAAAGTATAATTAAATAATTTAAGGGAGTTATTTATGAGCAAACTAGATATTAAATCAATAAGCTTTTTAGATCCTGCAACTCAAAGTTGTCCGTATGAGGCTTATAAAACCTTGAGATCAGAGTGTCCTGTATATCAAATACCTGAAGTTGGTTTTTATATGATTACAAAATATGATGATGCAAGAATGGTAATAAAAGATACCGAAACTTACTCAAATACATATTCACATCAGCAGGGTTATGAGAGCGAAGGAGTTAAACGTCACAGTGAGATAATGAATACTGAAGGTTTTGGTAAAAAACCAATAACCCTTCAAAGAACAGATCCACCTATTCATACCAAGTACCGTAAACTCTTAAATAAGGCTTTTACTTTAAGCCGAGTTAAGGAGATGGGCCCTTATATTTCTGATGTTGTAAATGATTTAATTGATGGCTTTATAGATAAAGGAGAGTGTGAGTTTGTTTCTCAGTATGCAGTACCCATACCCTGTACGATTATTGCTGACCAACTTGGTGTCCCAAGGGAATACCTTGGTAAATTTAAAGAATGGTCAGATGCTATGTTAATACCAGCTAGTGGCATGGCTTCTGTAGAGGAGATGGAAAATGCTGCAAGGCTTGAGGTTGAATCGCAGCATTATTTTAAGAGTATTTTTGATAAAAAAAGAAAGAGTCCAACTGATGACATTATTTCAGATCTAGTTAATGCTGATTTTGATGGAGAGCGAAAGCTTACCGAGGATGAGTTACAAGATTTGATTAATCAATTATTAACCGGTGGTAATGAGACAACCACTAGCTCAATTGCGCATGGAATGTGGCTTTTGTTAAGACATCCAGATCAAATGCAAAAAGTAATCAACGATCATGAGCTTATTCCTAATTTTGTTGAAGAAACAATCCGTTATGAAACGCCCGTACAAGGTTTGTTTAGGACTGCAATGGCTGATAGTGAAATAAAGGGTGTTAAAATCCCAAAAGGAAGTACTTTGCTAGTAAGATATGCTGCACTTAATCGAGATGAAGAAGTTTTTGGTAATCCAGAGACTTTTGATATTGAAAGGAAAGATGTCGGAAAGCATCTAGCATTTGGCTCGGGAGCACATCATTGTATTGGGGCTAGTTTAGCAAGAGCAGAAATGCATGCAGCTTTCAAATACTTTTTTGAACGCATAAAGAATATAGAATTAATGAGAGATTTGGATGAAATCCCTCACCACCCAAGTATTTTCTTACATCAGTTAAAGGAACTACCTATTAAGTTTGATAGGCAATAATGATTATGAGAAATTTTTTTTTAAAGATTATTTTTTTAAATTTTCTTATTTTTATAAATTTAACAGGCTCTTTGTTTTCTAATACAATTCAACCAGGCCCTCTTTCATATGAGGAGATTCAAAAGGCTTTAATTTTATCTAAACCCGGTGATATTATTAAGCTTGGGGAAGGAGTATTTGAATTTGAGGATGGTCTATCTTTAGATATAAATAATGTCACAATTTCTGGTGAAGGAATAAATAAAACAATATTATCTTTTAAAAATCAAAAATCAGGTGCTGAAGGCCTTATGATTACTTCAAATGGAGTTATCTTAAAAGATTTTGCTGTTGAGGATACTATTGGCGACGCAATTGTTGTTAAGGGCGCCAACGGGATAAGTTTCATAAGGGTTCGAACAGAATGGACAGGTGGCCCTAAAGAATCAAATGGAGCCTATGGGTTTTATCCTGTTCAAAGTACTGATGTTTTAATAGATGGCTGTATTGCTATAGGCGCTTCTGATGCTGGAATTTATGTAGGTCAATCAGAGAGAATTAAAGTTCTAAATAGTATAGCTAGATATAATGTTGCCGGAATTGAGATCGAGAATAGTTTTTTCGCCGAAGTTATTGGTAATATAAGTGAACATAATACAGGTGGTATATTAGTTTTTGATTTACCCGATCTTCCTCAACAAGGAGGACATCATATTTTAGTTGAAAACAATATTGTCAGAAATAATGATACTGAAAATTTCGCTCCCGAGGGTAATATTGTTGGAAATACTCCAAACGGAACCGGTATAATGGTTATGGCAAATCAGTTTGTCGAAATAAAGAATAATGAAATTAAGAATAATGCAACAGCTGGCATTCTTATTGCCAGCTATCAAGATGAAGCAGAAGACAAAAATTATAACCCAATAGCCAGTAATGTTTTTATTCACGGAAACTCATTAATTAATAATGGTTTCAATGTTGATAAGGTTAGGGCTAGTCCAATATCTGAAGTTATAAACGGTAAAGTGCCAGATATAATTTGGGACGGAGTAGTGCCGTTAACAGAGTGGATTGGTATACGGAGCTCTAAAAGAATAATTCTTGGCGATAATTATTCAAATTCAGACACTCCTGTGTTTGCTAATTTAAAGCTAATGACAAAATTTTTAATTTCTTATCTTCATAAAGTTGATACTAATTATGAGAATTACCGTGGAGAATTAAAGTCTATTCAACCTGTAGTTTTCAAAAAGGATTAAATTAATTGAAGATTTTTTTTAAGATTTTAATTATATTTTTTTTATCAATTGGTTCATTAAGAGCAGAGACATTTCCATTATTATCGGAATATAATTTCTTTCAAGATATTAAGGGCCAGATTCCTAATGAAGGGGTAGTTCCTTACCATATAGCTAATCCTTTGTTTTCAGATTATACCTATAAATTTCGTTTCGTTTCAATGCCAGATAATAGTGTGGCAAGCTATAATCATGAAGAAGTTTTTGATTTTCCTATTGGTACAACAATAATAAAAACTTTTGCTTATCCAGTGGATGATCGAAACTTAAAGAAAGGATTTGAACTTCTTGAGACAAGACTTTTAATTCATAAGGAAGAAGGTTGGGTTCCAGTTTCTTATATTTGGAATGACAATCAAACAGATGCAGAAATAAGATTTATCGGAAAAACAATTGAGACAAGTTGGATAGATAAAAATGGAATTACTCAAAGTGTAAGGTATAGAGTACCAAATATTAATCAGTGTAAATCTTGTCACCAGCTCAATAAAGTTATTAAACCTATAGGGCCAAAGGGGCGAAACATGAATTTAGATTTCCTCTATAAAGAAGGTCAAAAAAATCAATTAGAGTATTGGGAATCTAATCAAATATTAACAAATTTACCAAAGAGAAAAATATCCAAGCCAGCCATTTGGGATAATGAGTCATTTTCTGTTTCTGAGAGGGCTAGAGCTTACTTAGATTCTAATTGTGCACATTGTCATAGAAAAGGTGGCTCTGCTGGAAATTCTGGGTTTTATTTATCTCTTGAACAAAATAATGGTGTTGCTCTTGGAATTCGAAAAAGACCCGTTGCCGCCGGAAGAGGTAGTGGAGGAATGGCTTACGTTATTGATCCAGGAAACCCAGAGGATTCGATTCTTTTATATAGAATGGCCTCAACTGATCCAGGTGTAATGATGCCAGAATTAAGCAGAAGTTTAAATCATAAAGAAGCTTTGCCTCTTATATATGATTGGATAAAAGAAATGGAATAAATATATTTACTAATGGAGATTAAAATGGAAACTGGTGGATGTTTATGTGGAAAGATACGTTATAAATTTGATAGAGATAAAATTGTTTCCGCGGGCCATTGCCATTGTATTGATTGTCAAAAGATAACAGGTTCCGGTAAGGCTACAATTATATTTATCCCAACTGAAAATTTAGAAATTAATGATAAATATAAAATTTATTCTGTTATTGGTACAGATGGTACAAATGTACATAGAGGATTCTGTCCAGACTGTGGTTCACCCATCATTAGTTATGTTACAGAGCAGCCTAATCTGAGATTCATAAAGGCAGGGAGCCTAGATGATTCAACTTGGGTTAAAGCAGAATCAAGCTTTTGGAGTACATCAGCTTGCGAATGGGACCCTGTAGATATTAGTCTACCTAGTTTTCCTTATAACCCTTAGGGTTATTACTTTGGCGGATTACCATTTAAGTAATCATGAAGTTTTTCATGAAAAAATCTTACTCTCGTTTCTTGAGATGCAAGGTAGGGTTCTTGATAGCCTCTAGATCTTACACCCCTTCTTAGTCCATCAGTAAGTTGCCAATCTTGATAAACAACATGATCCCATAAATCCTCTACACCCTTTCCATTATCATAATCACGAAAGTCTAATTCAACTTCTTGAAGTATAATTGGATTTACTTTTGTACGAGAAAAATATTCTTGATTGCTTGTTCTTCCTGTTTCACCGATACCAGCTGAGGTTGAGTTAAACTCTTGATTATTATCTCTTCCTGTTTTACCTATTCCTTTCGCAGAGCCTCCAATTGGATAACCCATATCCCATAGATCAAAATAACACTTTTCTGGATCAGTAGGGTGAGGGAACCAATTTAAAAGAATACACCCATCTGCTTGAACACCCATCGCAATATTTGGAAAAACAAATTGAAAAGGGCTTTCAGTTAACTCTTCATCTGAGAGATTTTCATAATGATAATAACCTTTTTCTTTATAATTTTCTCTTTTTGCTTTTTTTAGATCCACCCAACCTTGCTCAGAAAGTGTTTCATAATCTTTATATTTGGATGTATCAACTCCCCAGTCTTCTAATATACCTTTAAATGGATGATCCTCGCCCTCTGCAACTCTATCCCTTAATGAAGGACGGCCCATTTGAATGATTCTCGCATGCCCTTTTGGAAACATCTCATATCTTGAAGTAAAATGATCTTGGTCAATTACCGAAGGAACTTGTGGATGAACAAAACGAGTATGGTAAGACTCATTAAAATTATCACAAAAGAATTTCCAATTCACATCAAGTTCAACTCTTACCCATTGTGCCCTTATTTGATCTTTAAAGTTATGGTTTTTATATATTTCCGGTAAGGGGTCTAGATATTCCAATAATTCTGGAGCCTTATCATTCATTGTATAAAAAATAAAACCGTCCCAAGTATCTACTCTAACTTCTACTAATTTTCTTTTTCCAATTGGGCTTCCTTCTGGAAAATCGTCAGGATCTGGGCATCCTATTACATCTCCATTTAATCCAAATTGCCAATCATGATATGGGCACCTGAAAGATTCTTGTGAGCTATCAAAGTTAACTAACCTTTGTCCTCTATGGGCACAACTGTTATAAAATCCCTTTATAGAGCCATCATCTTGCCTCACAATTATGACAGATTCTGATATGAGGTCATGAACAATATAATCTCCAGGTTCTTTTATTTGCACTTCTCTTCCAGCTATTAACCAGACTTTAGTCCACATATGATCCCATTCTTTTTGCATGAAGTCTTTCGAAAAGTAACGATCATTAGTTATTGGATCGCCTCTAAGATTTTTTTGATCTTTCCCATCAATTGCAAGTTTATGTGTATCTATTTTTCCCATAAAAAACCCCCTTAGAAATTATTCTAAGAGGGTATTATATTCTTTGATTATGATATGTAAATAATTATTGCCTGTAATTAGTCTCGCCGTGTGTAGATATATCCAAGCCCTCTTCCTCAACTGTTGGATCAACTCTAAGACCTGTAGTTGTTTTAACAATTACAATTATTATTAATGATGCAACTATTGACCACGCTAGAACAGATGCAATACCAATTCCCTGTACGCTAAGCTGACTTATAGAATCCATACCATCAGCATATCCAACTCCTCCAAATCTAGTATCAGCAAGGAAAGAAACAAGGATAATTCCCAAGACACCCCCAGCCCCATGAACTGCAAATACATCTAATGAATCATCAATTCTTAAACTGCTTTTAACAAATGAAACAAGGATATAACAAATAATACCAGCTGAGAATCCAATGACGAGGCCGCCTATAGGGCCAACAAATCCTGAAGCCGGAGTTATTGATGCAAGTCCAGCAATTGTACCGGTTACAAGACCTATTAATGTTGGTTTACCAAACTTTATCCAATCAATTGCCATCCAAACTAATGAAGCTGTTCCTGCTGAAATATGCGTAACTAACATAGCCATTCCAGCATCTTCATTGGCTGCTAGGGCGCTACCAGCATTGAATCCAAACCAACCAACCCATAGCATTGATGCGCCAATCATAACTAGTGCAGGGTTATGTGGAGGGTCGACTTGGTCAGGAAAACCTTTTCTTGGCCCTAATGCTGCAGCTAATACGAGTGCCGATATCCCAGCAGTTAAATGAACAACTAAACCTCCTGCATAGTCAAGTATACCTCTTTCAGCTAACCATCCGCCACCCCAAATCCAATGAGTAACAGGTGCATAGACAGCAATTAACCACAAGCCACTAAACAATAGAACAGCGCTAAATTTAATCCTTTCGACATATGCTCCAACCATTAAAGCTGGTGTAATTATGGCGAAAGTCATTTGAAACATAAAGAAAACAGTTTCTGGAATATCACCAGACAAGGAGCCTCTTTCAACTCCTGATAAAAATGCTTTTTGTAGTCCTCCAACCCATTGGTTGCCTTCTGAAAAAGCCATGCTATATCCAACACCTAACCAAATTAAGGAGGCTAAACAAGCAATCGCTATGCATTGCATAAGTACTGATAAAATATTTTTTGATTTAACTAGTCCTGCATAAAAAAGAGCTAACCCTGGTAAAGTCATGAAAAGAACTAAGGCTGTGGAAGTCAAAATCCACGCGGTATTTCCTGTATCTAGCATTATTAATCCCCATTAAAGATTTTTTTTTAATATTTTTATTCACACATTTATACATAAAATTTAAAAAAATAATACATGAATCTATTTTTTTTTGAGGGATTATATGGTTTTCAAGTGTATGTTAACACAACTTACACACCTTTTTTATCTTTCTCTTGATGCAGGGTAAACGCCTAAGATTTTAACTTCATCAGCATAGTGAGAAAGTTCATGCAATGATCTTTGAACTGAGTCTTCGTCACAATGCCCTTTAATATCAACATAAAATTGTGTTGCTAAAAAGCTACCATCTATCTGATAGCTTTCTAATTTCAGCATATTTATTCCATTGGTGGCAAAGCCACCAAGAGCTTTATATAGTGCTGATGGAACATTTCGAACTTTAAAAACTAGAGTTGTAATAGTGTTTTCATTATTAACTTCTGGCTTTATTTCTTTTTGACTTAAAATAAGAAAACGAGTTGTATTAAAACCCTTGTCTTCCATATTTTCTTTTAATATTTTCAAATCATAAATTTCTGCTGCTAAAGGTGATGCTATAGCACCAATTGTTATATCATTTAATTCTGAGACTTCTCTAGCTGATCCAGCTGTATCAGCTGCTACAGTTGATGTTAAGTTCAGCTCATCTATGGAGTTCCTGCATTGGCTCAAAGCCATCTCATGACTTCTGACGCTACTAAGAGTTTCTAAGGTAGACTCGTTAGTTCCCATTAAGGTATGTTGAATCTCTAAGAAATATTCACCTATAATTTTAAGGCCTGAAGTAGGCATAAGTCTATGGATGTCAGCAACACGACCAGCAATTGAGTTTTCAATAGGAATCATACCAAGATCACTATTACCACTTATAATCTCATTAAAAGCATGATCAAAAGTTGAACACGCAATTGATTCTAACTGTGAGTCAAAAAGTTTGCATGCGATATGAGAATTTGCCCCTGGTTCACCTTGATAAACTATTTTCTTTGTCATTTTTTATTGCTCAATTCTTTTCTTACCTTATATAAATCATCTTCAGTATCAACACCAATTGGAATTTTATCAATTAAATCTATTGCTATACTCATTCCATTATCAAGAGCTCTTAATTGTTCTAACTTCAAATCTAACTCTCTCTTTGATTGTTTTGTTTTTATAAATTTCTCCAAAGATTTTCTCTTGTAGCCGTAGATACCAAGATGATGAAAAAGATTCTCTCTGTCATATCCTTTAGGTGATCTTATAAAATCGCTTGCATATAAAGACTGATTTATCCTCTTAACATAAGCTTTTACTATATTTAAGTCATTGAGCTCATCCTCATTATTAATAATGCCTCCCAATGTTGAAATATCAACATCTTGATTATTTTCTATTAGTTTAAATGTTAATTTAATTAAACTTGGATCAATTGTTGGTAAGTCGCCTTGAAGGTTTACAATATTTTTATATTTTCCTTTAGGGTCAAAAATATTTAAAGCCTCAAATATTCTATCTGAACCAGATGGATGATCAGGATTAGTCATAATGGCCGTTTGACCATATGATTTAACAACATCAAATATCTCAATATTGGAAGTAGCTACAATGACATCGCCACACGAAGATTCAAGGCCTCTATTTAAAACGTGTATGATCATTGGAAGACCTTTAATATCGGCTAAGGGCTTATTTGGTAATCTTGTTGATTCTAAACGAGCTGGTATAATTATTAAATTATTCATATTTTTTATTTTAAAAAATTAATTTTAATTATCAATAAATATAAAAAATACAAATTTACCTAGTAAAATTTTTAAAAAATGTTATATAACTTCCGCTGGAAATAAACTCATGAATTTTAATCAAATATTTAAACAACTAATCAAGGTATCTATAGCTTTTATTTTTACTTTAATTGTTATTGGATCTCTTACTTCATTAAGTAATTCAATTTTTGTTGATAAAATTTTAGAAGACTTAAGTGCAAACTCTATAAATAAAATTAATCAGGTAAAGTCTGAATTAGCTGATCTAAAAAAATCGTTAGATTTTAATAAAAAAAGAATCCCTCATACAGTTGTTGGAAGAAAAGAATTACTTGAAGAAATTTTACAGCAAGAAAGAATCATTGATTCTTTTGCGTATGTTGATTCACCAGAGAAAGCTAGAGAGCATTTAGAGAAAATTAATAAAGACCTTCAAAACATTGAAGCTGTCTTATCGCACTCTGTTATCGGAAGAGATAAGTTGGTCAAAAAAATTAATCAACAAAAAAGCGATATAGATGCATTTAAGAACATGATAGTATTATCTAGTTCGATTCAAAATCTAGACTTAAATGAAGATATTTCTTTGAGTGAACCTGCTAATATAGCTATTGAAGAAAAGAAAGTTATTATCCAAGCTCCAAAATTATCTTTTGAAGAGGAGTTGGCTCTAGCTTCTATAGAAGTTGGTGCAAAATTATCAAAAAAGTGCACAGCCTGTCACAGCCTTAATAGTGCAGGTGGTAATAGGGTGGGTCCCTCGTTATGGAATATTGTTGAAGCACCAAAAGCTAAAGTCGACGGATTTTCATATTCTGCATCCCTAAGTTCTATAGGTGGAACTTGGACAGTTCAGGATCTAAATCTCTGGTTAAAAAGTCCTAAGAAATATGCTCCAGGAAATTCTATGTCATTTGCTGGATTAAGAAAAATAAAAGATAGAGCTAATATGATAGCATTCTTAAATTCGATTTCTGATGAACCACTTCCTAATAATGGTTTAAAATAACTAGAGAATTTATTTATTCATCTTTAAATTATTGACTATTAGCCTCATTTTGTGCTGATTTATACTTTCTGTATATTAGTTATAAAAAAAGGGTGAGAAAATTGTCAAATCAATCTGAAATTAAACCGATAGCTCATAAACTTTTTAGTGAAGACTGGAGCAAAGAACCTGAGCCAAAACTTGGAAATAAACCAATATTAGGTGACCGCTACACATCGAAAAAGTTTATGGAATTAGAATGGGAAAAACTTTGGACTAAAGTTTGGCAGGTTGCTGGCTTAGAGCAACAGCTAGAAAATCCAGGAGATTTCTTTACTTTTGACTTTGGTCCTGAGTCAATTCTTTGTGCTAAAGGCGAAGATTTAAAAATTAGATGTTTTTATAATGTTTGTCAGCATCGCGGTAATCAGCTTGTTCAAATTGAAGAGGGTAACTTAGAGAGTTTTGATTGTGCATACCATGCTTGGAAATTTGGTTTAGATGGAGAACTTGTATGGGTACCAGATGAAGAAGATTTTCTTCAAGGGTCTCCGTGTGGGAAAAGAAATCTTATGCCAATAAAAACAGAAATATGGCAGGGTTTTATTTTCTTTAATTTAGATCCCGATTGTAAACCTCTAAGGGATTATTTAAGTCCTATCATGGATCATCTAGAGGATTATCCAATTTCAGATATGATCAGGACACATTGGGTATCTGTTGAGGGCGATTGGAATTGGAAATGTGTTCAGGACAATTTTAACGAATCTTATCATACCCCTTACGTCCACCCTGGCTTGAAATATGTAGCTGAAGAAAAATACCAAGCTTGTCAATTTGATATGTATGAAAGCATGCATTCTAGAATGCTTATGCCAGGTTTTATCCCTAGTGTAAGTGTTTATGAAGAAGAGGAGAAAGTCCTTGAGATGATAGGTCCTCATATTGAGTATTGGGATATGGATCCTAAAGATTATAAAGGTCGGCTTCTTGATATTAGAGGTGATCTACAAAAACAAAAACGTAAACTAGATAAAGAAAAAGGTTATGATTTTAGCAAATTTAAAGATACTCAATTAACGGATCACTATCATTATACAATTTTTCCAAATATGTCTTTTAGTGTAAAGCCTGATGGTATGCAGTGGTTAAGAGGAAGTCCTCATCCAACTGAACCAGGAAAGTGTATATTTGATTACTGGTATCTTACTCTTTTTCCAAAAGGTGTTGAAAAATATTATTCGCCAGCACTAGGATTGGAAACCAATATCAATACTAAAGTTCCTCACGTTCAAGGCCATTACACAGAAGTTGATGTTGGCCCGGGCATAAGTGAGGATGTTGCTATATGGACTAGTCAACAAAAGGGGCTTAGTTCACGAGGTTATATTGGAGATTATATGCCATCACAAGAAAACAGAATTCGTTATTTCCATGAAAATATTGATAAATATCTTTTTGGAGGTAGTGGAGGAGATGCCTAAAATTTAAAAGGAGGGGGTGTTATGAGTTCATTAGAGGTAGCTGCTGATAAGATGGCAATTATGGATGTCGTCTATAAATATTGCAGGGCTATTGATAGACTTGATAGAGAGCTTCTTGAGTCTGTTTTTCATGAAGATTCTATTCACCATCACGGTGAGTATAAAGGACCGTCAGCACAATTTTGTGATTTTGCTTTTGATATTTTAGAAAAAATGGAACATACACAGCATCTTGTAGGAAATGTTCTTATTGAGGTTGATGGTAATTTCGCTTGGTCAGAGTCCTATTGGCAAGCTTATCATAGATTGGCTAAAGGTAAGGATTTTAGTGACTCAGGTGGTTTTGTAGCTGATCATGATCCAGAAATAGATGAGGATATTTTTATTTCAGGAAGATATATTGATAAGCTTGAAAAAAGAAATGGTGAATGGAAAATCCTAAAAAGACAAGGCGTTCACGATTGGGTTAGATTTGAGCCCGCAACTGATAAAGGTTGGAGAGAAGGTCCTGGACCAGCTCCTGGCAGAGGTGACAGATCTGATCCCGCATATGAGAGAGATTAAATTCTCTTATAATCTTTAATATTTAATTAGGAGGATTAATATGATCATAGTGTCTGCAGTCTTAGACTTTGAGTCTAAATCAGCCAGAGATAAAGTAATTGAAATTACAGCTGACATTCAATTAGCAACACGGAATGAAGAAGAAGGGTGTATAAGTTATTGCTTTGCTGCTGACCCTTGTGTTGATAATAGAATTCAAGTTTATGAACTCTGGGAGACTGAGGCTTCTCTAGTAGCTCACTTTACGCATCATACCTACCATCAAATGGTGGAAGCGCTAAATTCAGTTGGAATAAGAAGTACGGAAAATCAAATGTATTTGATTGAAAAAAATAAACCCGTTTACGATGAAGACGGAAATGCAAGAAAAGTTCTCTTTGCAGATGATTAGTTGTTGTTTAAATGTCTTATAAAATAATTGATACACATGCACATATTATTCTAGAAAAATGTTTCGGAATGGCTGGAAAATATGGCCCCGAGGCAGGGGTTGATGAAAATGGAGTTCATTTTTTTCGCATTGGCGACTATAAAATGCAACCAATGAAGTATGATAATACTGTCTTTATGGAAAACAATCTTCGTATTGAACTTATGGATAAGTTAGGAATTGATCTTCAGCTTCTTTCCCCTAATCCACTTACAATGTTTCATAGGATTGAGAAGGATATTGCTATAGAGTTTTGTAAAATTCACAATGATGCTATGGCAGAGTCTGTTTCGCAATATTCAGATAGATTAATTGGCTCTGCTGCACTACCTATGCAGGATATAGATGCTGCATGCTTGGAAATGGAGAGGGCAACTAAAAGTTTAGGATTAAAAGCTGTATCTACTGGGACAGATTACCCTTTTGGTTTAGATGATCCAAGGCTTGATGATTTTTATAAAACAGTTGTCGAACTTGATATACCTCTATTTCTTCATCCATCTTCAACTGGTGGTTCAAAAGGCCCTGATGATTGGAGAATGGGTAGATTTGATATGAGCATCATACTCGGTTATGCATATGAAGAAACACTTGCTGCAGGAACTTTAATCATTGGAGGGGTAATGGATCGCCATCCAAATCTAGATGTTTGTATTTCCCACGGCGCAGGTGCAATGCCTTACCTCGTTGAGAGATTTTCTGAAATGTCTTCATTTAGAGATTGGGCTCCTGAGGGTGTTCAGAAAAATGGTTTTAAAAATGAATTAAAAAAACTTTGGTTTGATGCGCATGTTCATGGCGAAAATTCTCAAAGAATGCTCTTTGACTTGGTAGGATCCGAACGATTAGTATATGGAACAAATCTTGGTGGATGGGATACTCCAAAAGAGCTAGAGAGCTTTGCTCCAAGTTTAACTGAAAATGCAATTAAACTTCTTAGATTATAAATAAAGGATAGCGAAATGAGTAAACAAAAGATATTAACAAATCTGAATCTCTTTAGGGGAGATGATGACTTATTAATAAATGATGCAACAATATTTATTGATGAAAATATAATTCGTTATTCTGGACCTTCGTCTGGTTTTAATAGTTCATCAAATGACTTTGAGGTATTTGATCTTGAAGGAAAAACTGTAATACCTGGGATGACTGAGTCGCATGCACATTTATCATATACTAATAACGGACCTTTAGAATTAGATAAAACACCAGTTGAAGAAGCAGTGATTAAGACAGTTGATAATGCACGTATAATGCTTGGCTCAGGATTTACATCAGCTATCAGTTTTGGTTCAGTCCATAGGATTGATGTATTTATACGTAACGCAATTAATAGCGGAACAATTCCTGGCCCTAGACTTCTTGCGGGTGGTAGGGATATATGTGCAATTGGTGGTAACGCGGATACCTATCCAGATTATGCTAAGCCACAAACTGACGGACTAGCAATGATTACAGATGGCCCATGGGAAATAAGGAAAGCAGTTAGAACCTTATGGAAGAATGGAGTTGATGTAGTAAAAGTTATGATTGATGGCGAGCTAATTTCTCTTCAAGGCAGACCTGGTGATCTTGGTTATACAGATGAAGAAGTTTATGCCCTTGTCGATGAGGCTCACAGAAAAAAAATGAAAGTTGCTTGTCATGCTCGTTCAGCAGAGGCTGTTAAACAGGCGGTTAGGGCGGGTATCGATTTTATTGGTCATGCAAATTATATTGATGAAGAAGCTTTAGAACTTTTGGCAGAGAATAAAGATAAACTTTTTGTTGGACCTGCAATTGCTTGGGAAATAGCATTTTTAGAAAATTCAGAGAAAATGGGATTTTCAAAAGATAGTAAAGAGGTTGATGCTTATCGAAAAGAGGTTGAACAGACAATTATATCTTATAAGCGTATGAAAAAAGAAGGTATTCGTATTCTTGTTGGGGGTGATTACGGTCTCGATATCGCTCCCCATGGCACTTATGCAAAAGATTTAGAGCACTATGTTAATCTTTTTGGTTTTTCAAATGCTGAAGCCCTTCATGCTGCTACCAGTCTTGGCGGAAAAGCCATGGATCCAAATGGTTCCTTAGGAACGCTTGAGGAAGGAAAGTTAGCTGATTTAGTGATTATTAACGGAAATCCTTTAGAGGATATTACTGTTCTCCAAAATAAGGAATGTATAGATACAGTTATGAAGGATGGTTTAATGTATAAAGGATTATTAAATAGTAAAAATCCTTACTTACTTGGTAATGAAATAAATTAACTACCTAAAATTAACAATCATCATTCCTGTGATAACCAGAGATGCACCAAAAATAGTCCACAAATCAATAGGCTTTGTTTCAAAGGCCATTAATCCAAAATGATCTAATATAAGTGACATAACAATTGTACCTGTAATAAATGTACTCACATATGTTGCAGCACCTATTTTTGGTGCAATCATAATTGCCCCGAAAACTATGCATGCCCCCATAAGGCCACCTGTAAATGCCCAAAAAGGAATTTTTTTGAGTACATCTAAACTAGGTAAAGTTGGCTTCAAAAAAAAGAGAATTACAGAAAAAATTATTACTCCACCAAGAAAGCTAACTAAAGCCGCTTGTGATGGATGAGATAAATAGCTTGAAAGTGTCGCATTCACACCTGTTTGAATTGGACCAAGTGTTCCAATAATAATTACAAAAAGGATTAAGAGTAGTTTGTATTCCATTACAATTATTTATTTTCTACAAAGGCTTTTATAAGATGATGTGCGATTGCCATTTTTGGAGGTACAAAAAATTTTGAGTTTTCACCACCATTAATAGCATTTGTTAATTCTGTTCTTGTAAACCATCTTCCTTCATCAATCTCTATTTCATCAAGTTTAAATTTCTCAGATGTTGACTCAGCAATACATCCAATCATTAGCGAATTTGGAAATGCCCATGGCTGACTAGAGTGATAAGAGGCATTATTGATCACTATACCTGCTTCCTCATTAAGCTCTCTTGCTACGGCTTCTTCTATTGATTCTCCTGGCTCGATAAAACCTGCTAATGCAGAATACATACCCGGGGGGAATCTCTTTTGTCTTCCAAGAAATGCATGGTCATTGTAGGTAGCTAACATTATGACAACTGGATCGGTTCTGGGAAAATGCTCTGATTGACAATGATTACAAACTCTTTTGTATCCACCTTCAACCATATTACTTTTTTCACCACACCTTGAGCAATATGTATGACTATTATGCCATTCGAAAATAGCTTTTGCTTGGCCTAGCATTGCAAGTTCACCAGACTCAATTGGTTGTGATGAGAGTGCCATTAAATCTTCGAAACTTCCCATATCTTTTAGATTCGCTTGATTTTCGGCATCATGAATTTTTGACAAGTCTATTGCAAAAAAAGCAATATCATCTAATAAACCTAAAAATATAATAATAGAATTTTCAATAATTTTATTATCGAAAAAACTATAAGGGAACCAGGCTGGACTTGCTTGATTCTCTAAAGCGTTTTTAGATGTGAGTCCTGAAATTGTTGATACAAATGGCTGTCCTTTTGAAAAAGGCACAAACATTGATTTACTATCAATGGTCATTTTATTTATCCACTCAGGATCAGATCTCAAATAAGAAACTCGATCTAATGGATTATTGCTAAATATATTTGGGTAGACCTTCATTAAAAACTCCTCCACTATTCTATTCTACTAAACTTTATTAGTCTAATAGGCTATTGGTTTTTTCTATAAGAGTTTAGAATTAATAAAGATTCGTATATAAGTAATTTGAGAGGATATTTTGGATACTTTAGACAAGTCAGAGCAAACTGCAGATTCGAATAACGTCGAAACTCCAACCATGCCTGATCAAAATCAAAATGATTTTCTATCATCATCGCCTGAGAGCATAAATACAGTAGACTTAGAAAAAGGATATAAAGTTTTGGCTCGAAAATATCGGCCTCAAAATTTTGACGATCTTATGGGTCAAGAGGTTATGGTTCAGACTTTAAAAAATGCATTTAAAATCGATAGAATTGCTCATGCTTATATGTTGACTGGCGTAAGGGGTATAGGCAAAACAACAACTGCGCGTTTATTAGCGCGTGCATTAAATTATAAAACTAACTCAATAGATAAGCCTAATATCGATATGGAGGAGATTGGATATCATTGTCTTGAGATAATGGAGTCAAGACACATTGATGTAATCGAGATGGATGCAGCTTCACGAACTGGAATAGCAGATATAAGGGAAATTATTGATTCAATTAATTACTCTCCATCCTCTGCACGATATAAAATATATATTATTGATGAAATCCATATGCTATCAAAGGCTGCTTTTAATGGATTATTGAAAACTCTCGAAGAACCTCCATCACATGTAAAATTTATTTTTGCGACAACTGAGGTGCAAAAAGTTCCTTTAACAATACTTTCCAGGTGTCAAAGATTTGATTTAAGAAGGTTTGATAATGAGTTAGTAAGATCTCTTCTTCTTAAAGTATGCTCTAAAGAAAATATTAAAATCGATGACTCTGTTATTGGTTTAATATCTAGAGCCTCGGGAGGTTCAGCCAGAGATAGCCTTTCTCTTCTTGATCAGGCAATTGCTTTATCTGAAAATGATGAGGCCTTGTCAGAAGATTTGATTCGTAAAATGCTTGGGTTGTCAGACCAAGGAAGAATAATTGATTTATTTGAGTATATTTCAAATGGTAATGTAGAGTCTGCATTGACAGAAATTAGAGATCAGGTTGATATTGGCGTTGATCCATCAAATTTAATAGAAGTTCTTGGTGATTTAGTTCATGAGATGACTCGCCATAAAGTTACTCAAGAAAATGAAGATAACTTATCACTTGGTCCGGAAAATATTACTAGACTTAAAAAAATTATTGAAGGAGAGAGTGTTAAAAATTTATCTAGGTATTGGCAAATGATATTAAAGGCCGCAAATGAAATAAAGAATTTTTCAAAACCACTTTCAGCTTTGGAGATGGCTGTTATTCGCATGTGTTATATATCAGATCTTCCTACACCCGATGAAATTATAAAAAAATTTGATGGCAAAGACATCTCATTGGCTGAAAAAAAAACTCCTAAATTAGAGTCAAAACCCTCAGTAAGCATGATATCAAGTTCTTCAGAAAAAAAAGAACCAGAAGAAACCTTAATTAAGGAGGTTGCAACAAAAAAAACTCCAGAAGATTTCAATGAAATTATTCAACTAGCGAGATTACACAAGGATGCTAGACTTCAGTATGACTTGGAGAATAATGTAAGTCTGGTGTCTTTTGATACAGGAAAAATTGAAATTAATATTCTAAATGGATCAGAGTCAATAGCATCCGATCTCTCAAAAAAACTTTTTGAATGGACTGAAAAAAAATGGATAGTCTTACTTTCTTCTTCACAAGGAAAAAAAACAATTAACCAAGAAAGAGAAGAATCTGATTTAATGATTAGGGGTAATATTGAAAAACACCCAATATATATAGCAACATTGGAAGAATTTAAAAATACATCTATTAAATCAATCGAAGAAGTTCCAAAACTTTCGATAGTAGAAAATGACAACTCTAAAGAGGAGTAATAATGAATAATTCTGAAATTGATAACTTAATATCATTACTAGCTCGTCTTCCGGGGGTTGGACCAAGATCTGCAAGAAGAATGGCCCTTAATTTTTTAAAGAAACCTGAATCGTTAATGAAGCCGCTAGCAGAATCTCTAATAGCTACTGCAAACTCAATTGTTAATTGTAAAGTTTGTGGAAATTTAGATACTGAAGAAATCTGCTCAGTCTGTAATGATAAAAGAAGGGATGTTTCGGTTATAGTTGTAGTTGAAGAAATAGCAGATTTATGGGCCCTTGAGAGAGCTTCAGTACATAATGGTATGTACCATGTTTTGGGTGGAACATTATCTGCAATTGATGGAATTGGCCCCGAAGACTTAGGTATTAATAGTTTAATTGAAAGAGCTAAAAACTCTGAGGTAAACGAAATCGTTCTCGCAATGAATGCTACTATTGATGGACAAACAACGGCTTATTATATCACCGATCAATTGAATGATTGTAGTGTAAAGATTTCACGGCTAGCTCACGGTGTTCCAGTTGGAGGAGAGTTAGATTATATGGATGATGGAACTCTCCAGACGGCTTTAAAGTCACGACAACCTTTCTAAAATCCTTAATATCTGACTTGAACTCTTTTTGTAGTAGGTTTATCAAGAGAAATGGCAATTAAAGAAATTATAACAGTTCCAGATCCTTTATTAAAAACTGTATCCAAAGAAGTTGATGATATTGATGAGGAAATATTGAGTATACTTGATGATATGCTTGAAACTATGTATGCGGCCCCTGGAATTGGGCTTGCAGCCATTCAGATAGGAATCCCTAAAAGAATGTTAGTTATTGATATTTCTCGTGATGAAGAGAATAAGGATCCTCATATCTTTATAAACCCTGAAATATTAGATCCTGCTGAAAATCTTAGTACTTTTGAGGAAGGCTGCCTATCAGTTCCTGGTGTATGGGAAGAGATTGAAAGACCAGATGAGTGTAATGTTCGTTTCTTAGACGTTAATGGCTCTGAAAAAAATATCCGTTATTCAGGAATGATGGCAACAGTTATTCAGCATGAAATGGATCATCTTAATGGTATTGTTTTTGTAGATTACTTATCAAGGCTAAAGAAGGATAGGGCTATAAAAAAATCTATTAAAAGTCGTAACCAAGACCCTGGTGAAAAATGATTAAGGATCCTTTTTCTCAATCGTCTCTTAGAATAGTTTTTATGGGGACCCCAGTTTTTTCAATTAAACCATTACAAGAGTTAATTAATAGTGGGCATAGTTTAGAGGCAGTTTATACCCAGCCTCCGAGAAAATCAGGAAGGGGTATGAGAAAAAATAACTCTCCAATCCACGATCTAGCCCTCGAAAATAATATACCTGTTTTAACACCTTTTAATTTTAACGAAAAAGACTCAATTAATACTCTAGAAGAAATTGCCCCTGATATAATCATAGTATCTGCATATGGAATAATTTTACCAAAGGAGGTTTTAGAGTTACCTCGTTTTGGTTGTCTTAATATTCATGCTTCTATTTTGCCAAGATGGAGGGGGGCTGCCCCTATAGAACGTTCGATGATGGCTGGAGATAAATATACAGGTATTTCATTTATGTTAATGGATGAGGGTTTAGATACTGGATCAGTACTTAATAATTTTGAGGTTCCAATTAATTACGAGCATAATGCCGAATTTCTTCATGATAAATTATCTTACAAGGCTGCATCAGAGTTAATTAATATTATAGAACAGTATGTAAAGGGATCAATTACTGCAATTCCTCAAGAGAATTTAGGTATTACATATGCTTCAAAAATTTTGAAAAGTGAGAGTAGAATAGATTGGTCAAAAACCTCTCAAGAAATTTTTCTTTCTATAAAAGCATTGAACCCATTTCCAGGTACTTGGTTTGAATCTCAGGAAAACAAAAGAATAAAAATTTTAGATGCTGAAGAGAGTGGTCTTTGTGGGAAGCCTGGTGAAGTTTTGGATTCTTTAATTATTGGGTGTGGAGAAAATTCTTTAAAGATCTTAAATGTTCAGCCTGAGGGTGGAAAGGAAATGAAAGTAGATGACTTTTTAAGAGGTAACCCAATTAATATTGGCTATATTATGAACTAATGTCATCTCGTTGGAAATTAACAATAGAGTATGATGGCCTTCCATTTAATGGTTGGCAGAGTCAAAAAGATAATAGTGGGGTTCAGGATTTTTTTGCAGTCGCAATTAAAAACTTTTCTGATGAAGATGTTAAAATCTATGCCGCCGGTAGAACTGACTCAGGTGTTCATGCTCTTGGTCAAGTTATTCATTTTGATTTAAAAAGACAAACTAATGCCAATGAAATAAGGGAAGCAATAAACAATCATCTTAAGCCTCACCCTATAGCTGTCATAAAAGCCGAAGAGGTCACTGATGATTTTCATGCAAGGTTTTCAGCAAAAAAAAGGTATTATCGATATGATATTATGAACAGAAGGCCCCCATTGACTCTTGATAAAGGTAAATACTGGAGAGTTGGACAGTCTTTAGATGTTAAATTGATGATTCAAGCTTCGAAATATCTAGAGGGGAATCATGATTTTACAACTTTTCGTTCAACGCACTGTCAGTCAAAATCTCCAGTCAAAACAATTGACTCAATTATTATAGAACAGTCTGGATTAGAGATAAGTATTTTAATTTCTGCGAAATCTTTTCTTCACAATCAAGTTAGATCAATTACCGGTTCATTAAAGTTAGTTGGAGAAGGTAAGTGGGAAAGTCAAAAGATAAAAGAAATTCTTGAGAAAAAAGATAGAACACTCTGCGGGCCTGTAGCTCCTTCAGAAGGGCTTTTTTTAATGAAAGTCGATTATTAATAAAAATACTTTTTTAGTAATTGATAATAAATTTCTGTGAGATTTTTAATATCTTTAATAGATGCTGACTCATCTACTTTATGCATAGTGGCGCCAATTAATCCAAACTCGACAACATTTCCATAATCTTTAATGAATCTTGCATCAGATGTACCTCCAGATGTAGATAATTCTGGTGTATTTCCAGTTTGATCTTCAATGATTTTTGATAAATTTTTAGTGAGCTTCCCTGGTGAAGTAAGAAAAGAATCGCCTGAATGTTCAAATTTAATAGAATAGTCGTAATTAAGACTCCTTATCCTATTGTGGACTTCTTCTTCTATTTTTTCTCTATCAAAAATATCGTTGTATCTGATATTAAAATTAGCTGATGCTTCTTTCGGTATTACATTGGTCGCTGTATTGCCAATATCAATTGATGTGATTTCAATATTAGAAGGTTGAAAGTGTTCTGTACCGTCATCTAACTTTTTATTAATCAAATTTTCTAAAATTTTTATCAACTTTGGAATTGGATTATCTGCTAAATGAGGATATGCAACATGACCCTGTACTCCCTTAACAGTTATAACACCATTAACACTTCCTCTTCTTCCAATTTTAATCATTTCACCAAGCGAATTTGGATTGGTAGGCTCTCCAACAAGACAATCATCAAAAGAAATATTGTTAGACTTCATCCATGTTAAAATTTTTTTAGTACCATTTATGGCGCAGCCTTCTTCGTCTCCTGTAATTATAAAACCTATAGATCCTGGAAAGTCAGGATACTCTTTAACAAATCTGTTTGTTGCTGAAATAAAAGATGCTATTGACCCTTTCATATCTGCAGCGCCTCGTCCGATAATCTTATCATTAACTTCATTTGCATCGAAAGGATCAGACGACCACTCATCAATGTTCCCAGTAGGTACAACATCTGTATGACCTGCAAAACATATTGTAGGTCCTTTACTACCCATTTTACTCCAAAGATTCTTTATTGAGGCTGTTCCCTCTTCTTCAAAGTTAAGTATTTCTGATTTAAACCCAATTTCTTCCAACCAATGGGATACTTGCTCTATTGCCCCATCATTTTCTGGTGTTACAGAGCGACAGTTAATTAGAGTTTTAGTTAATTCAATTGGGTTAGCAGTACCTATATCTTTCATATTATCAATCTCTAAGAAGCTCATTAATTGAGGTTTTGGATCGGGTTCTTTCATCGACAGTTTTGACTATTATAGCACAATAAAGTGAAGGTTTTGAACTATCATTATTGGGAGAAAATGTACCAGGAATAATAACAGAATAAGGAGGAACTTCTCCACGGATAACTTCCCCTGTTTCTCTGTTAACAATTGGAGTAGACGAAGAAAGATAAACACCCATTGATAAAACGGATCCCTCTCTAATAATAACACCTTCGGCCACCTCTGATCTCGCCCCTATAAAGCAATTATCTTCTATGATCACTGGATTAGCTTGAAGTGGCTCAAGAACACCGCCTATTCCAGCCCCTCCCGAAATATGACAATCTGAACCTATTTGAGCACAAGATCCAATTGTTGCCCATGTATCAACCATAGTTCCAGATCCAACATATGCTCCAATATTAATAAAGCTCGGCATTAAAACAGATCCTTTTGCAACAAAAGAACCCTTTCTTACAATAGACCCTGGTACTGCTCTGAACCCCGCTTCAGTAAAATTTTCTTCATCCCAGTCTTTAAATTTAGAATCTATTTTATCCCACCAGTTACTATTACCTGGGCTTCCTGAAATTAATTTCATATTATTTATTCGAAAATAAAGAAGTATTGCTTTTTTTATCCACTGATTAATAATCCATTCTTCATTGATTTTTTCAGCTACTCTAATACTTCCATTATCTATATCGTTAATTGTTGATTCAATAGCACTAATGATATCGCTCGAAGAACTAGAATTGATATCATTAATATTTTCAAAAGCATTTTCAATTATTTCAATTTTTTCAGTATTCATTGTTTACTCATTATAATTAAAGTTATTTATTTAGATGTTATTTAGGAACTTTGCCAAATCGTCAATAATATAATCAGCGGGAACGTCTTGTCCCCAAATATCAGAGTATTTTTTATCCTGAAAAATATTATCTTGATTGGGTATTTCTCTTTTAATTAATACAGTTGTCATACCTAAATCTTTTGCAGGTATCAAATTTCTTCCCATGTCTTCAAACATAATAGAAGTTTTTGGATTAATACCTGTTGATTCAAAAAATGAATCATAAGTTTCAATATTTGGTTTTGGTATATAATTAGCTGCCTTAATATCAAAAATAAATTCAAAAACATTTTCTAAATCTAGTTTTCTTATTACATTCTCTGCATGATATTTTGTCCCATTTGTGAAAATAAACTTAGGTCCAATAAGATTATTTATTGCTTTTTTAAGCTCAGGGTTTGGGTTCAATGATTTTAAATCTATATTATGAACATATTCTAGGAATTCATCTGGATCAATATTACTATTCTTATCATTCATTAGTCCTGCAAGAGTAGTTCCATATTCCAAAAAATATTCCTTTTGAATATTAAATGCGTCATTGGTATTAATTTCAAAACGTTTTGATATAAATGATGTCATTTTTTTATCTATCTGACTAAATATATCTTCTTCTGGATCATATAGGGTATTATCTAGGTCAAATACCCAACTCTTAATTAAAGATAGACTCATTTCTATTTCCTATCGGACTAGTGTTCCGGCGCCATGGTCAGTAAACAGTTCAAGTAAAACAGCATGCTTTACTCTTCCGTCGACAATAACTGCCGCATCTACGCCATTATTTACGCTATCAAGACAAGTATTCAATTTTGGAATCATACCTCCTGAGACTTCACCAGATTCAATCATTTCGTCTATCTTTTTCCCATTAACTTCTTCTAAAAGATTATTATTTGAATCTATCACACCCTCAACATCGGTTAAGATAAGCAGTCTTTTGGACTTTAATGAAGATGCTATAGCGCCTGCTGCAGTATCAGCATTTATATTGTATGTTTTTCCATCAACTCCAATTCCTAATGGAGCAATAATAGGAATAAAATCGTCCTTAATCAAAGTTTCTATGATTGTATTATTAATTTTTTTAGGAAACCCTACATAACCTAAATCAATAATTTTTTCGATATTAGATTCATTAGAACCATTTTGTTTTGTAAGCTTTTCAGCAACTATCATAGACCCATCCTTGCCAGAGATACCAACAGCTTTTCCTCCAGACGAATTAATTTTTGAGGCTATATTTTTATTAATTCTTCCGGCAAGAACCATTTCAACAACTTCCAATGTATCTTCATCTGTAATTCTCATACCAGACTCAAATTTTGTTTTTATACCCAATCTCTCAAGCATTGATCCAATTTGTGGACCGCCTCCATGTACAATCACAGGTTTCAAACCGCTCTGCTTTAGAAAAACAATATCATTGCAGAATGATTCAACTAGATCAGAATCAGCCATTGCATTACCGCCATACTTAATGACAATGATTGATCCGTTATATTTTTGCATGTAAGGCAGCGCACCTGTTAAAATATCAGCATTATTTAACCAATCTTTAACCGCACCTTTATCTTTATTCATAGTGATTTCTCATAAATTTCTCTTTCTTATAGTCTAGAAGACTTTAATCTACTAGAGAAGATATTTCATTTCTTAATTCATCAAGTCCAATCTCTTTGTACGATGATGTAGAATGTACAATAGGATGAACAGCAACATGATGTTTTACAGAATTTTCTGTATCAGAAATTTTTTTATTTCTATCTTTTATCTTATCAATTTTAGTTAAAATTATTTGATAAGATACAGCGCAATTATCTAACATAAACATTATTTCTTCATCAGATGGCTTTATATCATGCCGAGCATCTATTAAAAGAAATACCCTTCTTAAATTTGATCTATTTAATAAATAGTGTCTTGAAAGCTCAGTCCACTCAGCAATTTTCGTTTTGGATGCTTTAGCAAAACCATAGCCCGGCATATCAACAATATTCAATATCGAGATATCTTCCCCAAAAGAAAAGAAATTTAATTCTTGAGTTCTACCAGGCGTTTTCGATGTATGGGCTAGTTTTGATCTCTTGGTAATAGCATTTAATAAACTTGATTTACCAACATTTGAGCGGCCAAGGAATGCTACCTCTGGAATATTTGAATGCTCTAATCCATCAATAGAGGCAACGCCTTTAACAAAATTACATTTATTTAAAAAAAGATTTTTTTTGTTTTTTAAAATCTTAGTTCCATCATTAATATCTACCATAGCTCAATTAATCGATAGAGTTATCTTTTCTTTTAAAGTTTTCAAAAAGAGCAATATCCATTCCCTGTTTTTTCATAATATAGGCTTGCTGCATTATTGATAAAAGACCATTCCATGCCCAATAAATTACAAGTCCAATTGGAAAATTAGCTGCTATAAAAATCATGAATATAGGCATCCAAGTAAACAGAGTTTTTTGAATAGGGTCTGTGGGTGCAGGATTTAACTTTGTTTGTAACAAGAAAGTCAATCCAAACAAAAGGTGAAAGACCCCAATCATTAATATTTGAGGTGGCACCCAATTAATTAGACCAAATAGATTGAATACAGATAAAGGGTCGGGCGCAGAGAGATCTCTTATCCATCCAAAAAAAGGCGCATGCCGCATTTCTATTGTTACTAATAGAACATTATATAATGCAAAGAATACTGGTATTTGTATGAAAACTGGAAGACAGCCAGACAAAGGTTTTAATTCTTCTTTTTTATATAGAGATTGCATTTCTTGAGCCATTTTTTGACGATCATCGCCGTAAAGCTCTTTCATTTTTGCAATTTCTGGTTGAACTTTTCTCATTTTTGCCATTTGAACATAGGATCTATTAACAATTGGAAAGAAAACGAGTTTAATCAAAACCGTTAATAGTAAAATTGCCACTCCAAAGTTACCCGTATAAGAAAAAAGGAAATCTAAAATATAAAATAAAGGCTTTGATATAAAATAAAACCATCCCCAGTCAATAAGGAGATCAAAGTTAGGTAAATTTTTATTATTTGAATAATTGTCAATTAAATCAACCTCTTTAGCGCCTAAGAAAATTAATCCACTTGATGATAATTTCGAACCTGCAGATGCGCTTATAGCCTCACCAGTATAGCCAATTCTATAGATATTCTTATTATCAAAAGAAGACATTTTGAAGTGAGCTTTTTTAGCCCCTTCATCTAGTGAACTTATTGCTGTAGCCCAATATTTATCTCTAATACCAATCCACCCGGAATTGAATTCTCTACGGAAATCATTTTCTTCAATATCATCATAATCTTCTTCTTCAAGTTCATCATCAAACCAGCCGGTTGGACCTTCATGAAGCAGTCCTATTGATTTGTCAGTAGGAAGTTCTTGACGAGAAAGTTGATTAAAAGGAAATAATGTAATTAAGCCTAAAGAGTTATTTTCTACCTCTTGCTTAAATGTAAATAAATAATTTTCATCAACAGAGTAAGTTTGAAAAAATTTTAGACCTTGTTCATTCTCCCATGAAATTATAACAGGGCTACTTGGGGATAGAATGGTACTCTGTGATTCCAGTTTCCAAAGTGAATTTTCGTCTGGAAGTAAAAAATCTGCACCCCTTGGGGCTAACCAACCCGCATTAACCCAATATGATGAGTTGCTAAATAATTGAACATAGTCACTATTTTCATCTGTAGAAGTATTAAATTTTTTTAAGAATATTTCGTTTATTTTTGCTCCGCAAAGGTCAATAGATCCTTCCAATCTTTCGTTTTCTATTATGACTGGAGTCGAAGAACATGTTTCCTGGTTAACAGTCGTGATAAAATTTTTATCCTTAGTTTCTTCAGGAGATAAATTAGGACTATTCTCAATAATATTATTTGGAGAAACCCGTTCTTCAACCGGAAAAATTATTTGCCAGCTAAATAAAATAACCATAGCCAAAACAATTGCGACTATATATCTCGAAGTATCATTCATCCTTTTATTCCTTAAATGCTTTTTCTAAATCAGACTTTATTACTTCCCAGGGAAGAGTATTTGTATTTTTTGTTGCAACAACAACATAGTCGTAACCATTTTTACCTAACTTGGGAAGCACTTCTTTTATTGCATGACGAAGTCTTCTTTTAGCTTTATTTCTATCAACAGCAATACCAATTTTTTTTGTTGCAGTAACCCCGTAACGAGGAATTCCTTCATCCTCTCTTTTAAATTTTTGTAAGTGAAGACTTGATGTTCTCTTATTAGATCCTGTTGATGCACGAATATAGTCAGATCTTTTGGTTATTTTATCAAGAATGTTCACTTTTTTAGTGGATACATTTTGATTTTTTTCAGATTTCATAATTTAAGCTGATAGAGATTTTCTACCTTTAGCTCTTCTGTTTGATAGGACATTTCTTCCACCAACGGTCTGTAACCTTGAGCGAAAGCCATGACGTCTTTTCCTGACTAGATTGCTGGGCTGGAATGTTCTTTTCATAATATAACCTTAATATTGATACTTCAGGGGTTTATAGAACCTATGTATAGTTAAGTCAAATTTCAGATTAAATAATATTATTTTTTTTTGGCATCCAGATTATTCATATTATTAATAGCTTTTGACATTTGTCTCTCTCTTGTAGAGTAATCATCAATTTTATTTAATATTTCTTCGGCTTTTTTTCTTAAATCATTGGTGGAATTACTAAATTTATCAAATTCTTTTTTTAATTTACCAAACTCATCCATTATTTCTGAAGCTCTTTCATTAAAAGATTCAACACGAAAATTCATTGAGACACTTATTAAATAGGCTGCTAGAGAATTTGGACCTAAAAGAAGAACCCTATAATCTCTAAACAAGTCTTCACGAAGGCTCATTGAATCTATTAACTGAAGGAGACTCTCGCTAGGTATGTACATGATACCAATATCTGAAGTCTTGCCGTCTATTATATATTTTTTCTGGATATCTTCAGCATCATTTTTAACATGTCTTTCTATTTCTCTTTTTGATGAATTGACTTGATCTCGATTTCCATTTGATGATGCATTAAGGTAGTTATCATATAAACCAGACGGGAATTTTGCATCAATTGGTTGAAGAAGCCCACCTGGAAGGACTAGGGCAAATTCAACTCTTTGTCCTGAGCCAATAATGATTTCTTCATTTTCTTTGTACCTGTCCTCTGGGAATATATCTTGCATCATTGCTTTAAGCGACCATTCACCAAATTGCCCTGCCTTAGTTCCTCCAGATAAATAATTACGTAATTTTTGTAGAGGTTCTTGAAAGTCTTGAATTTTAACTTTTAAATCAGATAGCGCTTGTTCTTGTCGGCTTAGAGATTCATTTTGAGTTTGCTGCTTCTTATCGTATTCTTGAAAAATATCTTTTGAGTAAGAGTTTTTTTCATCATTTTTTCTTATATTAATTAGTATTATTAATACAATGATCAATAAAAGTATTAAAAAAAATAAAAGTAAATAATCCATATTTCCCACAGTCATTTAACATTGGCGCGCCGGGGAAGATTCGAACTCCCGACCCCTTGATTCGTAGTCAAGTACTCTATCCAGCTGAGCTACCGG
>ERZ802821.69-NODE-69-length-49173-cov-24.8514_pt1 | contig 49173 bp, 49 predicted proteins | sample MGYA00345648_ERZ802821 | MGnify/ENA primary metagenome ERZ802821 (study PRJEB30503, sample SAMEA104212357) | marine metagenome | biome: Westerlies Biome; feature: [SRF] surface water layer (ENVO:00010504) within the epipelagic zone...; material: water (ENVO:00002006)... | reverse complement strand
GACCGGTAGTGAAAATAAGTCCGATCAGAAGGACGGATAAGGCCGGCAAACATGCATGATAACGGCAATGAGACCGACAATGATTCTGGCCAAATAGCGGCAGATTCAGCGTCAAATCGCCCGCAGGCATTGTGGCAAGCCACTGTGTTGACCTTGTTTCCAGAGATGTTTCCGGGGCCGCTTGGTCATTCTTTGGCGGGAAAATCGCTGAATGATGGTATTTGGGCGCTGAAAACACTGGACATTCGCGAGTTTGCGCGCGATAAGCACCGAACCGTCGATGATGCCCCGCTTGGCGGCGGCGTTGGGATGGTGTTAAAACCCGATGTGGTAGCGGCGGCATTAGCAGCAGCGGCACCATGTCCCGGCCCGCGGATTTATCTGTCACCACGCGGCCGGTTGCTGGATCAGCCACTGGTTCGTGAACTGGCGGCGGCACCGGGGGCGGTGTTTTTATGTGGCAGATATGAAGGTGTTGATCAGCGTGTGATCGACGCTGCCAATATGATGGAAGTCAGTATTGGCGATTATGTTTTGTCAGGTGGTGAAACCGCCGCGCTGACAGTGATGGATGCAGTGATACGGCTGTTGCCCGGGGTCATGGGCAAAGAGGCGGGTCACCGCGAAGAAAGTTTTGAGACGGGGTTGCTAGAGCATTCGCACTATACCCAGCCCCGGATCTGGAATGGCATCGAGGCGCCAGCTATACTGGCATCGGGCCACCACCGCAAAATCGCCGAATGGCGACAAGCGGAGGCAGAAAAAGAGACGCAGACCCGCCGTCCGGATATGTGGCAACGCTATATAGACAGACAGCATCTGCACAAAGGCAAGAGGTAGGCAGACAGATAGCTGTGAGGGCGCCGGATCAAATCAGACCCGCGTCGATGCAAGCAAAACCAGCAAGCAGCTTTTTGACTGAGTCATTATGAAGGGAACCGGACGATGAATATCGTGGATCGCATTGGCAAAAAACAAATCGAAAAAGTGCTGGCGCAGCGCAGCTTACCAGAGTTTGCCCCCGGCGATACCGTACGGGTAGACGTGAAAGTCGTCGAAGGCGAGCGCGAACGTATTCAGGCGTTTGAAGGCGTTTGCATCGCGCGCCGCAGTGATGGCGTGAATTCATCTTTCACCGTGCGGAAAATTTCCTATGGTGAAGGTGTCGAGCGTGTATTTCCAACGCATGCCCCGCAAGTGGCTGGCGTAACGGTGATGCGGCGTGGCCGGGTGCGTCGTGCAAAACTGTATTATCTGCGTGGCCGCACCGGTAAAGCCGCGCGTATCGCAGAAAAAACAACCCATCGCGAGGTGTCGTCTTCTTAAATTGCCTGACCGGCTTTGAGACGATCTCCTCGCCGGCAGCAATCAGGAGAATGATATGTCGGCTCCAAAAACACTATTTGACAAGATTTGGGATGCGCATGTTGTGCATCGCCAGGATGATGGCACCTGCCTGATCTATATCGACCGCCATTTGGTGCATGAGGTTACCAGCCCGCAGGCATTTGAGGGTCTGCGCAACACCGCCCGCACGGTGCGCGCACCGAACCGCACGCTGGCGGTGGCTGACCATAATATCCCGACAACAGATCGCTCGGCTGGTATCGCCGATGAAGAAAGCCGCATTCAGGTCGAAGCGCTGGAAAAAAATGCCGCTGAATTTGGCGTGCCGTATTTTGCCATGGATGACAAGCGGCAAGGTATTGTGCATGTGATTGGCCCGGAACAGGGCTTTACCCTGCCGGGGATGACGATTGTGTGTGGTGACTCGCATACCGCAACGCATGGTGCATTCGGCGCATTGGCCTTTGGCATTGGTACATCCGAGGTTGAACATGTGCTGGCCACGCAAACCTTGATTCAAAAGCCAGCGAAAAACATGCGGATCACCGTTGATGGCACATTGGCTGCCGGGGTCACGGCGAAAGACGTGATTCTGGCGATTATTGGCAAGATTGGCACGGCTGGTGGTACAGGTCATGTTATCGAGTTTGCTGGTTCGGCTATTCGTGGCCTGTCAATGGAAGGCCGCATGACGGTCTGTAATATGGCCATTGAAGCTGGCGCACGCGCCGGCATGATCGCCCCGGATGCAACAACATTTGCCTATCTGCAGGATCGTCCGATGACACCAAAGGGCGGCGATTGGGACAATGCCGTTGCTTATTGGCAGAGTCTGCCGTCCGATGAAGGCGCGCGCTATGACACTGAAATTGCCATGGCGGCCGAGGATATTGCACCAACAGTTACCTGGGGAACCAGCCCGGAAGACGCCATTTCGATTAACGGCGCGGTGCCCGATCCAAGCAAGGAAACTGATCCAAGCAAACGTGCCAAGATCGAACGCGCGATTGAATATATGGGGCTTGAGGCTGGTCAGAAAATGACCGATGTAAAGGTTGATACGGTATTTATCGGATCATGCACAAATAGCCGGATCGAAGATTTGCGCGCCGCTGCGGCACTTGCCGATGGCCGCACTGTGGCTGCTGGTATGCGGGCTATGGTTGTGCCGGGGTCAGGCCTTGTGAAAGAGCAGGCCGAAGCCGAAGGCCTCGATAAAGTGTTTGTAGCGGCCGGTTTCGAATGGCGCGAGCCGGGCTGTTCGATGTGTCTGGCGATGAATGCGGACAAGCTGGCCGAAGGCGAGCGCTGTGCGTCAACATCCAACCGGAATTTTGAAGGCCGTCAGGGTCGTGGTGGGCGGACGCATCTGGTCAGTCCACAAATGGCTGTGGCAGCCGCGTTGGCAGGGTACCTTGCCGATGTTCGCGAGATTTAGGGGCACGGAGCGACAAGATGCAAAAATTTGGCAAGCTGACCGGCGTTGCGGCGCCGCTGGATATTTTGAATATCGACACCGATATGATTATCCCCAAGCAGTTTTTGAAAACCATCAAGCGATCAGGCCTTGGCAAAAATCTGTTTGATGAAATGCGTTATGCCCGTGACGGCAGCGAACTGCCGGGTTTTGTGTTGAACAAAGCGCCTTATCGGCAGGCTGAAATTCTTGTTGCTGGCGATAATTTTGGCTGTGGGTCAAGCCGTGAACATGCCCCTTGGGCGTTGCTGGATTTTGGCATTCGGTGTGTGATTTCAACAAGCTTTGCCGATATTTTCTATAATAACTGTTTTAAAAACGGGATTTTACCCATCGTCGTTTCGGCGGATGAGCGGGATGCGTTGCTGGCCGATGCCGCCGACATCGAAAACCCGGAATTATCAATTGATCTGGTGTCACAGACCATCCGCCGGCCAAATGGCGTCACTATCTCGTTTGAGGTCGATGCGTTTCGGAAAAAATGCCTGCTCGAAGGGCTTGATGATATTGGCCTGACGATGGAAAAAAGCAGCGCGATTGATAGTTTTGAGGCGGCGCGTTCACAAAGCCAGCCTTGGTTATAAGCGTTAAGGAATTGTAGAAATGGCCTCTAACCGGAAAGTAATGGTGTTGCCTGGCGATGGCATCGGCAACGAAGTCATGGCAGCCAATATGAAGCTGATTGACTGGCTGGCCAAACATCGCAGTCTCGGCTTTGACCTGTCTGAAGGGCTTGTTGGCGGTGCCGCTTATGATGTGCATGGGGTTCCGCTGACCGAAGAAACGCTGGCTGATTCAATGGCCAGTGATGCGGTGTTGTTTGGTGCCGTCGGTACGCCAAAATATGACGGGGTGCCGTTTGACGTGCGCCCCGAGGCCGGTCTGCTGCGGTTGCGCAAGGAAATGGATCTGTTTGCCAATTTGCGCCCGGCGATGGTGTTTCCGGCACTCGTCGAGGCCTCTACTTTAAAGCCTGAGGTGGTGTCGGGCCTTGATATTATGATTTTGCGTGAATTATGCGGCGGATCATATTTTGCCGAACCACGTGGCATTGATGATCTTGGCGACGGCACGAAGCGCGGCTATGACACGAATGCCTACACCACGCCTGAAATTCAGCGTATCGGTCGGGTGGGCATGGATCTGGCGCGCAAACGTAATGGCCGCCTGACCTCGGTTGAAAAGGCCAATGTGATGCATTCCGGTGTGTTATGGCGCGAAGTGATGACACAATTGCATGCCGCCGAAGGTGACGGCGTCGAGCTTAGCCATATGTATGCGGATAATTGCGCCATGCAGCTTGTTCGCAACCCAAAGCAATTTGACGTGATTGTGACGGATAATTTGTTTGGCGATTTATTGTCAGATTGCGCCGCCATGCTGACCGGCTCGCTGGGAATGCTGCCATCAGCGTCACTTGGCACGCCTGACCCGGAAACCGGTCTGCCAAAAGCCATGTATGAACCGGTGCATGGATCAGCGCCCGATATCGCTGGTCAGGGGCTGGCTAATCCATTGGCACAGTTTTTGAGCTTTGCGATGATGCTGCGCTATAGCTTTGATCAGGCGGATGAGGCTGACCTTGTCGAAACAGCGGTGAATAACGCCCTGCAAAGCAAACGCACCGGCGACATTATGGCACCGGGATGCGAGCAGACCGGCACCGATGGCATGACCCAGGCTGTGCTTGACGAAATGGATCGTCTGGCACGCTAGGCTGGGGTGGCAGATACCCGTTGTTTTTAAACATTAATACTGGGCAGGTTTGGCAGGTCGCAAGACCGGCATCCAGCAAAAGAGGACCATAAAATGGGATATAGAGTTGCGGTTGTTGGAGCAACGGGTGCGGTTGGCCGGGAAATGCTGCAAACCTTGGCCGAGCGGCGGTTTCCAGCTGATAAAATCTATCCTTTGGCCTCGTCAAAATCGGCTGGCCGCGAAGTGTCATATGGCGATGAACAGACACTCAGCGTTGAATCGCTGGATAAATTTGACCCCAGCACGGCCGATATAGCGCTGTTCTCAGCTGGCGGCGATACCGCCAAAGCCTATGCACCAAAGTTCGGCGCAGCCGGATGTATTGTCATTGATAATTCATCCGCCTTTCGCATGGATGATGATGTGCCGTTGATTGTGCCGGAAGTGAACGCCGATGCTGTTGACGCCTGTCTGAACAAAAATAACGGGCGCAATATTATTGCCAACCCAAACTGCTCGACCGCACAGCTGGTGGTGGCGTTAAAGCCGCTGCATGATGAATTTGGTGTGCGCCGGGTGGTGGTATCGACCTATCAGGCGGTGTCTGGTGCGGGCAAGCCAGCGATGGATGAACTGTTTAACCAAACCCGCGGTATTTACGTTCATGACGCGGTGCAGCCGGAAATCTTTACCAAGCAGATTGCCTTTAACGCGATCCCGCATATCGACGTCTTCCTTGATGATGGTTTTACCAAGGAAGAGTGGAAAATGACCGCGGAAACCAAAAAGATTCTGGATCCGTCGATTGAGCTTGTTGCGCATTGTGTGCGGATTCCGGTGTTTGTTGGCCATAGTGAAGCGGTATTTATCGAAACCGATAAACCAATGACCGAAGCCGGTGTGCGTCGTTTGCTAGCCGATGCCGAGGGCGTCATTGTTGTCGATCACCGGGCGAATGAGGGCTATGTCACGCCGCATGAAGCGGCTGGCGAAGATGCCGTTTATATCAGCCGGATCAGAAAAGACCCGACCGTGCCAAATGGTATGGTGTTTTGGTGTGTTGCGGATAATCTGCGCAAAGGTGCGGCGCTTAATTCGGTGCAAATTGCCGAATTGGTCGTGGCGCGCGGTCTTTCCGGGCGCGGCTGATCATCAGCATCAGCTAGCTGCAGTCAGTTAATAGTTGCAGGCGGTCAATAGCGGCAGATTGTCAAACAGCTCAATATCAATGGCGGTAGGGCTGCGCTCAATGATGTTATGCGCATCATCGCTGGCAACGGCAAATGCCCTGTCCAGATCATGTCCGGCGGTCACCCAACAAGATAAAATGGCGGTCAGCAAATCACCGCCACCAGCAACGCCATGGGGTCGTTTTGCGTGGCGGCGTTCGGCCACGTCATGCCGGCTGATTTTCAGGTCGCTGATACCCTGCTCGGTATTGGCAATGCCGGTGGCAATAACAGCCTCGAGCAGCGGGTTTTGTTGGAGCATTTTTCTGCCTGCCTGCGTGGCGTCCGCAACGTCCGTCACAGGCATGTCGGTCATCAGCCCCAGTTCAAATTGATTGGGTGTGACAATATGCGCCAATGGCAAAAGCCGCTGCTGCATGGTGGCGACGATGGCCGCGTCAACATATAGCCTGCCGCCGTCGCCAAGCACCGGATCGAGAATATATCGACCGTCTGGCCGCGCCGCCTGCCAGCTTTTGATGATCGCCTCAATCGGTGCAATTTGTCCGGCACCACCCAGGTAACCGGTCACGATGCTGCCAATTTTCGGCAAAATATTCAGCGTATTAAGTGACTGTAAAATGTCGGTAAAATCTGCATGATCGAGTGAACCGCCAGCGTTTATGCCATAGCCGGGATGGGCTGCCAGCGCGATCGTGTCAACGCGCAAAGGCTGCATGCCCAATCTGGTGATCACCGGGGCGGCAACACTATTGCCAACGCAGCCATAGGTCACTGCAGATTGTATCGACAGAATTTGTTTCATCGCCATTGTTGTGCCGCGATTTCTGGAAAAACGCAAACACCAAAAAATCTCTGACAGAAACCGTGTTTGGGCACCGGATTTGACCCTTTCACATTGACTATTTTGCCCGGACATCTCATATAATCATCTCGGGAATCTGATGCTTAATCGAGGGCTGTAATGGCGAAACCGCGTCCGTTATCACCACATCTGCAAATTTACCGGCCACAATTGACATCGGTAATGTCAATTTCGCACCGGGCAAGCGGCGCGGCGTTGGCAGCCGGCACCCTATTGCTGTGCCTGTGGCTGGTGGCATTGGCGGCTGGTGATCGCTGGTATGGGGTGGCGGCGCTGGTGGTGTCGCATCCGCTTGGCCAGCTTGTGTTATTTGGCTATTCGGTGGCGTTGATTTACCACGCGCTCAATGGTGTTCGGCATTTAAGCTGGGATCGCGGCATTGGTCTGACCATTCCGGCGGTGTATCGCAGTGGCTGGATTGTCCTGCTGCTGACTGTGGGGATCACCGCATTGCTATGGACAATCGGGATATAGAAACTAGGTCATATGATGCAGGGTAAATCGCACAAACAACATGGATCAGCGGTGCCACATTGGAAGTGGCAAAGATGGAGCGCTATGCTGACCTTGCCGCTGATGGTCTATTGTGTCTATCTTTTGGGCGGTTTGGTGTCGCTTGATTATGAGGCGGCGCGTCAATTGATCGCGGCACCGTTAACAGCTTTGCCACTGGCCGTTCTGATTACAGCTGGTATGTTTCATGCAGCGCTGGGTATTGCGGTGATTATCGAAGATTATGTGCCGCTGGCGCGTGGCCGTAACGGCTTGATCCTCTGCGCAAGAATAGCGTTAGGGGGAATTGCGCTTGTCAGTTTAACTGCATTGGCGCTGATTACATTTTGACATAGGTCTGTTGGTTTTATTCGCCCAGCATTGGAAGGTTTATTATGACTGCATATGAAATAACTGACCATGAATATGACGTTGTTGTCGTTGGTGCTGGTGGCGCCGGCTTGCGTGCGACCCTTGGCATGGCCGCAGGCGGGCTGAAAACCGCCTGTATCAGCAAGGTGTTCCCGACCCGCTCGCACACGGTGGCGGCACAAGGCGGTATCGGTGCCGCCTTGAACAATATGGGTGAAGGCGATAACTGGCAGTTTCATATGTATGATACCGTCAAAGGGTCAGACTGGTTAGGCGATCAGGATGCGATTGAATACATGTGTCGTAACGCCATTCCTTCGGTCATCGAACTGGAAAATTATGGGGTGCCATTTTCGCGTACCGAAGAAGGCAAAATCTATCAGCGCCCATTTGGTGGCCATACGCTTGACCATGGCAAATCGATGGCACGGCGCGCCTGTGCCGCTGCCGACCGTACCGGCCACGCGATTCTTCATACGCTTTATCAGCAATGCCTGAAATATGCGGCGCATTTCCATATCGAATATTACGTTCTGGATCTGTTGATGACAGATGCGGGTGAATGTGCCGGGGTTATCGCGCTGTGTATGGAAGATGGCACATTGCACCGGTTTTGGGGACAGCAGACTGTGCTGGCCACCGGTGGGTATGGGCGGGTGTATTTTTCCTGCACATCGGCGCATACATGTACCGGTGACGGCAATGCGATGGCGTTGCGGGCTGGCTTGCCGCTACAGGATATGGAATTTGTCCAGTTTCACCCGACCGGCGTCTATGGTGCCGGTGTATTGATCACCGAAGGGGCGCGTGGTGAGGGTGGCTATCTGACCAATTCCGAGGGCGAGCGCTTTATGGAACGGTTTGCGCCAACAGCAAAAGATCTGGCCAGCCGCGATGTTGTCAGCCGCGCCATGACCATAGAAATCAATGAAGGCCGCGGCGTTGGCCCGAATAAAGACCATATTATGCTGCATCTGGAGCATATTGATCCTGATACCTTGCATGTGCGTTTGCCCGGCATCACCGAAACCGCGCGGATTTTTTGTGGTGTTGATGTGACCCGCGAGCCGATCCCGGTATTGCCGACCGTGCATTACAACATGGGCGGCATCCCGACGAACTATCATGGTGAGGTGTTATCCCCAACCAAGACGGACGAAAATGCTGTGGTGCCGGGGCTTATGGCGATTGGTGAAGCGGCCTGTGTATCGGTACATGGGGCGAACCGGCTTGGCACCAATTCGCTGCTTGATATTGTGGTGTTTGGCCGCGCCGCCGCGCATCGGGCCAGCGAAACAGTGACAGCTGGCGCAGCGCTGGCGAAGGCGCCGCAATCTGCTACCGATAAAGCGCTCGACCGCTTTGACCGGATGCGCCATGCGAATGGCAGCGAGACAGTGGCGCAGCTTCGTCTTGATATGCAGCATGCCATGCAACGTCATGCTGCGGTGTTCCGGTCGAGCGAATCGCTGACAAGCGGTGTCCAAAGCATGGATAAAATCGCCAGCCGGATGGGGCATATTGGCGTTGCCGATAAATCAATGATCTGGAACACTGATTTGATTGAGGCTCTGGAACTGGACAATCTGATGGGACAGGCGCTGGTGACGATCCGCTCAGCCGATCAGCGTCAGGAATCGCGCGGTGCGCATGCGCATGAAGACTGGCCCGAGCGTGACGATGAAAACTGGATGAAACATACGGTGATGTGGCTGGACGAAAATAATAAATCACAGCTTGGCTATCGTAAGGTGGTGATGAACACCCTGAGCAATGATGTGGCCCCTATTCCACCAGCACAGCGCGTGTATTAGGCAAGAGCGAAAGAGGACTGTTATGGCCGAATTTAGACTGCCTAAAAATTCAACATTGACCAAGGGCGTGACGCATAAAGCCGACAATGCCGCGCAAAATGTAAAAACTTTTGAAGTCTATCGCTGGTCGCCTGATGATGACGCCAATCCGCGTATCGATAGTTTTGAAATTGATCTTGATCGCTGTGGGCCGATGGTGCTGGATGCGCTGATCAAAATTAAAAGTGAACAAGATAGCAGCCTGACTTTCAGACGGTCTTGCCGTGAGGGCATTTGTGGATCCTGTTCGATGAATATTGACGGCACCAATACGCTTGCCTGTTTGAAAAGCATTGATGATGTGAAAGGCGCGGTGAAAATTTTTCCGCTGCCGCATATGCCGGTGGTAAAAGATCTTGTGCCGGATCTTAGCCAGCCATACCGCCAGCTCACCTCAATTGAACCATGGTTGAAAGCAGACACCGCCCCGAGCGACGGCGAAGAGCGTCGTCAATCGCCGGCCGATCGGGAAAAGCTCGATGGGCTGTGGGAATGTGTTTTATGCTTCAGCTGTTCGACGGCATGTCCGAGCTATTGGTGGAACAGCGATGACTATCTTGGCCCGGCGGTATTGCTGCAAGCCTATCGCTGGATTGCTGATAGCCGCGATGAACACAAAGCGGAACGGCTGGAATCGCTGGATGATAGTTTTGCGCTGTATCGGTGTCATACCATTATGAACTGCGCCAAAACCTGTCCAAAAGGTTTGAACCCGGGCAAGGCGATTGCCAGTATCAAAAGCGAGATGGCGCAACGCTGATGCAATGACCGATCCGGCAGACCACCCGCAGCGATACCCAAGCCATCACTTAGCCAGAAAAATTGCTAACGGCGATTTATCGCCAGATGCGGGGCAACAGGTGGCGGCCGAAAAGCTGGACAGTCTGATTGACCGGCTCTGTCATAACCAGTCGCGAAACTGGATCACAAAATTGTTGCGCCCATCCCAGCCAGTGACCGGCCTTTATATCTATGGTGGTGTGGGTCGCGGCAAAACCATGTTGATGGATATGTTCGTCTCCAGCTTGCCGCATCACCCGACAGCACCGACCGTCTGGCGGTTGCATTTTCATGATTTTATGGTGCTGGCACAAGACAGCATCCATGCGGCACGCCAAGCCGGTGATGATGACCCGATCGAAGCCGCGGCAAAGCTGCTGGCGGCGCGCGGGCAGGTGCTCTGTTTCGATGAAATGGAAGTGCGCGATATTGCCGATGCCATGATTCTGGCGCGGCTGTTCTCGACGCTTCTTAACAGCGGTATTACGGTGCTGGCGACCTCTAACCGGCATGCGGATGATCTCTATAAAAACGGGCTGCATCGTGATCGGTTTCTGCCATTTATCGAACTGTTAAAATCCCGCTGTGAGATGTTTGAGCTGGCCGCCGGAATTGACTGGCGCGGCTCGGTTCTGGCGTCAATGCCGACCTGGTATCAGCCGCTGAATGCGGCCAATCAGCAATGCCTTGAAGCCGCTTTTCAGCAGCTGGCGGGTGATACAGCAATGACCAGCGAGACCATCCGTGTGGCCGGGCGTGATATCATCATCGACAAGGTGGCTGGCGATATAGGTTATGCCAGCTTTGCCAGCCTGTGTGATGTGCCATTGGCGGCACGTGATTATCTGGCGATTGCCGGGCGATTTGCCGGGCTGGTGCTGGCCGATATACCGCAATTCACCGAGTCAAATGAACATCTGGCGCGGCGCTTTATGTGGCTCATTGATGCGTTATATGATCGTGGCCGGTTTCTGGTGGCCTCGGCGGTGACAGATATTGAAACATTATATGCCGGTCATCAATGGCAATTTGAGTTTGACCGGACCGCATCGCGGCTTGGTGAAATGGTGGCACGAGGCCAGCCAGATAAGGTCTAGTTATGTCGCTATTGGGCGGCGTATTTTTCCACAGAGCCGGTGATTAGCCTTGTATGTATTTGCATAGTCCGCTACACCACAGCGATACGCCGTTGCTGCAAGATTGTGATTGCCCAGAGCGGCGTCATTCGGATTGAGCAACAATGGAAGTGAAGCATCATGGCACGACATAAAATCTCTCTAATTGGCGCTGGCAATATTGGTGGCACATTGGCTGTGCTTGCCGGTTTGAAAGAGCTTGGCGACATCACCCTGTTCGATATCGCCGAGGGTATTCCACAGGGCAAGGCGCTTGATATTGCGCAATCAAGCCCGATTGAAAGATTTAATGCGGCGGTTACCGGGGCGAATGATTATGCCGCTTTGGCTGATAGTGACGTGGTCATTGTCACCGCTGGTGTGGCGCGCAAGCCAGGCATGAGCCGCGATGATTTGATCGGTATCAATACCAAAGTGATGAATCAGGTTGGCGCTGGTATCAAAGAACATTGCCCGAATGCTTTTGTTATTTGCATCACCAACCCGCTTGACGTCATGGTCGGGGTTCTGCAACGCGCCTCGGGTCTGCCGGCGGCCAAGGTGGTTGGCATGGCCGGGGTGCTGGATTCGGCACGGTTCCGCCTGTTCCTCGCAGAAGAATTTAATGTATCCGTCGAAGATGTGACCGCCTTTGTTCTGGGTGGACATGGCGATACGATGGTGCCGTTGGTGCGCTATTCAGCTGTTGCCGGTATACCGGTGCCCGATTTGATTAAGATGGGGTGGTCAAGCGATGCGCGGATTGCCGAGATCGTCCAGCGAACACGCGATGGCGGTGCTGAAATTGTTGGCTTGCTGAAAACCGGATCGGCTTTTTATGCGCCAGCGTCGTCAGCCATTGAAATGGCAGATGCCTATTTGAAAGACAAAAAGCGCCTACTGCCTTGCGCCGCCTATGTCGACGGTGCCTATGGGCTTGACGGTCTGTATGTCGGCGTGCCGGTGATTATTGGCGCTGGCGGTGTTGAACGCATTGTCGAAATTGATCTGAATGCGGACGAACAAGCGATGTTCGATAAGTCGGTTGGCGCGGTAAAAGCCCTGAATGATGTTGTTGCCGGGCTGGCATCATAAGCGCCAAAAATCATCAATCTCTGCTATGGCGCAGCCGGGGTGTTGCGCCATACGGGCTGCCGTCATTGCAGAAGATTTGCTGAAATTTTGATTTTAACTGCGGTCTGACTTGAAATACAAAAATTACCGCATAGACTGATATGCAGTTTTTATATTTCGCGATGTATTGGAACACGACCTGCCATGGATGATGCTGCTTCGACTTTGAGTGACGTGAGCGCAGAAATTGACCTGAGCCTGTTATCGGGCGCGAATGCGACATTTATTGCGGAAATGAACCGTGCCTGGCGGGCTGATCCAAAATCTGTCGACCAGAACTGGAACGCTTATTTCGAGGCGTTTGGCGATCTGGCCTATGGCGGCGATGAAACTGAGTCTGGCCCCAGCTGGGGGCGCGCGCCAAGCCGGGTTATTGGCGCGGTAGACCCGGATGCCTCGATCAAGGCGGTGGCCGAAGGCCATGTATCCGGGCGGACGATGAATGCCACAGATATGCGCGCGGCAACGCTTGATTCCTTGCGCGCGGTGATGTTAATCCGCGCCTATCGTATCCGCGGCCATCTTATCGCTGATCTTGACCCGCTGTCACTTGAAGACAAGCCGCTGCACCCTGAGCTTGATCCGAAAAGCTATGGGTTTGGCGATGATGACTGGGATCGTCCTATTTTCATCGATCATGTGCTTGGTCTGGAAACCGCAACGCTGAGTGAAATTATTGACCGGCTGCGGAAAACCTATTGTGGCACAATAGGCGTTGAATTTATGCATATTCAGGATCCGGCGCAAAAGGCCTGGATACAGGAACGGATCGAAGCCATCGGCAACCAGACGGATTTTACCGTTAAAGGTAAAAAAGCGATCTATGAACGCTTGGTCGATGCCGAAGAATTTGAGCGCTATCTGCACAAAAAATATACCGGCACAAAACGCTTTGGGATGGATGGTGCCGAGGCGGTGATTCCGGCGCTGGAACAAATCTTAAAGCGCGGCAGCCAGCTTGATCTGCGCGAAGCTGTCATTGGTATGGCACATCGTGGTCGTTTGAATGTGCTGCATAATGTCCTGCAAAAACCGTTTCGGGCGATTATTTCGGAATTTTTAGGCAACCCGGCAAACCCGGAAAATGCGGGTGGTTCGGGTGACGTGAAATATCATATGGGGGCCTCGGCAGATCGTGATTTCGATGATGCAGGGGTGCATCTGTCACTGGCGCCGAATCCATCGCATCTTGAAATTGTTGACCCGGTTGTTGTCGGGCGGGTGCGCGCAAAACAGCAACAGCGCGGTGATCATGACCGCACCCAGGTGCTGGGCATTTTGCTGCATGGTGATGCGGCTTTTGCCGGTCAGGGTGTTGTTGCCGAAACATTTGCCTTTTCTGCGCTGCGCGGTTACCGCACGGGCGGCACAATTCACATTATTATCAATAATCAGATCGGCTTTACCACCAGCCCGTCATTTTCGCGGTCGTCACCCTATCCGACCGATGTCGCCAAAATGGTTATGGCACCGATCTTTCATGTGAATGGTGATGATCCGGAAGCCGTCGTTCATGTGGCGCGTATTGCGACAGAATTTCGGCAGGCATTTGGTACCGATGCGGTCATTGATATGTTCTGCTATCGGCGTTTTGGCCATAATGAAGGGGACGAGCCAGCCTTTACCCAACCATTGATGTACAACGCCATCGGCGCGCATCTTTCAACCCGTGATCTTTATGCCCAGCGGCTGGTTGATGAGGGCATTTACGATCAGGAAGCAGCGCAACAGGTTGTTGCCGATCGCATTGCCTATCTTGATGCCGAGTTTGATGCGGGCACCAATTATCTGCCGAACAAGGCTGACTGGCTTGAGGGCAGCTGGTCTGGCATGGTCGCCGCGCATGGCGAGGACAGGCGTGGCGAAACCGCCGTCGAACTCGACAAATTGCGGCAAATCGGTGCCAGCATGACAACCCCGCCTGATGGTATGACGCTGAACAGCAAGTTGCTGCGGATTATCAAAGCACGCGGAGATATGATTGCCAAAGGCAGTGGTATTGACTGGTCGACGGCGGAACATTTAGCGTTTGGATCAATTTTGATGGAAGGCAATCCGGTGCGATTGTCCGGCCAGGATTCATGTCGCGGCACATTCAGCCAGCGGCATGCGGTGTTTGTTGATCAGGCCAATGAGGAACGCTATACGCCGCTCAATCATCTGAGTGAAGATCAGGCTGATTTTGAAGTGATTGACTCGCCGTTATCCGAAGCCTCGGTGATGGGGTTTGAATATGGGTTTTCACAGGTTGAGCCAAATGCGCTGGTCATGTGGGAAGCACAATTCGGCGATTTTGCGAATGGCGCACAGGTGGTTGTTGACCAGTTTATCTCGTCTGGTGAGGCCAAATGGTTGCGGATGAACGCGCTGGTTTTGCTGTTGCCGCATGGCTATGAAGGGCAAGGCCCGGAACATTCATCGGCGCGCCTTGAACGTTATCTGCAGCTATGTGCCGAAGATAATATGCAGGTGGTGAATTGCACCACCCCAGCCAATTACTTTCACGCTTTGCGGCGTCAATTGCGGCGGAATTTCCGCAAACCGCTTATTGTGATGACGCCGAAATCATTGTTGCGGCATAAAGCCTGTGTGTCGGATCTGGCCGATATGGGGCCGGGAACGACCTTCCATCGGCTGCTGGACGAGCGTGATACCCAGGTGCGGCATGGAAAGGTTAAGCGGATCGTTCTGTGTAGTGGCAAGGTGTATTATGATCTGGCCGCTGCACGCGATGCTGCAAAAGCGTGGGATATTGAGATTTTGCGGGTTGAGCAGCTTTATCCATTCCCGACTAAAGCTGTCAAAGAGATTTTGTCAAAAACCCCCAAGGCGAGCGTCGTATGGTGTCAGGAAGAGCCAAAAAATATGGGCGGCTGGACATTTGTGCGTGATTACATTGAAGACATCATGGCTGAGACTGGCATGCAGCAGCAACGGCTTGTTTATGCTGGCCGGGATGCGGCAGCGTCGCCGGCAACCGGCACATTATCGCGGCATAACCGGGAACAGAATGATTTGGTTGCAGCCGCGCTTGATCTGCCGAGCCAGTCAAAATCATAGGGTGTTGCTGGTAAAGTCATAGGGTATCGCTGGGTAACAATTGTCATTGTAATAACCGCAGCAAAATAAGGCACCACGAGGAGGGCGCTGGAAATGGCCATAGAAATTACTGTTCCAACTTTGGGCGAATCGGTGAGCGATGCCACGGTCGCGCGTTGGATAAAAGCCAGCGGGGATAATGTGGCGGCTGATGAACCCATTGTCGAACTCGAAACCGACAAGGTTACGCTGGAAGTGCCGTCACCCGTCGCTGGCCAGCTTGGCGACATTGTGGCGGCCGAAGGGGCGGTTGTTGAAGTTGGCGCTATTCTGGCGCATCTCGAGGAAGGTGCGAGCGCTGCGCCGGTAAAAGCCCCCGAGAAAAACCAAGCGAAAGCCCAAGAGAAAGTTTCAGAGAAAGTTTCGGAACAGCCATCGGCGCCTGATCTGGCTGCCGGCACGCCAGCGGCAACAACCGCCAATGATCATTTGTCGCCAGCTGTGCGGCGGCTTGTTGCCGAACATAACATCGACCCGGCGCGCCTTACCGGTACCGGTGTTGGCGGTCGTCTCACCAAAGCCGATGTGTTGAACGCGGTAAATAAGCCCCGGTCAGCGCCAGCAGTGTCAGAGCTGCCGGCAACACCGCCGCGCGCGCCATCACGGGATGTGGATGCGGCACGTGAAGAACGTGTGCCGATGTCAAAATTGCGCAAAATTATCGCGAGCCGGTTAAAGTCAGCCCAAAATAATGCCGCCATGTTGACGACATTTAATGAAGTTGACATGACAGCGCTGATGCAGTTGCGGACAGACTTTAAAGATGCATTTGAAATGGCGCATGAAATCCGTCTTGGCTTCATGGGGGTATTTGTGCAGGCGGCGATTCAGGCGTTGCGCGAATTTCCGGCGGTCAATGCGGAAATTGATGGGGCTGATATTATCTATAAAAATTACTATAATATCGGCGTTGCTGTTGGCACCCCGCAAGGTCTTGTGGTGCCGGTGATCAAAGATGCCGGTGCGATGGATCTGGCCGCGACCGAACAAGCCATTGCCGATTTTGGCGCCCGCGCCCGTGAAGGTAAAATTGCGCCAGATGAAATGGCTGGTGGCAGCTTTACCATATCAAATGGTGGGGTCTATGGGTCGCTGATGTCGACGCCTATTCTGAACCCGCCGCAAAGCGCTATTTTGGGTATGCACAAGATTGATAAACGCCCGGTTGTGGTCGATGATCAAATTGTGATTCGGCCAATGATGTATCTGGCACTATCTTATGACCACCGTATTATTGATGGCCGCGAGGCGGTCTCGTTCCTGAAGCGCGTTAAAGATGTGGTCGAAGATCCGCGGCGTTTGTTGCTTGGTGTATAACACAGCAGTGACGGGCAGCGGCATCGGGTAAAAAACAGCAACAAATGATGGGCTGCAAGCATGAGCGATAAAAATTTTGACCTGATTGTGATCGGCGCCGGGCCTGGTGGATATGTGGGGGCGATTCGTGCGGCGCAATTGGGTATGCGTGTGGCCTGTATCGAAAAACGCCCCACCCTTGGCGGCACCTGTCTGAATGTCGGTTGTATTCCGTCAAAAGCCCTGTTGAATGCGTCCGAACATTATGCCAATGCAGCGTCGGGTCATCTGGCCAGCATGGGTGTGGCGATTGGCGCGGTAAAACTGGATTTGCCGGCGATGATGCAGTCCAAAGATGATATTGTGTCGGGTCTGACAACCGGCATTGATTTTCTGTTCAAGAAAAACAAAATCACCCGGCTTGAAGGCAGCGCACGCATTGATGGTGCTGGTGCGGTGACGATTGTCGATGGCAAAGATAAAGGCAGCTACAGCACGGATAAAATCATGATTGCGACCGGCAGCCATGCGTCCAGCCTGCCGGGAATTACCATTGATGAAAAACGCATTGTCAGCTCGACCGGCGCGTTAAGTCTGGATAAATGCCCGAAAAAACTGCTTGTCATTGGGGCTGGTTATATCGGGCTGGAACTTGGCACTGTCTGGGCGCGGCTGGGGGCTGAGGTCGAGGTGATCGAATTTCTGCCGCGTATCCTGCCCGGTATGGATGATGAAATTGCCAAAAAATTTCTCGCCATTGCCAAAAAACAAGGGGTGTCATTTCGCCTGAGCACCGCTGTCAAAGCGGCGAAGACATCAAAAACCGGGGTCAGTTTGACGGTCGAACCTGCGGCTGGCGGTGCGGCAGAAACGGTGACAGCCGATATTGCACTGGTGTCGGTCGGGCGGCATCCGGCAACTGACGGGCTTGGTTTGGAAGCGGCCGGTATCAGCCTGACGGAGCGTGGCCGTATCGCGGTTGATTCGCGGTTTGAGACAAGCCTTGATGATGTGTTTGCCATTGGCGATGTGATTGACGGGCCGATGCTGGCGCATAAAGCCGAAGAAGATGCGGTGGCGGCAGTGGAAATGATGGCTGGCCAGCCGGGGCATGTGGATTACGCGCTGGTGCCCGGCATTGTCTATACGGCACCGGAGATTGCCACGCTGGGGCAAAGTGAAGAGGCGCTGAAAGCGGCAAAGACCGACTATAAAAAAGGCGTGTTCCCATTTGCCGCCAACAGCCGTGCCCGCGCCCAGGGTCACAGTGATGGCTTTGTTAAAATTCTGGCATGCAGCCAGACCGACAAAGTGCTTGGTGTGCATATCATCGGGCATGAGGCAGGCACGGTGATTCACGAATGCGCCACCGCCATGGCGTTTGGCGCGTCGGCCGAAGATATTGCCCGCACCTGTCATGGACATCCGACATTGAATGAGGCGGTGAAAGAAGCCGCATTGGCTGTCGATGGTCGTGCTATTCACATATAACTAGCGCTGGGCAGATATAGCTAGCGTCGGGCCCGGGGATGGGTATCGCGGTGCAGCCGGATAAGATGGCCTTCATCAACCTGTGTATAACGCTGGGTTGTTGACAGGCTGGCATGTCCAAGCAATTCCTGAATGGCGCGCAGATCGCCACCATTGCCAAGCAGATGCGTGGCAAAGGCGTGTCTGAGTGCATGCGGCGTCACATGCGCCGGCAGATCGAGACTGGCCCGCAAATCTTCGACAAGACGTTGCACCGCGCGCGGCCCAAGCGCGGCGCCGCGGCTGCTGACAAATAGCGGCCCGGCGGTGCCAGCATCGAACGGACATACCGCCAGATAATCATCAACCGCCTCGGCGGCGGCACGCAGCACCGGCACCTCACGGGTCTTGCCGCCCTTGCCAAAGACGCTCAGCCAGTCGCCAAGCGGGGCGTCAGCGCGGCGCAATGCAAGCGCCTCGGAAATACGCAACCCGGCACCATAAAGCAGCATTAAAACGGCAAAATCACGTTGTTTGACCCAGTCAGCGCCACGCCGTTCAAAAATAGCCTCAAGTAATGATCTGGCGTCATCTGCGGATAGCGATTTTGGTACCGAACGGGCTGGTTGCGGCGCCCGAAGCCAGCTCAGATCAGGCACATCAAGCAGTTGCCGACGGCCACAAAAGCGGAAAAAGCTGCGCAAAGACGCGACCCGCCGCGCAATCGTTGTGCGTGCCAATTGTCGCGCCGCCATGCTTGCCAGCCAGCCGCGGAACAGCTGCCGGTCGATCATCGCAGAAGCGGTCGGCACGGTGCTGGCAAAGGCAGAAAAATCGTCAAGGTCACGGCGGTACGCATCCAGCGTATTGTCACCATAACGCTTTTCCGTCGACAGCCAGTTCAGCCAGGCCGTGCGATGCGTCGCATCAATCATCGCAATTCAACCAGAGATTCAAGCCGTGCTGCCAAGGTCACACCAATCATTTCAGCCAGCAAGACCAGTAAATCACTGCCCAGATCAGGTTGAAAACTTGTCGGGTGGTTGCCGGCAAGCAGTAACACACAGTTTGAAACCGGTGCTGGCAAGCGGTCTGGCAAACGGATCAATGCGATGCTGGCGGCAGGCTGGCCCAACAAAGTGGTGCCGGCATCATTTGGCGCGCCTAAATATATGGTGCGGCCCTGCAGTGCGGCGGTGATTCGGGCGGCTGGCTGGACGTCAAGCCCGGCCGCCACGATGCCGGCCAAGCTGGTTTCCGACTCGATAATCAACAGCGATTTCTGTAGATCGAAAATCGTCGGAAATTCAGCGGATATGACATGGCATAACCCGGCAAGCCCAGCCGCCACCATGCCGGCCATGCTGGTTGCCGACGCGATTATCAACAGCGATTTCTGTAGATCGAAAAGCGTCGGAAATTCGGCGGAAATGACATGGCATAACCCGGCCAGATCGGTGCTTGCCAAAAGCGCCAATGTCGCATGATGAAGCCGTTTCCAGCTCACCATATTCTCGGCGGCGACATGCAACAGCGATTTGTGCGCCAGACCAAGACGTCTGGCCTCATCACGCGCGCGCGCGGCCAGAGCCGGACTCAAATCAACAATATTTGCCATATCCGGGTCTGCAATATCCGGATTTATCATATCAGGTTTAAACTGGCCCGGACTTAACTGGCCCGGATGGGTGTCAGCATCGACAGATTTAGCCGCCGCTAGACATTGTGCAAGCAGGTCCGGATGATGCGCCAGACAGTCCGGATGTGCGGTGATATAAGCCACCACATCTTGCTGTGAAAATGGTGATTTATCTTTTGCCATAACCGGTTTCCACCTCTGGGCGCTATTGTGTGATGCGGTTCGTTATGCCAATAGCCGGTTTATAGAATAGCCGGTCTATAGAATAGATTGTCCGGTCTTCGCCCAATCCTGTAAAAACGCATCAAGCCCGCTATCGGTGAGCGGGTGCTGATATAAAGCTGTCAGAATTTTCGGCGGCAGGGTGACGACATCTGCCCCGACCAGCGCCGCATCGACAACATGTTGGGTGCTGCGCACCGAGGCAACCAATATTTCGGTTGCGTAATCATAATTTGCATAAATGCTGCAAATCTCCTCGATCAGCCCCATGCCGTCCTGGCCGATATCATCAAGCCGGCCAACAAACGGCGAAATAAAGCTGGCGCCGGCTTTTGCCGCAAGCAACGCCTGACCGGATGTGAAACACAGCGTTACATTGACTTTTGTGCCGGCGTCGCTGAGCGTGCGACAGGTCTGCAATCCGGCTCTTGTCAATGGCACTTTCACCGTAACATTTGGCGCAATCGCCGCCAGTTTCCGGCCTTCAGCAAGCATTGTTTCATAATCAGTGGCGGTGACCTCGGCGCTCACCGGCCCATCAATCACAGCACAGATTTCGGCGATTCGATGCTCAATTTTATGGCCTGACTTGGCAATCAATGAGGGGTTGGTGGTGATGCCGTCGATAAAGCCGGTGTCGCTGAGCGCGGTGATTTCGTCAATATCAGCGCTATCCAGAAAAATTTTCATAATTTATAATCCTGCTATGGACAGATGGCTGCATGCACTTTTTTATAGGGCTTTGCAGATGTGATCGTTTTCACCATATCGCAACCGGTCATGCAAATCCATAACCTTGATACCCGGTGTTATGTCCCGCCGGGATGTCATGCGGCCCTGCAACTGACCTGCGAAAGAGATTGCCACCAGCGCCATGTCCTCGTCCTTGCCCTCATCATCATCATCGTCATCATCGCCCGGGCCTGTGCGTCGGCTGGAAATTGTTTCGCCGGAAATTGTTTCAGTGGTCGTTGCGACGCCGGTGGCCGGATGTTTTGACTATATTGTTGCTGAGCATCTTTCGGTGGTTGCCGGCAGTGTGGTGATGGTGCCGTTTGGCAATCGCCGTTTGCCGGGAATTGTGCTGGGGCCCGGTTCCGGCGATGTGGCCGTGGAAAAATTACGTTGTCTCGAAGACGTGTCTGACGTGCCGGCATTGCCAGCCGCGCTGATACCGTTCATGCAGCGTTTTGCCGATTGGACATTGGCGCCGCTTGGGGCTGTCGCCAAGATGATTCTGAGCCAGCCAGCGGCGCTGGCGCCAGCCGCATTGCAGAAACGATTTTTCCGGCCGGAAAGCCTGCCGGCCAAGCAGCGTATGACGCCAGCCCGGCAACGTGTTTTAGGGGCATTAGCGGATGGCGCGCATCTGACGGCAAAGGATTTGTCCGTTGCCGCAGATGCCAGCCCGGCGGTGATCGCCGCTATGGCGGCGCAAGGGCTGCTAGGCGTCGATCACGTGGCGCAAGATCAGCCGCCAGCCGTGCCACGATGTGACTTGCCCGGCTTGACGCTGACCGCGACACAGGCCACTGCGGCAGCTGATCTGTCGGCGATGATCGGCCGGGGATTTGCCACAACATTGCTTGATGGGGTCACCGGCTCGGGCAAAACGGAAGTCTATTTTGAAGCTGTTAAAACAGCCGTACAAGCTGGCCAGCAGGTGCTGATTCTGCTGCCGGAAATCGCCTTGTCAGCCGCCTGGCGCAGCCGGTTTGCGGCGCGTTTTGGGGTGTCGCCGGTTGAATGGCATTCAGATGTGTCCGCCGCCCAAAAACGCCGCGCCTGGCGATTTGCCCTGACTGGCCAGCTGTCGGTGGTTGTTGGCGCACGGTCAGCCCTGTTTCTGCCGTTTCAGAATCTGGGGCTGATCATTGTTGATGAAGAACATGAACATGCCTTTAAACAGGAAGATCAGGTGATTTATCAGGCGCGTGATATGGCGGTGTTGCGGGCGCGGATCGAAAATTGCCCGATTATTCTGGCCAGCGCCACGCCCTCACTTGAAAGCTGGGTGAATGCCGGTGGCACTGGCAAAGCGCAGCGCTATCGTCACCTGCCACTGCCAGAGCGTGTGCATGGGGCGAGCCTGCCGCAGGTGAGCGCCATTGATCTGCGCAAAACGCCGCCGGAACGGGGTCGCTGGCTGGCGCCGCCGTTGGTCGATGCGATGGCAAAACGCTTGCAGGATGGCGAACAAACGCTGTTGTTTTTGAATCGTCGTGGCTATGCGCCACTGACGCTGTGTGGGGCCTGCGGTGCGAAAGTGACCTGCCCGCATTGTGATAGCTGGATGGTGGCGCATCGGCTGGCTGGCCGCATGCGGTGCCATCATTGTGGCCATGAAACGCGGCCGCGTGCCGATTGTGCGCAATGTGGCGAGACCGACAGCATGCAGGCTTGCGGCCCCGGCGTTGAACGGCTTGCTGAAGAAGTGTTGTGGCGGTTTCCCGACGCCAGATTTGCGGTGTTGTCCAGCGATACGGTTGGCACGCCAAAAGCCGCAGAGAGTTTTATCGAGTCGGTTCAGGCTGGCGAGGTTGATATTATTGTCGGCACACAAATGGCGGCAAAGGGGCATCATTTTCCGAATTTGACGCTTGTCGGTGTGGTTGATGCCGATCTGGGGCTTGCTGGTGGCGATTTGCGGGCGAGTGAGCGCACCTTTCAGATGTTGTCGCAAGTGGCTGGCCGGGCCGGGCGCGAATCGCGTCCCGGTGCTGCGTTGCTGCAAACGCTCGAGCCTGATAACCCGGTTCTGACCAGTTTGCTGAGCGGTGATCGTGATCAATTTCTGGCACGCGAGGCGGCAGCGCGGGCGCAAGCTGGCATGCCACCCTTTGCCCAGCTGGCAGCGGTGATTTTATCCGCGCCACGCGAAGACAAGCTGCATGAGGCGATGCGGCTGCTGGCGGCCTGCCGGCCAGAATTTGCCAATGTCGACTGTTTTGGCCCGGCGCTGGCGCCACTGGCCTATCTGAAGGGGCGGCACCGTGCCAGATTTTTGCTACGCGCCGACAAAACCGTTGATTTGCAGAGCATTTTACGTGGCTGGATTGGTGCGGTGAAACTGCCAGCGCAGGTGCGGCTGCATATTGACGTTGATCCCTATAGTTTTCTCTAGCTGATCAATGATCATGCGGTTTTTCCGGATAGATGCGGTGCCCGAATCATCGCGAACCTGAATCATCACGAAAAGGTCAAATTTTCGGTGTCTGACTGCTTGCCTTTCGGCCATGGCTATGATAGCACCCATATCGTCACAGCAAGCAGAAGCGCACCAAGCGTCGGGCTGAGCCGTGCAGCCACAAATATGGGTTTTTCAGAGCGAGGTTAAGTCAGTGAGTTCAGGCGCTACAGGTCTTGCAGGACGTTATGCTGGCGCGCTTTATGCGTTGGCGGTTGAAAGCAAAAAAATTGATGCTATTCATGCGGATCTGACCGCATTGGCCGGTCTGGTTGCCGAACATCAAGAGCTGAAAAAGCTGGTTGATTCCCCTATTCTATCGCGCCACGAGCAGCAATCTGCGGTAACCGCTATTCTGGAAAAAGCCGGGGCTGACGCGCTGACTGTTAAATTCGTTGGTACGCTTGCGGCAAATGGCCGTTTAAGCGCGCTGCTTCGCGTCATTCGGGCATTTTTAGAAGAGCATGCCCGGCGGCGCGGCCAAATCTCTGCAGAGGTCATCTCGGCTGTGCCGCTTGATGACAGCCGCAAGGCATCTGTAGAAAAAACTGTCGCCCGGCTTGCTGGTAGCGACAAATTGTCACTTTCAATGCGTGTAGACCCGTCTTTGATCGGCGGGCTTGTTGTGCGCATTGGATCTCGTATGATTGATACCTCAATCAAAACCAAACTTAGCCGGCTGGAAACGGCCATGAAGGGTGTTGCGTGATGGATATTCGTGCGGCTGAAATTTCAGCGATCCTCAAGGAACAAATTGCCAATTTCGGTAGTGAAGCAGAAATCGCCGAAGTTGGTCGGGTGCTGTCAGTAGGTGACGGTATTGCCCGCGTCCACGGGCTTGACGAAGTGCAAGCTGGTGAAATGGTCGAATTTGAAAGCGGTGTGAAGGGCATGGCCCTGAACCTTGAAGCCGACAATGTGGGTATCGTTATTTTTGGCGATGACCGGTCAATTCGTGAAGGCGATGTTGTACGCCGTACCGCGTCAATTGTGGATACGCCCATCGGCAAGGGTCTGCTGGGACGCGTTGTCGACGCCCTTGGCAACCCGATTGACGGCAAAGGCCCGTTGAAAAATGTCAAGCGCAGCCGGGTTGAGGTCAAAGCCCCCGGCATTATGCCACGCCAGTCCGTGCATGAGCCAATGCAGACGGGTCTAAAAGCGATCGACAGCCTGATCCCGGTTGGCCGGGGCCAGCGTGAGTTGATCATTGGTGACCGCCAAACCGGTAAGACAGCCATTGCGATTGATGCGTTTATCAACCAGAAGCCGGTGAATGAAGCGGCTGGCAAGGATGATGCGCAGAAACTGTTTTGCATCTATGTCGCGGTTGGCCAGAAACGGTCAACAGTGGCACAAATTGTGCGCTCGCTCGAAGAGCAGGGCGCCATGGAATATTCAATCGTTGTTGCCGCGACAGCATCTGATCCGGCGCCGATGCAGTTTCTGGCACCTTATACAGCCTGTGCCATGGGCGAATATTTCCGCGATAATGGCATGCATGCGCTGGTGGTATATGATGATCTGTCGAAACAGGCCGTTGCCTATCGCCAGATGAGCTTGTTGCTGCGTCGCCCGCCGGGACGCGAAGCCTATCCGGGTGACGTTTTCTATCTGCACTCGCGGCTTCTTGAGCGTGCGGCGAAACTGAACGCTGATAACGGTTCTGGTTCATTGACAGCGTTGCCGGTGATTGAAACCCAGGGCGGTGACGTGTCGGCCTTTATCCCGACAAATGTGATTTCAATCACCGATGGACAGATCTTCCTTGAAACAGAATTGTTCTACAAAGGCATCCGTCCGGCGGTGAATGTGGGTCTGTCGGTGAGCCGTGTTGGTTCCGCCGCGCAGATCAAAGCGATGAAACAGGTTGCCGGTACCATTAAGCTGGAACTGGCGCAATATCGTGAGATGGCGGCGTTCGCGCAGTTTGCATCGGACATGGATGCATCGACACGCGCTTTGCTTGCACGTGGTGAGCGTCTGACCGAGCTGTTGAAGCAGCCACAATATAGCCCGATGCTTGTCGAAGAACAGGTGGCGGTGATTTTTGCCGGTGTGAAAGGCTATCTTGACGCGATTGCGGTCAGCGATATTGGTCGGTTTGAGATGGGTCTTCTGGATCATCTGCGCAGTTCCGAGCAAGCGCTGCTTGACACCATTCGTGACGAAAAAGCGTTGTCTGACAAAACTGAAGAAAAACTAGGTAAGGCCATTGCGGCATTTGCCAAGAGCTTTTCATAAGCCGCTGGGATAGGGCGAAGACGTTTTCACATCGTCTATTGGAGTTCGGTAAATGGCAAATTTGAAGGATCTGAAGACGCGCATCAACAGCGTCAAGTCCACGCAGAAAATCACCGCTGCCATGAAAATGGTGGCGGCGGCAAAATTGCGGCGGGCACAGGATGCTGCTGAATCGGGTCGTCCCTATTCGACCCGGATGCGGCAGGTGATTGGCAACCTTGCCAGCAAGGCTGATCCTTCATCAGCCCCGCAATTGCTTGTCGGTAATGGCAAAGACCAGACACATCTGCTGGTCATTATGTCAGCCGACCGTGGTTTGTGCGGTGGTTTTAATGGCAGCATTACCCGCCAGACACGCGCTGAAGTGGCCCGTCTGAAAGCCGAAAATAAAACAGTCAAGCTGTTGATGGTCGGTCGTAAATCTGCTGATGCGCTGCGTCGTGAATTTGGCGATATGTATATTGACCAGCATGAAGGCTTGCAGGGCACGTCGGTCAATTATGACGATGCCGCCAGCATAGCCGACACCATTCGCAGCAAATTTGAAGCTGGTGAATTTGATGTCTGCACGCTGATTTTTAACAAGTTTAAAAATGCCATCACACAGGAAATCACCCTCACCCGGCTGATTCCGGCTGAAGTTGATGAAAGCGATGCTGCGGATAATGATGCCGCCGCGGTCAGCTACGAATATGAGCCTGAAGAAGATGAATTGCTGGCCAGTCTATTGCCGCGCAATCTATCAACGCAAATCTACAGCGCGCTTTTGGAATCATCCGCGGCGGAACTGGCTGCACGGATGACGGCGATGGATAATGCGACGCGCAATGCTGGCGAATTGATCGACCGTCTGACGCTGGTTTATAACCGGACGCGGCAGGCGAATATTACCAGCGAGCTTATTGAGATTATTTCAGGTGCCGAGGCCATCTAGCCAGCATTGCGGTGCCACAGGATTTGAAGAGTAGACAAACGTAATCGGGCAATCATGCCCATAGTAAAACGGTTCTAGCCCGGAGTAACAAGACCATGGCAAAAAACGGAATTGGTAAAATCAGTCAGGTGATCGGCGCGGTTGTTGACGTCGAATTTGATGGTGAACTGCCAGCGATTCAAAATGCATTAGAGGTAGACAATAACGGCCAGCGGTTGGTGCTTGAAGTTGCCCAGCATCTCGGCGAGTCAGCTGTCCGCACGATCGCGATGGATGCGACCGAAGGTCTGGTGCGCGGCACCGAGGCCACCGATACCGGCGCCCCGATCACTGTGCCTGTTGGCCCGGAAACACTTGGCCGTATCATGAACGTCATCGGCGAGCCGGTCGATGAAGGCAAGCCGGTGAAATCAAAGAAACATTACCCCATTCACCGCGCTGCACCGGACTATATTGACCAGTCAACCGAAGCCGAGATTCTGGTAACAGGGATTAAGGTTGTTGATCTTTTGGCACCTTATGCCAAAGGCGGTAAAATCGGCCTGTTTGGCGGTGCTGGTGTTGGCAAGACCGTGTTGATCATGGAATTGATCAATAACGTGGCGAAAGCGCATGGCGGCTATTCAGTATTTGCCGGTGTTGGCGAGCGCACACGTGAGGGTAACGATCTGTATCACGAGATGGTCGAATCAGGTGTTATCAAAACCGATGGCCCGGGATCAAAAGCCGCGCTTGTATATGGTCAGATGAATGAGCCTCCGGGTGCGCGTGCACGGGTGGCTTTGACCGGTTTGACGCTGGCCGAATATTTCCGTGATGAAGAAGGTCAGGACGTGCTTTTCTTCGTCGATAACATCTTCCGCTTTACACAGGCTGGTTCAGAAGTGTCAGCCCTGCTTGGCCGTATCCCGTCTGCGGTGGGTTATCAGCCAACATTGGCGACAGATATGGGTGCGCTGCAAGAGCGGATCACCACAACCAATAAAGGGTCAATCACCTCGGTGCAGGCGATTTATGTGCCTGCCGATGACTTGACCGACCCGGCACCGGCCACATCATTCGCCCACCTTGACGCCACCACAGTGTTGTCGCGCCAGATTGCCGAGCTTGGCATTTATCCGGCGGTGGATCCGCTTGATTCATCATCACGTATGTTGGATCCGCGTATTGTCGGTGAGCATCACTATAATGTGGCGCGTCAGGTGCAGGAAGTTTTGCAGCAATATAAGTCGCTGCAGGATATTATCGCCATCCTCGGCATGGATGAATTGTCGGAAGAAGACAAGCTGGTTGTTGCCCGTGCGCGCAAAATCCAGCGCTTCTTGTCACAGCCATTCCATGTGGCAGAAGTCTTCACCGGTTCACCTGGCAAGCTGGTTGGGCTTGAAGATACCATTTCTGGTTTCGAGGGCATCCTGAAAGGTGATTATGACCATCTTCCAGAAGCCGCTTTCTACCTTGTCGGCACCATTGAAGAAGCCGTCGAAAAGGGTAAGAAGCTGGCGCAGGAAGCTGCATAACGCAACATGCTGGTGCAATTCGGCAGCAAGACATAGGCAGTAATTATGGCTGAAACAACACAATTAGAACTGGTCACACCGATCCGTATCATGGCGCAGCAGGCTGTCGAAATGGTTGTCGCGCCTGGTGTGGAAGGCTTGTTCGGGGTGCTGCCACGGCATGCCCCGTTATTGGCCGATTTGACACGTGGTGTTGTCGAAGTGCATGAAAACGGCAAAGTCACCGACCGGTTTATGATCGATGGTGGCTTGGCTGATGTGTCGGGCGAAAGCGTGACGATCCTTGCCGAACGTGCCATTCACCTTGGCAGTGCTGATGCGGCACAGTTGAAAACACAGGCGGCCGAGGCGAGCGATGATGAGGCGGCGTTTTTAAACGCCGCAATTGCGGCTCTGTAATTAAAGATCAAAGACCAATAACGCCGCTACCGATGCTTTTGGTGGCGGCTTTTTTGTGCCCAAATTTATTTTAAATAGGGCGCGAAAGCTGCCAATACATTTTGATAAACATCGCGCTTAAACGGCACAGCCAGATCGACAAGATCATGCGGCGATAACCATTTCCATTCGCAGAATTCAGGTTCTTCGGTGGCAATATTGATATCTGAATCATCGCCGGTAAAGCGCAGCGCCATCCATTTCTGCTTTTGCCCTTTATACCGGCCCTGCCAGAGCCTGTCGGCAAGTGGCAGCGGAATATCATAATAGAGCCAATCATCATGCTGGCTTACCAGCTCTGCCGTGTTGGTGCCGATTTCCTCGCGCATTTCACGCATACAGGCCTGCAGCGGGCTTTCTCCGGCGTCAATACCACCTTGCGGCATTTGCCAGGCTTCGGCGCGGCTGTCGATGCGACGCCCGGCAAAAACAAGGCCATCATTATTCAGCAGAAAAATGCCAACACATGGCCGATATGGGCGCTGCTCATAAGGCGCGGTTGGCAAAGATGGTGTTTGGTTCATGGGTTGGCCTGATCCTTGGTAAAGATGGCAACGCCTTGAATAAGATCGAGTGCGCGGGCCAATTGATAGTCAATTTCGGACTGATCGGCTGGTGCCGCGTCGGCGTCGCCTTTGTCGTCGGCTTTGTCACTGTCGCCTGATTCGGCACTGTCGGGGCTATCAACATCTGGGCTATCAAGTGCGCCCTTTAAATTTTCTTCGCGGGTATTGCCGCTTTCCAGCTTTTCAATGCGTGCCAGAGCGACCTCGATATTTGGGGTGATGCCAGTGGCCTGAATTGACACGCCTGACGGTGTGTAATAGCGGGCCGTCGTCAACCGCATGGCGCCGGTTCCAGACACCGGAATCACCGATTGAACGGATCCTTTACCAAATGAACGGGTGCCAAGCAAAACCGCCCGCTGATGATCTTTTAACGCACCAGCAACGATTTCAGATGCCGAGGCAGAACCAGAATTAATCAGCACCACAAGTGGCAGGCCGCGGGCAATATCGCCCGGCTTGGCATAGGCCCGGCTGGCATTTTCCGCATCACGACCACGTGTCGAGACAATTTCACCAGCCTCTAAAAATGCATCGGTTACCGCAATGGCCTCATTCAGCAGGCCGCCCGGGTTATTGCGCAGATCAAGCACAAACCCCTTCACCTTGTCTCCATGTTCGGCAAAGATTTTTTCTACCGCGTCATTCAGCCCGGGGCTGGTCTGTTCAGAAAATGTCGTGATCCGCAAATAGCCAATATCGTCAAACACTTCTGACCTGACAGAGCGGATCTTTATGGTGTCGCGGGTGACCGTTACATCAAATGGTTCATTTTGCTCACGCTGGATGGTAACGGTGACATCCGAGCCGACTTTACCGCGTAATTTATCGACAGCTTCGGACAAAGCCATGCCAAGAATCGGCTCGCCATCAACCGCTACGATATAATCTTCCGGCTGGAGCCCGACTTTCGCCGCTGGTGTGTCATCGATGGGTGAGACAATTTTGATCACCCCATTTTCCATGGTGATTTCAATGCCCAACCCACCAAATTTGCCTTTTGTCTGCACCTGCATATTGGAAAAATTTTCCGTGTCCAGAAATGACGAATGCGGATCAAGCGAGGTCAGCATGCCATTTATCGCGGCCTCAATCAGCGCCTTTTCATCAACCTCATCGACATAGCTCTCGCGGACACGTTGGAAAATATCGCCAAACAAACCAAGCTGGCGATAAATCTCTTCGTTTTTGCTCGAATTGGCAGAGGTGAGTGTTGGCATGGAAAATGCGCCAGCAATCAATATCCCGCATATAAACGGAACCGCTGCCCGCCTTATCCGGGCCGCATGAGGTACTAAACGGGTTATGAACTGCGCCATTGGCTGCTCCTCTGCAGAAATTCTAAAGATCTCATTTTCATTTTGCCCGGGCGCCATTTCACAGTGTCAACAATTTCACAGGGTTAAAAATTTCACAGCGTCAAAATAACTGCCTTTAGCGTGGCGTGACCGTCTTCATACACCGCATTAAGATTTTTTTAAGACGGCTTCATGGTGCCAGTGAAAAGACCGTGTTTCAACCCCAAGCCATAATTTCAACCCGGCTTATTTTGCCGCCGTTGCTAACCCGGCAAAAACCGCATGGCCGGTCATGCTGGCGGGTTGGTCAATGCCAAGCATCGCCAGCAAACTAGGTGCCAGATCAGCCAGCCGGCCGTCGGTGAGCTGCACGCCGGGCGGGCCATTGACCAGAATCAGCGGTACCGGGTTGGTGGTGTGCGCGGTATGCGGCGAATCGGCATTTTTGTCCCACATGACCTCGCAATTGCCATGATCGGCTGTCAGCAGCATTTGTCCATCTGCCGCCTGCACCGCCGCAACCAGCTCACCAATACAGCTATCAACTGTTTCCACCGCCGCGATAGCCGCATCCAGATCACCGGTATGACCGACCATATCCGGATTCGCAAAATTGATCACCAACAGATCATGCGCTTTCGCCTGCAGGCTGGCGACGGCTTTTGCCAGCACCCCGGCGGCACTCATTTCCGGCAATTGATCATAGGTGGCGACATTTGGTGACGGCACCATGGCGCGCTCTTCGCCGTCGCGCATGGTTTCATCGCCGCCATTAAAGAAAAATGTGACATGCGGGTATTTTTCGGTCTCGGCAAGCCGCAACTGACGCAGGCCAGCAGCGGCAACAACATCGCCCAGAGTGTCGGCAATTTCCACCGGCGGATAGAGCGGTGTGACAAAGCCATCAAGCGCGGCTGAATAGCTGGTCATGCCAAGACCCGGGCATAATGCGATTGGCCGTGTATCACAGGATGTGACCTCTGGCCGATACAGACAATCCAGCAATTGCCGCGCCCGGTCTGCCCGAAAATTCATCATCACCAGCCCATCACCATCGCGCATGCCGGCATAGTCGCCGATGATTGTGGCGGATAAAAATTCGTCGCTTTCACCGCGCACATAGCCAGTCTGCAGGGCCTGTATGGCGTCATCAGCATGATGCTCAGCCCGGCCACGGGCAATCGCGTCATAGGCTTTTTGCGTGCGGTCCCAGCGGTGATCACGATCCATGCCGAAATAGCGCCCGGTGAGGCTGCCGATGCTGGCATTGTTCGGCAAGTCTGCAACGAAATTCTGCAGGCTGATGCCAGCGTCACGCGGCAACACATCACGGCCATCGGTAAAGCCGTGAATGACAACAGTGCTGCCGGCTTCCGCCAGACCATTGACCACGGCCAGAATGTGATCCTGATGGGCATGTACCCCGCCAGCCGAGAGCAGGCCGACAACATGCGCTGTCCCGCCGGTGTGTTGCAGCGTGCTGGCCAGTTCCTTTAGCGCCGCATGTGCCTGTAACGCGCCATTTCTGGTGGCTTCATTGAGCCGCGGCAAATCCTGTACCACAACCCGTCCGGCGCCAATATTCATATGGCCGACTTCGGAATTGCCAACCTGTCCGTCCGGCAGCCCAACATCGGCGCCCGATGCCGCCAAAAAGCTATGTGGGCAGCGCGACCATAGCTGGTCAAACACCGGTGTTCTGGCGCGCGCTACGGCGTTATGCTCCGGGTCAGGACTGTGTCCCCACCCGTCCATAATACAGAGCACCACCGGCCCTTTTGATGGATCAATTGCTGTTGTGATCATGGCGTATATATAGTGATGCGCCAGCGCGAAGTATAGTGCAAACCAGTATGGCTAATTGCCGCGATGATAGGGGTGCCCGGCCAGAATCATGCTGGCCCGATAGAGCTGTTCGGCGAGCATCGCCCGGCACAGCATATGTGGCCAAGTGGCACGACCAAAGGATATAATCCGCTGGGCTTTTTGCCTGATATCTGTGGCGTGGCCATCGGCGCCACCAATGGCAAAAGCCGCAGATGTATAGCCACTATCACGCCAATCGCCGATCAGCGCGGCCAGTTCTTCGGAAGAATGATCCTTGCCGCGCGGGTCAAGAATGGCCAGCACCGATGCAGATGGCAGCGCCCGCAAAAGCCGTGCGCCTTCATCCTCGGTACGCTTTATACCAGCTGGAAATTTTGACTCAATTTCAACAATCTGTCCGCCGTCAGGAAGCCGCCCTATCCAGTCTTCAGCCAGCCGGCTTTCGGCGGAGCCGCGGCCTTTGCCAACGGCGAGAATAAAAAGCTGCATGGCGGGCGTCCTGTCGCTGGTTTGCTGATGCTATGACCGGTCAGCCATCGGTGCCGACGGTGACCACCTCTTCGGCAGTGGCATCGCTCCACATACGCTCAAGACCATAAAATTCGCGGACTTCAGGCCGGAACAAATGCACAATCACATCATTCGCGTCAATCAGCACCCAGTCGGCCTGCCGCAACCCCTCCAACCCGAGAACATCAACTTTATTCTGTTTCAGCTTAAATTCGATATGTTCGGCCATAGCGGCGACCTGGCGCGATGATGTGCCACTCGCCACAACCATATAATCGGCCATGGCAGATTTTCCCTTTAACGGAATGGTCAGGACGTTTTCGGCTTTATCATCGTCTAATGAGGTGGTGATTAATTCAAGGATCTGGTCTGCATCACAGGCAGTGCGAGCTTTAGAAATGGGTGTCTCCTTCAAATATCCAGCCTTTATATGTCATCCGTCGAGGCGTGGCTTGCAGCGCGGCCTTGTCGAATAGCGGTTGCCGACGCATGATGCCGTTGCCCCGCGATAAAACACCAGCCTGGCAAATCAACCCGCGATTCGCGCAGTCGGTGGCGTAGCTGCGCTGTCGTGTAGCGACGCTTAAACAGTTGCCGTCCCGCGCTCATCGCCTGATAAGAATAGCTTGGCCGGTCAATTACGGCAATGGGTAGCAGGGATATAAAGCCTTTATAGCGTTGCCATTGTTGTAGCTGCACCAGATTATCTGCGCCCATAATCCAGGTCAGGCGCGCTAATGGCATTGTTTTTTTGATATATTTTACAGTTTCATAGGTGAAATTGCTTGGCAGGCTGGCTTCCGGTGCGACGACATGGATAAAGCTGTATGGTGCGGTTATGTCGCGGGCTTTGGCAAGGCGATGCGGCAAACTGGCCATATTGGTCGGGCTTTTTAGCGGATTTTGCGGGCTGACCAGCCACCAGACCTGATCCAGTCCAAGTTTGGAACAGGCCTGCAGACTCATATGAATATGACCGGCATGCGCCGGGTTAAATGAGCCGCCAACAAGACCGATTTTCAGCTTTGTCCGGCTGTGAAAAAGCTGTGCATGGTGATGTCGGTTATATCTAGCTGCGGATCTGGCCATCACCGCGCACAACATATTTGAAACTTGTCAATTGGGCGGCGCCAACCGGCCCGCGCGCATGCAACCTGCCGGTGGCAATGCCAATTTCCGCGCCCATACCAAATTCACCGCCATCGGCGAATTGTGTAGAGGCGTTGCGCATGACGATCGCGCTGTCGACACGCTGCAAAAAATTCTCGGCGGCGTCGTCTGCTTCGGTAATGATAGATTCGGTATGGCCGGATCCATAAGTGGCGATATGGGTGATCGCCATATCGATGCTGTCAACAACGCGTACCGACAAAATGGCATCAAGATATTCGGTGCGCCAGTCATCATCCTCGGCAATCTGCATATCCGGCACCAGACGTCTGGCGGCACTGTCACCGCGCAGAACACAGCCTGCCTGCTGCAATTCGGCGGCAATCGCCGGCAGCATATCGCCAGCCACCTGCTGATGCACAAGCAGGGTTTCGGCGGCGCCACAGATTCCGGTACGGCGCATTTTTGCATTCAATGTGATGGCTTTGGCTTTGTCAGGATCGGCATCTTTGTCGATATAGAGATGACAGATTCCTTCCAAATGCGCGAACACTGGCACCCGGGCGTCGCGCTGTACCCGCTCGACAAGTGATTTGCCACCGCGCGGGATGATCACATCAATGCCGCCAACTGCGGCCAGCATGGCGCCAACGGCAGCCCGGTCTGTGGTGTTGACAATCTGCACGGCGGCACCCGGCAGGCCGGCTGCCTGCAGCCCCTCGACCATGGCCTCGGCAAGCAAAGAGGCGCTATGTTGGCTGTCGCTGCCACCGCGTAAAATCACCGCATTGCCTGCCAGAACGCACAGACCAGCCGCATCAACAGTGACATTGGGGCGCGATTCATAAATCACCCCAATCACCCCCAAAGGCGTTGACTGGCGGGTGATGTCGAGACCATTCGGACGTTGCCATCGCGCCAGTTCGGCGCCAATGGGATCAGGCTGGGCGGCAATTGTTTCGAGCCCAACAGCCATCTCCTCGATCCGCGATTCGGTCAGGGTCAGCCTGTCAATAAACGCCTCTGTCAGGCCGGACTGGGCCGCTGCGGCAAGATCTTTTTGATTGCTTGCCAATATATCATTGGTTCGTGCGCGGATGATTTTGGCAGCCTCGTGCAGCGCCTTTTGCCGGGTTGCAAAGCTGCTGCTACCCAGCGCTGTCTGGGCGCTGCGTGCGGCGCGCACCAGACCATCAATCAGGGCTGTTGCGGCATCGGTTTTTGCATGGGTTTGTGTCATTTTATGTCCAGTCTGGCAGGCCGGCACGCCATGCCCCGGTTATTCTGGCTGCCGATTACTCTGGCTGCCGGTTATTTTAGCTTTCGGTCACCACCAGATTATCAGCGTGAATGATTTCATCACGTCCACGATACCCCAGCATGGTCTCAATTTCACGGCTTTTATGGCCTTTGATTTTAGCCGCATCTGCGGCGCCATAGCTGGATAATCCATGGCCGATAATTTTGCCGGACGAGTCTGTAACAGCGATCAGATCGCCCCGGTCAAATTGCCCGTCAACCGCCAACACACCGGCTGGCAAAAGTGATTTTCCCTTGCGCAGGGCGGTGGCGGCCCCGGCATCGACACAGATTGTGCCACGCGGTGTCAACGCGCCGGCAATCCATTGTTTGCGCGCCGCATGCGGTGATTCAGTTGCCATAAAGCAGCTGCAACGCGCGCCGGCTTCAAGGCTGGCCAGCGGTTCAGGATCACGGCCATCGCAGATAATCATATGACAGCCAGCCGCCGTGCTGATTCGCGCGGCTTCGAGTTTGGTCACCATCCCGCCCGAGGCATATTGCGCATTGGCGGTGCCGGCCATTGCCATAATCTCATCAGTAATCTGCTCAATTCGCGGCAGATGCGTGGCTGCCGCATCATCGGTGGGATTGGCTGTATAGAGCCCATCAACATCGGATAACAGGATCAGCAATTCGGCGCCAACCATAGCCGCCACGCGTGCTGCCAGCCGGTCATTATCGCCAAAGCGTATTTCGGCGGTGGCAACGGTATCATTTTCATTCACCACCGGTACCGCCCCAAGATCCAGCAACGCCGCCATTGTTGCCCGTGCATTCAGATGTTTGCGGCGGGTTTCGGTGTCATCTGGCGATAGCAGAATTTGCGCTGTCTGCACATTATAGGCGCCGAGCGCATCCATCCAAGCATGCGCCAGAATCACCTGTCCGGTCGCCGCCGCTGCCTGTTTTTCCTGCAGGCTGAGCGTTTTATTATGAATTTTCAACAGCCGGCTGCCCAACGCAATGGCCCCACTTGATACCACCACCACATCTTTTCCGGCAGCTTTCAACCGCGAAATATCCCGCGCTATACCGGCCAGCCAGGCTGTGTTGATGGTGTTTTTCGCTTCATCAACCAACAAGGCTGATCCAACCTTGATGACGATTCGGCGGGCCTCTGACAGGGCGCTGCGTGCGGTTATGGCGACCATGGCTCTGCCTCTTCAGGTTCCGCCTCTTTCGCCCGGCTTGTCTCAATGACAGCTATTAATTGCCGCAACATATCGGTCACGCCACGGCCGGTGACAGCGGATAAAGCCATGACATGCTCGGCCCCGGCATGGCGCAGTGCCGCGGCCAATTCATCGGCGTAATCATCTGGTGTCGCATCAAGTTTGGTCAGCCCGACAATTTCCGGTTTATCAGCCAAGCCGCCGCCATAGGCCTGTAATTCCCGCCGTAACATTTGCCAGCCTTCGACCGGGTCGGTGCCGGTCGCATCGACAAGATGCAGTAAAATCCGGCAGCGTTCGACATGCCCTAAAAACCGGTGACCAAGACCGGCGCCTTCATGCGCGCCTTCGATCAGTCCGGGGATATCGGCCATGACAAATTCTTTGCCATCAACCCCGACAACGCCAAGATTGGGATGCAATGTGGTAAAAGGATAATCAGCAATTTTCGGGCGGGCAGCAGATACCGCGCTCAAAAATGTTGATTTTCCGGCATTTGGCATGCCAAGCAGGCCGGCATCGGCGATCAGCTTCAGCCGCAGCCACACCCACATTTCCTGTCCGGCTTCACCGGGTTGCGATTTGCGCGGTGCCCGGTTTGTCGATGATTTGAAAAAGGCATTGCCTTTGCCGCCAATGCCACCTTTGGCAAGGATGATTGTCTGGCCCTCATAGGTGAGATCGGCCAACACTGTCTGCTGATCATCTGCCAGAATCTGCGTGCCGATGGGCAGACGGAGGGTGACATCTTTGCCAGATGCGCCGCTGCGGTCACGGCCGGCACCCGGACGACCCGAATCAGCTTTAAAATGCTGCTGATAGCGGTAATCAATTAATGTGTTTAAGCCGTTGACCGCCACCGCGACAACATCGCCGCCACGCCCGCCATCACCGCCGTCCGGGCCGCCAAATGGCACATGCGCTTCGCGCCGGAAACTCACCGAGCCCGGCCCACCACTGCCGGAACGCGTGTAAATCTTGGCTTGGTCTAAAAATTTCATTGTGGTGCTTCCGATTCAGACTGCGCGGTTCGTATGTCTGGCAAAACATTTGTTCCAAAAAAACAAGAGGGGAACAACAAAACTGTCATTCCCCTGTGTCATATTTTAGGCCAGTTGAATCTTGCCTTGATTGGTCATCTCACCAGACGGCGAGACCCAACAGGCCTATTCGGCGGCCTTTGCCATCGGCACAACATTTACGAACATTTTGCCGCCCGATTTTTCCCGAAACGCAACCTGCCCTTCGATAAGCGCAAACAGAGTATGGTCTTTGCCCATACCAACATTATCGCCGGGGCGCACTTTTGTGCCACGCTGGCGCATGATGATGTTACCGGCAAGAACTGATTCGCCGCCAAATTTTTTCACACCAAGACGACGACCAGCCGAATCGCGACCGTTTCTGGAGCTACCACCTGCTTTTTTATGTGCCATAATTCAACACCCTTCATCTTGTTCATGCCGCAGTGCGGCGTGGTATTTAGTCTTTCTTTGCCGCTTTCTTTGCGGCTGGCTTTTTCGCGGCGGCGGCTTTTGGCGCTGGCTTTTTCGCCGCAGCTTTTTTCGCTGCTGGCTTTTTCGCGGCGCTTTCGGTCGTGGTCGCGGCTTTTTTCGCTGCCGGTTTGGCTGCCGGTTTCGCTGGCGTCAGTTTTTTCGCATCTTCGGCAATATCATTGATTTTCAGCAGAGTCAGATCCTGCCGATGGCCTTGTGTCCGGCGATGGTTTTTACGACGCTTGCGGCGGAAAATGATGATTTTCGGGCCGCGTGTCTGGCGCATGACTGTTGCGCTGACGGCGGCACCTTCAACTTTTGGCGTGCCAATCGTCACCTTGTCGCCATCAGCCAGCATAACAATGTCATTCAAAATGACCTCGGCGCCTTCGTCTGCGGCAATCCGCTCAACCAGGATGGTGTCATCCTTTGCGACGCGATATTGCTTGCCACCTGTTTTCACCAAAGCATACATGGCGATCTTCCTTATCATAACAGTTTGACCCCGGCGCACCCCAGCCATTGGCTTTTATGTAGATGCCGTTGTCGTCAGTGTAATTCGTCTTTCGCGACAATTGCCAATCATGCGATGCGGTATATCTTGTCTATGCCGATATACGCCTATTCGATGATCATTGCGCGATAGTGCGGCGGAATATACGCTTTGCGGCTGAACTGTCAAGTGTTTGCATAGGGCAGGGCCGGGTTAAAACAGCAATTTACCGGCTGTTTTTGTTGTTGTGACCTGTTATCGGGCGTTAGCCGCCGGCAAAATCGCCATCGCGCACCGGATCATAGGGGTTTTGTCCCATCTGTAGATGCAGCGTATCGCCGTCCCACGGATGGGCGGCAACAACCTCCATATTCAACGCAACGCCCAGCCCCGGGCTGGTCGGCGGAATGATATAGCCATCCTCCCAGCATAAGGGTGTTTCCAATAATTTGGCGTGAAACCCATCCATTTTCTGGATTGATTCGAGAATCAGGAAATTCGGGATGGCCGTTGCCAGCTGGATGTTGGCGGCGGCCACCACCGGCCCGCAATACAGATGCGGTGCAATCTGCGCGTAATAGGTTTCGGCAATGGCGGCGATTTTCCGGCCTTCCAGAATACCGCCTGCGCGTCCCAGATTCGGCTGTAGGATCGCCGCCGCACCACAGCGCAATACGCGGGCAAATTCATATTTGGTGCATAGTCGCTCGCCGGTGGCAATGGGAACGCTGCTGCGTGCCGCAACCTTGGCCATTTCTTCTGGCATATCGGGCGGTGTTGGCTCTTCAAACCATAATGGGTCATAGGGCGCTAACCGTTCGGCCATGCGGATCGCGCCAGCCGCGGTAAACTGGCCATGCGTGCCAAACAGCAAATCGGCTTTCGTGCCGACGGCGTCGCGAATCGCCGCACAAAAGGCGGCTGACCGATCCAGTGCCGGCAGATCCGGCATACGCCCGTCAAATACCGTATATTGACCGGCCGGATCGAATTTCAATGCGGTAAAGCCTTGTTCGACATAGGCCGCTGCGGCTTCGGCACTGGCAAGCGGGTCATTGTAAAATTGCCCGGCATCCTGATCAGCCGCCGGATAGATATAGGTATAGCTGCGCAGCCTGTCCTGCACCTGACCGCCAAGCAAGTCATAAACCGGTCGGTCGAGCGCCTTGCCAACAATGTCCCAGCAGGCCATTTCCAACCCACTCACCACGCCATGCAGTGACGGATCCGGACGATGCGAAAAGCCGGAGCCATGCGCACGCCGGCAGAATTTTTCAATCTGGAACGGGCTCTGTCCCTCTAGATAACGCCGAAATATATCATCTGCCATGGCGGTGATGACTTCCGGCGCAAAGCTCGCCGCATAGATTTCACCGGTGCCGGTGACACCACAGGATGTTGTCAGTGTCACAAAAATAAAATAACGCCCGCCAAATCCGGGTGGTGGGTTTTTCACAATAAAGCTGTCCAGCGTTGCAAGCTTCATGGCATATCTTTCTAACCAAAGGTGGGCAAAATGCGCTGCTTCATAGCTGCGTCACGGGTCACTTGCTGGTGTGCAAGCTTTGCGCAAAATACCAACAAAAAACAAGCATAAACTATGATAAGATGTTCTGGCTGTTATATTTTTCAATTTTTTCAAAAGATCCTCATGTGCCAGGCCGCATGCTTTCAGCGGCAGGTGCATGCAAATAAGAGGAGAGAAGGATGATGACGTCTCTTATGGCTTTCATTCGCCGCTATGTTCTGTTGTTTGGTGTGGTAAAATTTTGCGCCGGTCTGCTGATCGGGTTTGGTTTAGGGGTGTATTTCCTGCCGATTCTGACAGCCGAAAAAGGCCTTGATACAGTGGCAATCGAGGCATTGTCGCAGAGCGCCTTGCGGCAGGGCACATTTGTCCGCGATTTGCCCGGGTCAGATGGGCTGCATTGGGGTGATGGGGTGATCATGGCGAATGCCGATCAAATCTGGCTGGATGGTGAGATTTCACCCGGCCCGGATTATCGTTTGTATCTGATCCCAAAATATGTTGAAACAGGCGCAGAATTTCTGCAGATCAAGGCCGACTCAACCCAAATCGGGCCGATTAAAGCGTTTGAAAATTTTGCGCTCGATATCCCCGCAGATGTTGAGGTCAGCAATTTTCCGGCAGTGCTGATCTGGTGCGAGGCGTTTGGACAATTTATCACCGCAGCAAGACTGCAATAAATGCAAGGCTAAAATAAGCTCAGGGCCGCGATAAGGTTACGTAACGATCAGTAAGGGTGTGGCTGTGGATATGAAGACGCAACATAAACTGCCGGCGCCAACAGCGCTGGATTTGCCGGCGGTGATTGATATCTATGAAAGCCAGCGTCCGATGATGCCCGATGCCGCCGCCGGGGCGGGCCGTCAGCGGCACAGCCTGATTGACATTCTTGATGAATTTGACGGGCTGATCCTTGATGGGTTTGGGGTGATCAATGTTGGTGACGGGTTGGTGCCCGGCATCGAGGCGCTTTTGCAGCGTGCCGCCGCGCAAAATATACCGGTTGTCGTATTAACAAATGGCGGCAGTTTTGAATCCTCTCAGGCAGCAGCAAAATATGCGAAATGGCAATTGCCGATCGCGGCTGATGCGGTTGTGTCGAGCCGTGATGCGCTGATCGCGGCGCTGGGTGATACAGCGTCGCCTGATGGTGTCGCGCCAGCCACAGATGTGATGGGATGTCTTGGCGCGGTGGTGACACCGCTGGCGCATGCGCCGACGCTGGCTTATGGCCAGACGGCAGATTTCTGGCAGCAGGCTGACGCCTTTGCGCTGTTGGGGGTGATTGATTGGACAGAGGGCGATCAGGCTGATTTTGAAACCGCACTGATCGCGCGTCCACGGCCGGTATTTGTTGCCAACCCCGATGTCGCGGCCCCGCAGATTGGCCAGTTCTCAGCCGAGCCCGGCTATTGGATGGCACGCGCCATGCAGGCGGCAGATATGCCGGTCTATTGGTATGGCAAGCCCTATCGCCCGGCCTTTGATCTGGCGTTACAGCGTCTGCATCAGCTGGCTGGCCGGAAACTAGACACGCGCCGTGTTGCGATGGTTGGTGACAGCTTGCATACCGATATTTTAGGTGGGGGTGCGGCTGGCCTGCAAACGGTTCTGATCACCGGCGCCGGGCTGTTTCGCGATGGTGGTGCCACGCATTATATCGCGGCGTCGGGGATTCAGCCTGACTGGATTGTGCCGGGATTGATATAAGACTCGCGGGTATAAGGCCGAACAACAGCAAATAAGGATTGTGACTGATGACCATGAATCGTCGTTTTATACTGCAAGGGCTAAGCTGTCAGGCGTCGATTGGCATTTATGAGGCCGAGCGACAAGCCAGACAAACGGTATTGATTGATGCAGAATTGCTGTTGCGTGATGGCACCGAGCCGCAAAATGATACCGTTGATACGACGATTGATTATGATGTGATCCGCGACACCATTCACCAGCTTGTCGGGATGCAGCATTATGATCTTCAGGAAACGCTGGCGCGCCGCATTTTTGATGCGTTGCAGGCATTGCCCGAAGTTGCCGCTGTACGGGTGCGTACCGCCAAGCCAGACGCCTATGATGATTGTCAACAGATTGCTTATGAGTTGAGCAATCTGACATGCTAATCTTTGGGTTAATCTTTGGCTAATGCGTAATTCATTTTTGCATAAGGGTGCGCTATCATCTAGTGTCAGAGACACGACCCGGCGCAAAAGGCCAACCGTCATATGTATGATGATGTGATCGCATTAGGAGAGTTCTACAAAACCCCGCTTGGCCAGCATCTGGCAGGTCAAATGCAACCGCATATTGCCCAATTTTGGCAGTCTGGTCACGACAGCTGTAATGTGATGCTTGGTTATGGCATCGGATGGTTGCCAGACGAAAACAACCTCACCGATGTCCCGGCAAATCTGCTGTCATTGATGCTGGCACGCGCTGGCGTGATTAACTGGCCACCAGCCTCTGCCGGACGCAGCAGCCTTGTCGATGGCCACGCATTGCCATTGCCTGATGTGCATGTTGACCGGTTATTACTGGCGCATGCATTGGAAGTTGATCCGCGGCCGGGGCGGCTTCTTGATGAATGCTGGCGGGTGTTGGATGGGTCTGGCAAATTGCTGGTGGCGGTGCCGAACCGGCGCGGTTTATGGGCGCGGCTTGAACATACCCCTTTTGGGCATGGCCGGCCGTATTCCAAGCGCCAGCTTTGCCAGCTTCTGGAACATCATGGTTTTGAACCGCAACGGATTTATCATGCGGTATTTCTGCCGCCATTGCGTAACCGGGTATTGATGCGGTTCGCTGTCGGTGTTGAGCGGCTTGGTCAGCGCTGGTGGCCTGCGCTGGGCGGTGTGCTTGTGGTCGAAGCCACGAAAATGCTCTATGCTGCGGCGGGAAACACCAGTAAGCTGCGCCACCGGCATGCCGAGATAGCACCAGCGCTGGCGACATTCGTTAATGGCCCTCGTAAAGGATGTATGTGAATGAGTGATAAGTTGCGCAGATTACGCGGCGCCATTGATCAATTAGATGCGGATATTTTGAAGCTGATCTCACAGCGTTTGACGTTGTCGGACGAGGTCATCGCGGCAAAGAATGGTGAAGCCGCTTTCCGGCCGGGCCGTGAAGCGGCGCTGATCCGGCGGCTGGCGGCGATGGATAGTGATATTGCGCCAGCCATGCTGTTAGGCATCTGGCGACAAATCATGGCGGCCAGTCTGAGCCGGCAGAATAAAGATTTATCATTTGCCGTGCATCAGGCGGCAGCACCGGCAGCGATCTGGCATATGGGAAGCGCCCTGCAGGCGCGTATGTGTGATGATTATGCATCTGTTGTGGCATTGCTTGACGCCGCATCCTGTCGGTATGGGTTTGTGCCGGCAACCCAAGATGCGGCTTTGGCAAAGGCGCTGTTGGCAAGTCGGCAGCTATATATCATCGCGCGTACCCCGCTATTTCCCATCGAGACCGTTACACCCGCCTATATTCTGGCTGACTACTTGCCAGATGAATCAGGAGATGACATAAGCCTGTTTGCTGTGCCTCAGGCAGATGACAGCGTGCAGATTATGGCCATTGACGGCTATATTGCCGACCATATCCCCGAGGCATGTGGCACCGCGGCGCGGCTGCTTGGCATTTATGCGCGTTAACGCAGCCTCACAACGACAGGTATGGACAAAATGGCGGTGATTTATAACAAGATTGCAATTATTGGCATGGGGCTGATCGGTGCGTCGATTGCCAAAGCTGCGCGGCGGGCTGAACTGGCGACAGTGATCGCCGGTTATGATGCCGATTCGGCCGCGATGGCTGATGTTGCTGATTTGCGTCTTGTTGATGAATTGGCAGAGACAGCCGCGGCGGCAGTGGTTGATGCCGATCTGGTGATAATGGCGGTGCCGGTTGGCGTGGTTGGCGCCGTTGCCGAAATGATTGTGCCATCGATGAAGCCGGGGGCGGTGTTGACCGATACCGGGTCAACCAAACGATCGGTGTTGCGCGATGTGACGCCGCATCTGAGCGATTCGATTATCTGGCTGCCGTCGCACCCGCTGGCCGGTACCGAACATTCCGGGCCACAGGCCGGGATTGTGGATTTATTCGACGGCCGTTACTGGATTGTGCTGCCGCTGGATGCACCCGAACCGGCGGTTTTGCAATTTGAGGCATTTGTCACCGGGCTGGGATCGGTGGTCGAGCGCATGGCACCGGATTATCATGATAAGGTGCTGGCGCTGACGTCGCATTTGCCGCATTTGATTGCCTATACGATTGTCGGCACGGCTGTTGATCTGGAACAACAGTTGAAAAATGACGTCATCCGGTTTTCCGCCTCGGGTTTTCGCGATTTTACCCGGATCGCGGCGTCAGACCCGGTGATGTGGCGTGATGTATTTCTGAATAATGACGAGGCCGTGCTGGAGATGTTGCAACGGTTTTCCGAGGATTTGTCCTATCTGCAACGCGCTATTCGCTGGCAGGAAGGCGATAAGCTGGAAGATTTATTTTCGCGCACACGTGACATCCGCCGGTCAATCATTGACGCCGGGCAGGATTGACCACGCACGGCAGGTGATTACAGCCGGATAAATTCGGCAAGAAATTTTGCATATTCGCGTGCCAGAAGCCTGACCAAACCGGGCTCTTTCCACCAGCTTGCCAGCCGTAAATCATCCGGACTGACCGACCAATATTGCAAATTTATATGCGGCATTTCACGTTCAAATGCCAGCCGTGCCCGCGGCATATGGTAATTTGCTGTAACCAGATAGAGCGATGAAAGCTTGTTGGTTTCAGCCCATATGCGTGCGGCACGGGCATTGCCCCGCGTATCAGTTGCGGCAAATTCCAATTCGGCGCAGCACATCAGTAAATCGCGTTGCGCCGGATCCAACTGCAGATCATTTGCCAGAATCGCCTTGCTTAACCCGGCGCCCACTCCGGAAATTAATAATTTCGACGCGGCCCCATTCGCCAGAAGTGACAGTCCGGCATCCAGACGTTGCTGGCCGCCGGTGATCACAACAATGCCATCGCTTGGCTTGGTTTGCGCGGCTTTATAGTCGGGCAGATTCAACACAAAATATTGCAGACCGGATATAAATATGGCGGTCAGCATCGCACAGCCAATGACCACAGCTTTCGCCGGCCGGCCTATTTGTCTGGTGTTTTGTGTTGTGCGCATTGCTGTCTGTTCCGCAAATTACCGTGCAGATGTTGGTCAATTATGCCCCAGCTTACCAAGCTGGAAATCCAGATTCTACCCGCAACTGACAATGATATTTGGCATTGCGGGTTGATCACGCTAGGTTCAATTAGATTATACTTATTTACTAAGGTGATTGCATGCTTCTGACATGCCCGCATTGTGCAACGATTTTTCGGGTGGATGGCAAACTGATCTCGATGCAGGGGCAAAGCGTGCGTTGTTCGATGTGCCATCATATCTGGACGGCGACACCAATATCGACATTAATATCGATACCCGTATCCAGACCAGTATCGACATCAATCTCGACGCCGGCCACCGACCTGTCGGTGGCGCAGAATCGTCTCAAATCCCTGAGGAAACCGTTTTTTGCGACGCTGCTTGCGGCGGCGCTGCTCAGCAGTGTGATCATTCATCGCGGGTCGATCACGGCCTATGCGCCGTTTCTGATCAATGGGTTTAACGCGATTGGCCTGACCATTCGGCCGGATTTGTCACAGCTGCAGGTGGTAGGGCTGAATGCCAGCTATACGGGCGATACGATGCGCTTATCGGGTGGCCTGCGCAATATTGGCATGTGGCGCAATCATGCGGCCGATCTGCGGGTGACGGTGCGCGGTGCAGATGGTGCGGTGCTGCATGAAATCACCCTGTCGCCGGATCATGACATCATCAATGCCAAGGCGGAGAGTGGTTTTTTTGTGCAGCTTGCATTTGCTGGCGATACCGAAATGCAGGTGACGGTGACGCCGCTTGCCAACCGGGTGTATCGTTAGGCGCTAGGCATTAGTCAAAAACTGGTATGGTTTCTTCGGCGAGCAAGCTGTCGATAGACCGTGCCGGGCGCAACAGATGGGCGGTGCCGTCAAGCACCAGCAGTTCGGCTGCCGGTGGTCGGGTGTTATAGGCCGAGGCCATCACCGCGCCATAGGCGCCGGCCGATAATACCGCCAATCGGTCACCTGCGCGCAGTTCCGGCATATCCCGGTCAAGCCCCAGATAGTCACCGGTTTCACATACTGGCCCGACGATATCGGCCTTGCCGATGGCTGGTTGTGGCGGGGCCAGTGTGACAATCGGGTGATGCGCCTCATACAGCGTTGGGCGCAGCAGGTCGTTCATCGCCGCATCGACAATGACAAATCGTTTATTGTCGCCTGCTTTGACATAAATAACCTCGGTCAGCAGCGCGCCGTTATTTGCCGTGATGGCACGGCCGGGTTCAAACCCAAGGTGAAAGCCGCTGTCCTTGAACAGCCGCGTGACGAGCGCACCATAGGCGCTGAAATCGGTGTCACCAGCCTGTTGGTAATCGACGCCAACACCGCCGCCAAGATCGAGGCATGGCACCTCCAGCCCCTCGGCGCGCAACCCGTTGGCAACATCTAAAAGTGCCGTATAGGCGCGTTCAAACGGCGCCAGATCACAAATTTGCGAACCAATATGGACAGCCAGCCCCATCGGTTTGATATGGGGGTCGGCGGCAAGCTCGGCATAGAGTGTTGCGGCCTCGCGTTGGTCGGTGGAAATGCCAAATTTGGTGTCGCGCTGGCCTGTTGAAATTTTTGCGTGGGTGCCAGCATCGACATCGACATTGACCCGCAAAGCAACCGGCGCGACAACCCCCATGGCCGCCGCAACGGCACTGATTTGCGCCACTTCGGCAGCCGATTCGGCATTGATCTGACCGATGCCCGCGGTAAGCGCGGCGCGGATATCAGCGGCGCTTTTCCCAACGCCGGAAAAGACGATATCGCCTGCCGCAATGCCAGCTGCAAGGGCGCGTGCCAATTCGCCAGCCGACACAATATCAGCACCGGCACCGCAACGCGCCAAAAGCGCAATCACACCCAGGGCGGAATTGGCCTTTAGGGCAAAATGCAGCTTGCCCGAAACCGGCGCGACGGCGGTTTGAAAGGCGGTAAAAGCGCGCTGCAACCCGGCGCCGGAATAGACATAAAGCGGGCTGCCAAACTCTGTCATCAAGCGATCGAGCGGTACGCCATCAATGGTCAGATGATGCTGGGCATCGCGAAAGAATGCAGACATGTCAAAGATCCTTTATGCGGATGATGCGGTGCTGATGACGGTGTCAGCGACAGCTTAGCTGCTGGTTTGCTGGGTTGGAATTTCCGCGGGGCGATACGGGTCGCCACGTTTGCCGCAGGCGGTTAATCCGGCAATGACAAGCAGGGCACACAGGCCGGCCATTAAAGTTTTGCGTCGCATGTTACGGTCTCCTTGGCTGCCGGTCATACTGGTTTATGGTCATACGGGTTGATGGGTGCGGATGATCCGGGTCATTTACGCCAGCCCAAACCGTTTTTTGGCGTCAACAATACGTGCCCGCACCTGATCTGGGGCGGTGCCGCCAAAGCTGGTGCGTGCCGCCACCGCACTTGCGACTGAAAGCTGTCCGATAATGTTGGGCTTGATACGCGGTTCGATGGCCTGTAATTCGGCCAGGCTCAGGGCCTCTATATCGACATTTTTGGCGGCCGCAGCGGCAACAATGGCGCCGCTGGCATGATGCGCTTCGCGGAACGGCATGCCCAACTCGCGCACCATATAATCGGCCAGATCAGTGGCGGTTGGAAAGCCCGTGGAGAGGGCGGCCAGCATGGCCTCGGCCTGCGGTGTCATATCGCGGATCATGCCGGTGGTTGCGGCAATGGCGATGCCCAGCGAATCGGCAGCATCAAACACCCCTTCCTTGTCTTCCTGCATATCCTTGCCATAAGCCAGCGGCAGACCTTTCAGCACAATCAACAAGCCATTCAGCGCGCCGATAATCCTGCCAGGCTTGGCCCGGACAAGTTCGGCAGCATCCGGATTGCGCTTTTGCGGCATGATCGATGATCCGGTGGTAAAGGCGTCGGACAGGGCAATAAAGCCAAACCGGTCTGACGACCAAATCACCAATTCTTCGGCAAAGCGCGACAGATGCACCGCACAGATGGCGGCGGCGGCCAGAAATTCCAGCGCAAAATCACGATCAGACACCGCATCCATTGCATTCGCTGATGGCCGGTCAAAGCCAAGCGCGGCGGCTGTCATATGCCGGTCTGTCGGAAATGATGTACCGGCCAATGCGGCGGCCCCAAGCGGGCTTTCATTCAGCCGCGCGCGGGCATCGGCAAACCGGCCGCGGTCACGTCCCAGCATTTCAACATAGGCCAGAAGATGAAATCCGAAGGTGACTGGCTGTGCTGTTTGCAGATGGGTAAAGCCCGGCATAATGGTGTCGGCATAAGTCTCTGCCTTTTCAAGAAGTGCGGCCTGCATATCTGCAAGGGCAAGATCGACAGCATCCAGCGCATCACGCACCCATAATTTAAAATCTGTTGCCACCTGATCATTGCGCGAGCGTGCGGTATGCAGCCGCCGCGCTGGCTCGCCAATTAATTCGGCAAGCCGCGATTCGATGTTCATATGAATATCTTCAAGTGCTGCCGAAAAGGCAAATGCGCCTTGTTCAATTTCGCTGGCAATCTGCGCCAGACCTGTATGGATGGCTTCACAATCAGCGGCGGTGATGATGCCGCACGCTGCCAGCATTGTGGCATGCGCTTTTGATCCGGCAATATCCTGTCGGTACAGCCGTTGATCATAGCTGATCGATGCATTGATATCCTGCATCAGTTGCGACGGGCCAGATGCAAAACGACCGCCCCAGATGCTGGATTTTGCACCCTCATTTGATGTAGGTTCATGTTTCGTCATTTTTGTAACCATATGATTGGGACTGGCTCATGTCTTATACGCGGCTTTCGATGAATTTTCAGCCAAAAACCGCACAATATCCACGGCGCCGGTTTTTATCGGCTGGTCTGGCTGCCTGGGCGAGCTGTCACAGTCTCGCTATGGTTCCGGCGCTGGCAGCGTCAAATTCGCCGGATGCGCGTGCCGCCCCGCCGATGACGCATGCGATAACCGATGAAAATGACACATCTTTCACGTTGCAGACCCTGCGCGGGCGTCCGCTGCTGATTAATTTCTGGGCCAGCTGGTGCGCGCCTTGTATCGCCGAGATGCCGTCATTGCAAAAAGCAGCCGAACAATTGCACCCCGATGGGATTGATGTGTTGCTGATCTCGATTGATCGTGGCGGCCGGCAAAAGGCCGTGCCGGTATTGCAATCGAGAGGCGTGACAGCACCGCGTTTTGGTTTTGACCCAAAGGCGGCATTGTCGCGCGAAATGGGGGTGTCTGGTCTGCCGACAAGTTTTTTATTATCGGCTGATCAGCAGCATTGTCTGGTTTATGTCGGGCCGCGGGAATGGCATGAAG
>ERZ802821.64-NODE-64-length-51130-cov-14.1257_pt1 | contig 51130 bp, 48 predicted proteins | sample MGYA00345648_ERZ802821 | MGnify/ENA primary metagenome ERZ802821 (study PRJEB30503, sample SAMEA104212357) | marine metagenome | biome: Westerlies Biome; feature: [SRF] surface water layer (ENVO:00010504) within the epipelagic zone...; material: water (ENVO:00002006)... | reverse complement strand
GCTCTTTATTTAATCTAACTGTGCAACCTGAAGCAGATCTTTCAGCAGATGCATCAGATAATTCAAATGCTTGTTCTACCTTTAGGTCTGGTAAACCCTCTATTTCAAGACAGCGACCAGAAAAAATATTTTTCTTACCTTCTTTTGCAACAGTCAAAAGACCTTTCTGAATTGCAGCATACGGGATGGCATTTACTAAATCTCTTAGAGTTATTCCAGGTTGCATTTCTCCCTTAAATCTTACAAGCACTGATTCAGGCATATCAAGGGGCATTACTCCTAATGCTGCAGCAAAGGCAACTAGTCCTGATCCAGCTGGGAAACTTATACCTAATGGAAAACGAGTATGGCTATCTCCACCAGTTCCGACTCCATCAGGCAATAACATCCTGTTTAACCAGGAATGAATGATCCCATCACCTGGTTTTAGTGATACCCCACCACGATTCATAATAAAATCTGGTAAAGTATGTTGCGTATCAATATCTACTGGTTTGGGATATGCAGCAGTATGACAAAAGGACTGCATTACAAGATCTGCTGAAAATCCTAGACAAGCTAACTCCTTTAATTCATCCCTTGTCATTGGTCCTGTTGTATCTTGCGATCCCACTGTTGTCATTCTTGGCTCACAATATGTTCCAGACCTTACCCCTTTAACTCCGCAGGCTTTGCCCACCATTTTTTGTGCAAGTGTGAAACCCTGTTCTGATGAATCTTCAGCATCAGGCCTTGTGAAGATATCGGTTGGTTCTAAACCAAGCGCTTCTCTTGTCTTATCTGTTAACTGTCTTCCAATAATTAGTGGAATACGACCATTTGCTCGAACCTCGTCAAGGAGGACAGGAGTTTTTAGTTCAAATGTTGATAAAGTTTTACCGCTTTCTGCATCTAAGATTTTTCCATTAAATGGCTCAAATATTATTTCTTGTCCCATATTTAATTGAGAAACATCACATTCGACTGGAAATGCTCCTGAATCTTCTAACGTATTAAAAAAAATTGGAGCAATCTTTCCGCCAAAACAAAATCCACCTTCTTTTTTATTAGGAATGCATGGAATTTCATCGCCCATATGCCAAAGTACAGAGTTTGTTGCTGATTTTCTTGATGAGCCCGTTCCAACTACGTCTCCAACAAAAACCAATGGATTACCTTTTTTCTTTAAATCTTCTATCGTCTCGAGAGGTTTTTCTAAACCTTCTCTTGGCATTTTAAACATTGCCAATGCATGCAATGGGATATCTGGCCTAGACCAAGCATCAGTTGCAGGAGACAAATCATCTGTATTAATTTCACCAGGCACTTTATAAACTGTTAATTTAATTTGCTCTGCAATTTCCTGTTTTTCTTTAAACCATGTGCCCTCAGCCCAAGCATCTATAACGGTCTTCGCATTTTTATTGGTTTCTGAAAGAGCTAGCACCTCATTAAAAGCATCAAAGATAAGTAGTGTTGTGCTCAATGCATTCGCTGCCACCTCACCCAACTCATCATTCTCCAAACATTTAATCAAAGGCTGAATATTGTAGCCACCGAGCATTGTTCCTAAAATCATTACAGCTTCTTGTTTTGAAATGTAGGGACTATTTGTTTTATCTGTTGTGATATCAGCTAAAAATCCTGCTTTTACGTAAGCTGCTTGATCAACTCCTGCAGGTATTCTTTCTTTCAGTAGTTCTAATAATAAATCTGATTCCGCATGCTCAGATTTAAGTAATTCAACCAAATCTGATGTTTGTTGAGCTGAAAGCGGCAGGGGTGGTATCCCTTGTTTTTTCCTTTCTTCACAATGTTCTTTGTAATCTTGAAGCATAAATTTCTCCCTGGACCGTCATTTTACTGTGGTATCCCTAAATCCCCAAGCCTATTAACCATTTCGTTACATTTATATGAATTAAATAATGTATTATCCATTCTATGAAGAAGAATAAAGCTTCCACACCATGTTTAGGTATATGCTCTACCACCTATGGAGATAATGTTTGCAAGGGCTGCAAACGTTTTGTTCATGAGGTTATTAATTGGAATAAATATGCTGTTCCTGAAAAAGAAGCAGTTAATCTTCGCCTTGAAAGCTTTAAATTAACTGTATTGAAGGATAGATTTTCTGTAACCGATCCTAATTTATTGGCAACTCGCTTGCATGACCAGGGAATTAATTTTAACGATTCAATGGATCCCATGACCTGGATCTTTGATTTACTTCGTGCCGCCGGCTCACAAGACTTAGATTTACATCAATTTGGTATAACCTGTCATACCAGCTCGGAACTTGCTGAGCTAAAAGACCAGATTTATGCTGAGTTTTTAGAACTTTCCGAAGTTCATTATGAAAGATATTTCTCTACTTAGTTGTTGGTAAATCCCACCAATTTGTTGTGTATTTAGGCGATACCATTTTTTTCTGTATGGGTGATGATCCTGCAGGATATTGTGATGCATAGTAAATTTGTGTTTGATAACTATTCAGCCCATCTATCACTCGCATTAAATTTGTATCTTGCTTGAAACTCTCTTGATCCGTTGCTTCAAAAAGAGATCGCTGAATACAAGTTGGATTTGAAAAATGACTCAGCAGTATTCCCGCTTTTGCATAAGGGTAACCGCTTCTAAAAATTGTATTCAAAGACCTGTTTGCGCCCATTAAAATACTCCTTGTATCATCTATAGGGCAGGGAAACTGAAAGCTATGATAGCCTCGATGCTGTAGTTTTTTATTGAATCGACTGGTTGAAATAAATACTGAAACTTGAGAACATTTTTGTTTTTCATGCCTTAGTTTCTCTCCTGCTCGTACGGCAAAATTACTGATCAGTGGTTTCAGCAAATTCAAATTTTCAATCTTACCTCTAAAACTTCGACTTACAACAATCTGTTTCTTTGGATCAACATTGTCTTCTATTTGAATGCATGACTCTCCTCTTAATTCTCTCACTGTACGCTCTAAAACAACGCTAAATTTTTTTCTAATAAATCTAATATCCATTTGCATTAAGTCGTAGGCAGAATATGTTCCCAATTGATTAAGCTGTTGAGAGAGTCTGCGACCGATACCCCAAACTTCCTCAATAGGGAGAGTTTTGAGAATATGAGTTATCTGTTCTTTATTACTAAGACAGTAAACTCCTGTTCCGTTACTCTTATTTTTTGCTACGTGGCTGGCAACCTTGGTTAGAGTCTTTGTTGGTGCTATTCCAATGCGAACGGGAATGCCAACCCATTGATGTATTGTGTTTCTGCAGTAAATGCCAAATTCATGTGCTTGATTTGGTTGTTGTATATGTCGCAGGTCTAAAAATGCCTCATCGATGCTATAAACCTCTATTTTTTTTACCATCCCATCAAGAATATTCATCACTCTCTTAGACAAATCACCATATAAGGCAAAATTAGAAGAAAACACCTTACCTCCTTGAGCTAAATATGCCGTCTTGACTTGAAACCAAGGGATACCCATTTTTATTCCCATGGCCTTGGCCTCTTTGCTTCTGGCAATTACACAACCATCATTATTGGATAGAACAACTATAGGCTTTCGTTTTAAATCTGGTCTAAAAACTCTTTCGCATGAAGCATAGAAATTATCGCAATCTACTAGTGCCAATAATTTCATTCAAACTTATTAATTGCTGCAGTTACTGTCCCCATAATATCTAGATCTTGACCATGCTGGACATAGATTGGTTCATACTTAGTATTTTCTGGCATTAAACATAGCCTAGGCTTAAGCTGTAATCGCTTGCATACAAAGTCACCATCTAAAGAAGCAACCACGATACTGCCATGCTTCGGCTTAAGGCTTCGATCAACTATTAATATAGCTCGATCAGCAATATTTGCATTTAGCATCGAATCTCCAGAAACTCTCACCAAGAAAGTTGCCGCTCCGTTTTTAATCAGGTATTTATTAAGATCGATAGGACTCTCTAGGTAATCATTAGCTGGACTGGGAAAGCCTACAGACACAGGTTCTACAAAAAATTTTGTAAAACTTGCAGGCAAATCATTTGCCGATATTGAACCGAGATAGTTAATAGTCATGGGATTTTTAAATACTGTATATTTATACAGTATTATTTACTAACAAACAATAGTATTACAGCTTAAATTCTTTTAATTCTTGTTGTTCCTGATCAAGAAAAAGACACCAACCAGTTTCGTGCCAGTCACCTAAAACAACTCGAGTACCCACATCATTATGATGGATTTTTGGTCTATGAGTATGACCATGAATTAGTAAATCTATTTGATGTTTCACAAAGAATTCATCAATGGCACTTGTAGTGACATCCATAATGGACATATCTTTTCCACTATTATTTGTTTGACTGGCATCACGCATATTAGATGCAATTTTTAGACGCTCATCTAGAGTTTTTTTCAAAAATGTATCTTGCCATTTCTGAGATCGAACCTCTTTTTTAAATTCAATATATTGATGGTCATTGGTACAAAAATCATCTCCATGAGAAAGAGCAATTTTTTGATCAAAAAAGTTAATAAAAAATGGATCTGGGAGTAGAGTGAGGTTAGAGCGTAGAGCAAATTCTTGACCACACAAAAAATCTCTATTTCCATGAATAAAAAATATTTCTAATCCATTGCGCGAAGCATGATTTATTTTCTTGATTACTTTTAATGCATATTCAGAATCATCATCATCACCTATCCACGATTCAAAAAGATCACCTAAGATGTAAAGATGAGATAGTTCTTGAGATGCGGTATGTAAAAAATCGAAAAAGCCCTCAGTGATAGAGGGCATATTTTCAGACAAATGAAGATCCGATATGAATCCTAACTTCATTCACTCACTGTAACTGAATTAATCATTGTTGGTTCAAGTGGTGCATCAGCGTAACCACCAACGTTAGAAGTAACACTTAAAGCAATTTGATCCACAACATCCATCCCATCAATTACTGAACCAAAGACTGCGTAGCCCCAGCCTTGAGATGTCTCAGCGGTATGATTAAGGAAATCATTATCTTTATGATTGATAAAAAACTGACCTGTAGCAGAGTGAGGATCCATAGTCCTAGCCATTGCAATGGTGCCCCGATCATTTTTCAAACCATTGTTTGCTTCATTTTGAATTGGATCTGTACCACTAGGCTTTGGAGACATATTTTCATCCAACCCTCCGCCTTGAACCATAAACCCATCAATGATTCTATGAAAAATCGTGCCAGCATAGTAATCATCCTCAGCTAATTTTAAAAAATTAGCTACAGTTATTGGTGCATTGGCATCATCAAGCTCTAAATGGATATCTCCGGCTGAAGTAGAAATAGTAACAAGTGACATTTGATCCTCCTCTGGATAGTATTCGGTCTGATCTATTTGATCTGTTGGTAATAGGAAGAAGATTGATGTAACAGCGGTTACAATGATTATTAAGATAGCAATTTGTATTTTTGACATTAATAAAACCTACATTCCATTTAAGTTCTCTATAATAAGTGATTCATATATCAAATAACAGATGACAATTAAGTTTTATAATTCCTTAACCAATCAGAAAGAAGATTTTGTGCCCATTAATGAGGGTGAGGTTGGGATGTATGTATGTGGAATGACGGTTTATGATAACTGTCATTTAGGTCATGCAAGAGCGATGATGGCCTTTGACATTCTTGCGCGCTACCTTCGATATCAGAATTATAAGGTAAATTTTGTCCGTAATATTACTGATATAGACGACAAAATTATTGAGAGAGCAAATGAGAACAATGAGACAATAGATGCTCTCACGGACAGAACGATTGCAAGCATGCATGAAGATTTTTCAAAGCTTGGATTAGAGCTTCCAACAAATGAGCCTCGTGCAACTGATCATATCGAAGGCATGATAAAAATGATAAATGGGCTTATTGATAAAGGACATGCTTATCATTCTGAAAGTGGGGATGTTTTTTTTGCAGTACGAACATTTCCTGAATATGGAAAATTATCAAATAAAAATATAGATGATTTAAATCCAGGTGCAAGAATTAAAGAGGATGACTCCAAAAAAGATCCATTAGATTTTGTGCTTTGGAAAAGTGCTAAGCCCAATGAACCATCATGGGATTCTCCGTGGGGCCTTGGAAGGCCAGGCTGGCATATTGAATGTTCAGTTATGTCCCTAGAAAATTTAGGAGAACATTTTGATATTCATGGCGGAGGTCCAGATTTGTTATTCCCACATCACGAGAATGAGATAGCACAATCAGAATGTGCCTCTGATCATAAATTTGCAAACTATTGGATGCATTCAGGTTTGCTAAAAATTAACGGCGAAAAGATGTCAAAATCTTTGGGCAATTTCGCGATGTTAAAAGATCTATATGATTCTTATCATCCTGAAGTCATTCGTTATTATCTAATTTCTAGTCACTATAGAAGCTCTCTTAATTTTGATAATGAATCTCTAGATCAAGCACGTTCTGCTCTTACAAGGCTTTATCAAGCTTTATTGCTTGCGCCTTCAGAAGAGACAGATTTGCATGATGAGAGCATTAGTGAATTTATAAAATCAATGAATGATGATTTAAATACTCCAGAGGCACTAAGCACGCTTTTTGGATTAGCAAAATTAATTAATAACAGTCAAAACGTTCAAGAGCAAAGCATGTATTCATCAACTATGAAAGAATTAGGCCAAGTTCTGGGTCTTTTGCATGAGAACTCTGATGCCTTTCTTCAATATGGTGCGAGTTTGTCTGATGATGAGATAGAAGCTCAAATACAACAACGAAATGAAGCTAGAAAGGCTAACGATTTTCAAAAAGCAGATCAAATTAGAGACGATCTAGCGGAGCAAGGAATCTTATTAGATGATTCTACTGAAGGTACGACCTGGAAAAAATCTTAATCGTCCTCTTCAAGATTAGTAATAACAGATTCAATTCCTGTAGAGCCCATATTCATCCCAACAACCCTTTCAATCCCCATTTTTGCATAGTGCTCAGCTGCATCTAACATTAATCCAGAATTATCAAGAGTAAGACCGCCATCAACGCACAAATTTATTCCTGTAACAAATCTTGATTCATCCGATGCAAGGAACAGAGCCGCATAAGCAATATCAATGGGCATTCCAAAATCTTCTATTGGCTGATCAAGCTTGCTATCCTCAATTGCTGTTGCTAACAAAGGCGTATTTATTGTTCCTGGAGAAATAGCATTGACTCTGATTTTATTTGGACCCAATTCAATAGCTGCATTTTTGCAAAAATTTATTACCCCAGCTTTTGCGGCAGAATAAGCGAGGGGACCTGAGCCTCCTCCCATGCCGGCAATAGAGGCAGTATTGATAATAGATCCGCCTAGTGCATTTTTTTTCATTATTCTGGCGGCGTATTTTGAACCAAGGAATACTGACTTTAAAAGGATTTGAAATGACTTATCCCACTCATCTCCGTCAATATGAGTGATAGGACCAACTGCGCCACCAATGCCTGCATTATTAAAAAGAATATCCAGGCCACCAAAATGATCAACTGCTAGATCGATCATACTCCTTATATCGTTTTCCAATGAAACATCCGTAATAGATATGCATGCATCTGGATCTAGTTTTTTTTGTTTAATAATTTCGAAAGTTTCTTCAAGGGAGTCTTTGTTTATATCAGCCAGAACAACCTTAGCACCATGTTCCAAAAACAATAATGCTGTTTCTTTGCCAATACCACTTCCAGCACCGGTGACGACTGCTATTTTATCTTGTAATCTTTTCATTAAATAATTATCACTTAAAGTTTATTAAAATAAAAATAAACCTATTCGTTCGTGACGATGCATGCAAATGGTAAATAGACTAAAATTAGAGATTGGCTAAAAGAATGGCTCCCTGACGTGGGATCGAACCACGGACCAATTGATTAACAGTCAACTGCTCTACCGCTGAGCTATCAGGGAACAAGTTGAGAATTATAAATTAAAATTCATAAAGTAATACAAGATAATGACAAAAAATTTGACAGTCACATCTCCATTTGAACCTGCGGGAAGTCAACCTAAAGCAATTGAAACTCTTGTAAGCGGTTTAAATGATGGATTGCTTCATCAAGTATTGCTTGGAGTAACCGGCTCAGGTAAGACCTATACTATGGCCAAAATTATTGAATCAACTCAAAGGCCAGCAGTAGTCATGGCACCAAATAAAACATTGGCTGCTCAATTGTATGGAGAGTTAAAAGACTTTTTCCCAAAGAATTCTGTTGAATATTTTGTTTCATATTACGATTATTATCAGCCTGAGGCTTATGTTCCAACATCGGATACTTACATTGCAAAGGATGCATCCGTGAATGAGCATATTGAGCAAATGCGACTCTCTGCAACTAAAGCATTGCTTGAAAGAAATGACACAATTGTTGTTGCAACTGTTTCCGCTATATATGGATTAGGTGCTCCAGAATCTTATCTAAATATGATTTTACATTTGGATAGAGGTGAAACAATTGATCAAAGAACAATACTGCGTCGTTTATCTTCAATGCAATACACTCGAAATGATATTGATTTCAGGCGAGCAACTTTTAGGGTGAGGGGAGATGTAATTGATATCTATCCAGCTGATTCAGAAAGAGACGCACTAAGAATTGAATTATTTGGGGATGAGGTTGAACGCTTGTTATGGATAGATCCATTAACTGGAGAGGTCATCAGTGAGACTCCTCGTGCAACTATCTATCCAAAAACTCATTATGTAACACCTAAACAGACAGTGCTAGATTGCTTAAAAACTGTAAGAGAGGAGCTGAAAGATAGAATCAAGTATCTAAAAGATAATGATAAGTTAGTTGAAGCTCAGAGATTACAAGAGAGAACTACTTACGACTTAGAGATGATGCAAGAACTTGGTTATTGCCAAGGCATTGAGAATTATTCCAGATACCTATCTGGAAGAGGTCCTGGAGAGCCACCACCATGTCTATTTGATTATTTACCTAAAAATGCAATAGTTTTTATGGATGAATCACATGTATCCGTGCCTCAAATAGGAGGCATGTATAAAGGAGATCGATCAAGAAAAGAAACCCTGGTTGATTATGGATTTAGATTGCCATCTGCTTTAGACAATCGTCCATTAAGATTTGAAGAGTGGGAAGATGTCACGCCGCAGAAAATTTATGTTTCTGCTACTCCAGGCAAATATGAATTAGAGCATTGTGACAACATGGCAGAGTTATTAGTACGACCAACTGGATTAATTGATCCAGAAATAGAAATTAGACCCGCAACTTCTCAAATTGACGATGTTATAGGAGAATGCAATGAAAGGGCTGTTTTAAAAGAAAGAGTATTGATCACTACTCTCACCAAGCGAATGGCTGAAGATCTGACAGATTATTTAGAAGAAAATGGAATTAGAACACGCTATATGCATTCAGACATAGATACAGTTGAAAGGACTGAGATTATTAGAGATTTAAGATTGGGCCATTTTGATGTTTTGGTGGGCATAAACTTGTTAAGAGAGGGTCTAGATATTCCTGAGGTGAGCTTAGTTGCAATACTAGATGCTGACAAAGAAGGTTTCTTAAGATCAGAAGTAACCTTAATTCAGACTGTAGGAAGGGCAGCGAGAAATATTCGAGGCAGAGCAATTTTTTATGCAGATAAGATTACAGGATCCATGCAACGAGCAATAGACGAAATGTCGAGAAGAAGACAGATTCAAGAAAAGTTTAATAAAGATAATAAAATCACCCCAACTTCGATTGTTAAAGATATCAAAGATATTATGGAGGGGGCCAGAGTTACAAAAAATTCCAAGAAAACAAAACCTCAACATTTTGAAAAAGAGCTACCGTTTAAGATTCAAAACGAAACACCTGACAAGATTTCTATGACAATCACCAAGCTCGAGGAGCAGATGTATGTTTATGCTAAAGAAACTGAATATGAGAAAGCTGCATTTTGCAGAGATCAAATTAAAAGTCTGAAGTGGCAACTATTGAATTCTTGAATTTAGCTTGCACTGCAATTTTGGGCAAGCAATAGATAATAGTAATCTCTCACCCTCTCTACGAAATCTACTGTTTGTTGACCTCTTGAGTAATTCTCTGAATCCATTGACATTTTGAGACTGAGCAACTGCTCCTCTAAATCTAACCAAGTAACCTCGATCGACTTTTTATTTAAGGAGCTAATAGCATTATTTACATTAGTTGTTCCCAAGTTGTATGCAGCCAAAACAAATGCGATTTTATCACCAGAAGAAGTTCCATAATTTGTATTAACCTTCAAGTCAGATAGATATTGGGCTCCACCATATATGCTTTGAATGGGATCAAGTCGATTCGTCACGCCAACAGAAGCAGCAGTGGGTAGCGTTAACATCATCATGCCTTTTACTTGAGTAGCTGAGCGAGCTTTAGGATCCCACTGCGATTCTTGAAAAGCTACAGCAGCCAGAAGCTCCCACTCAATATCAAATGTTTGCGCAGCTTCAATGAAATCATTCTTATATTTCAAAAATCTAGATTTTTTTAAATCATCAAACTTCTTTTTTTCAAAATTACTCAATCTTGAGAATGAATATAATTTTTCATTAATGAGATTACAGTAAATTGATACAGGGGTGTTTACGGGCTCTTTTGAGCAAGCAAAGAGCCCAAAAATCACCACTAAAACAATTGATTTTTTTGCAAGGAATTGCATTGTTTTTATTTTTTTAACTTTAAACATCCTTATAATTAATTATTACAATATTTTACTAGAGAGCTAGTGTCAAAAAATCTTAATTTGCTGCTTCAAGGTCCCTCCAGTTTCTCGCCGTCTAAAATCTTATCTCTTAATTCTGAAATTAATTTACTGAATGATAGTTCGAACATTAAATTGAGATGCCTTGAATTTTACTCGTTAGATGTAAGTGAAGCTTTTTCAGATCATGAAAAGTTATCAGAGCTATTAAACTGTCAAGAACCTTTAGATCTACCTAATTTTTTTGTGGGTCCAAGATCTGGAACCATTAGTCCATGGTCATCTAAAACTAGTGAAATAATAAATAATGTTGGCATTCAGGGCATTCATAGCATTGAAAAGTATTTTGGCTATTTTATAAATGGCAATACTGAAAATAATAATTTAAATTTGTTATCTTTATTTGATCGCATGACTCAGCAAGTCTTTATGAATGCGGAGGATCTTGTCCCTCCAGATTCTTTCGCAGAACGAAAACCTTTGTTACATATTGAAATTTCAAATTCAGCAAAAGATTCTTTAATAGCTGCAAATCAGGATTTGGGATTGGCATTGTCTGATGGTGAAATTAATTACTTAGAAAATTTTTACTCCTTGGTTAAACGCAACCCAACCGATGCGGAGTTAATGATGTTTGCACAAGCAAACTCAGAACATTGCAGGCATAAAATATTTAATGCTGCCTGGGTAATAGATTCTGTACTGCAAGAAGAATCTTTATTTGATCTGATTAAGAAAACTAGCATAGGTAATAAACCTGATCTGATATCAGCTTACAAAGATAATGCTGCTGTAATTTCAGGATCTGAGGTTATGACATTGAATAGAAATCTAAACAACAGTTATGGTTTTGCTTCTGAAAAAATAAACTCTACTTTAAAAGTTGAGACTCATAATCATCCCACAGCTATTTCTCCATTTCCTGGTGCGGCAACCGGTTCAGGTGGAGAGATCAGAGACGAGGGAGCAACAGGTTCAGGTGCAAAGCCTAAGATGGGATTGGTTGGTTTTAATGTTTCCAATCTTCGATTGGAGGATTTCCCTCGCATCTGGGAAGAGGCTCCTCACAAGCCCTCAAGAATTGCTTCACCTTTACAAATTATGATTGAGGGACCTATTGGTGCTGCAGCATTCAATAATGAGTTTGGAAGACCAAGCACAGTTGGTTATTTCAGAGTCTTTGAGCAACCTTTCGTTCAAAACAAAGCCTATGGATATCATAAACCTATTATGTTGGCTGGCGGCATAGGAGAAGTTAAAGATAGAAATAGTATTAAAAATCCAATTTCTGTTGGTGACTTGGTGGTCGTTTTAGGAGGACCTGCAATGCTCATAGGACTAGGTGGCGGGGCTGCATCCTCGATGTCATCTGGACAAAGTGATGAAGAGCTAGATTTTGCCTCAGTGCAAAGAGAAAATGCAGAAATGGAAAGAAGATGCCAAGAGGTAATCAATCAATGCACATTTGAATCCCCAAACTTAATTGAATTTATTCATGATGTTGGCGCTGGAGGACTTTCAAATGCAATTCCAGAATTAGCTAAAGACTGCAATTTAGGTGTTGAAATCGATTTAAATCTCATTCCTGTTGCTGATTCAAGCCTTTCACCAATGGAGATTTGGTCTAACGAATCTCAAGAGCGCTATGTCATAGCAATCAAGAAATCTAATAAGGACATTTTTGAAAATATATGCCGTCGAGAAAGGTGCCCAGTAGCGTTTGTTGGTCAAACCACCGAATCAGATACAGTCGAGGTTTACGATGCCCAAAGAGATGAGTATCCAGTGAGAGTACCATTATCTATGCTATTTGGTGACTTACCTATTTCAAATATGGTGTTAAATAATCCCACAATAAATCAAGTAAAGAATTACATTAATTATGATTTAGATTTAGCAGAAGTGATTCAAAGAGTTCTTTCACATCCTTCAGTAGCCTCCAAATCTTTTTTAATTACCATTGGCGATAGAACTGTTGGAGGTTTGGTGGCAAGAGATCAGTTAGTGGGTAAATATCAGATACCTACTTCAAATTATTCAATGGCTACTAAATCATTTCTTGGTAACGAGGGAGATGTTTTATCAATTGGAGAAAAACCAACTATCGCAATTAAAAATCCTGGAGCATCACTTAGGATGGCTTTAGCAGAAGCATTGATGAACTTAAGCTCCGCTCCAGTCAAAAGTTTAGATCTGATAAGGCTTTCTGCAAATTGGATGGCAGCATGTGGGGATGATGAAGATAATTATGCTTTGCGATTGGGAGTCGAAGCCTTATCAAGTATGTGCATTGAATTGGGGATCGCTGTACCGGTTGGCAAAGATTCCTTATCTATGAGAACAAGATGGAGTGAAGTCGATAAGGATTTTGAGGTCAAAAGCCCTTTATCTGGTGTCATTACCGCTATGGCACCCTTAGAAGATGTATCTTTGGCTATAACTACTGAGTTCAATCAGCACGGTTCAAAAAATTTGTATCATTTATTCTTAAATAATGAATGTCGATTAGGCGGCTCTATTTTTGAGGAGGTTACCTCTTCTGCAGTTCAAGAAGTGCCAGATATCGATGATATTGCATCATTCAAAAATTTATTTACCTCAATTCAAGATTTAATTCAAAAGGGTTGGATAGTTGCATTGCATGATATTTCAGATGGTGGAATATTTACTGCTGTTGCAGAATTATCATTTACAAACAAAATTGGCATAGAGCTACTCATTCCAGAAAACTCCTCAAAGAAAGATATTATTGGTTACTTATTTGCTGAAGAAACAGGTGCAGTAGTTCAATTTCATGATGAATTTGAGCAAGAGGCTCTTCATTTTCTAAACCAAAAAAATATTGAGATCCGAAAGTGTGGAGTTCAACAATCTGACGCGAGCATTTCAGTTTCCTTAGATAAAAATATTCAATTTTTTGATTCAGTAGTAAATTTAGAAAAGATTTGGAGTGAAACTTCCTTCTCCATTAAATCTTCAAGAGATAATCCTGTTAGTGCTAGAGATGAGTACGACTTAATTGATAAGTTTGATAATCAAGGTCTAGTTGCAAAAGATAGCTTTAAATTCTCTACAAAATTACCAGCATTTGAGAAAAAAATTAAACCTAAAGTAGCAATTTTTAGAGAGCAGGGAGTTAATGGTCAAAATGAAATGGCTGCAGCATTTATGCTAGCAGGGTTTGATGCTAAAGATGTTCATATGCAAGATCTTCTTGATAATCCTGGCTTACTTTCTGAGTTTCAAGGTTTAGCTGCATGTGGAGGTTTTTCTTATGGAGATGTTTTAGGAGCTGGAGGTGGCTGGTCTTCAAGTATTATTTATAATGACGCTGTCAGAGATTCGTTTGAACACTTTTTTAACCGTAACGAAACATTTACCTTTGGAGTATGTAACGGCTGTCAAATGTTATCCAATTTAAAATATTTAATTCCAGGTGCTGAACATTGGCCTGAGTTCCTTTGGAATGAATCCGATCAATTTGAAGCACGTCTATCTCAAGTTACTATTGCTAAATCGAAGTCTGTTTTATTGAATGGTATGGAGGGCTGGCAAATTCCTGTTGCTGTTGCACATGGAGAAGGTCGAGCTTCATTTCAAGATGAAGCATTAACGAATCTTTCAAAGCATGATCAGATAGCAATTCAATTTACTGATAGTAATGGAGATGTAACATCCTCATACCCATTGAATCCTAATGGATCTCCTGAGGGTATAACAGGTCTTACTTCTAGAGATGGAAGAGCAACAATTATGATGCCGCATCCCGAGAGAGTTTTTAGATCTCAGCAATTATCTTGGAAACCATATAGATGGAAAGAGTACTCACCATGGATGCAAATTTTTTTAAACGCATATAAGTTTGCGAAAGAATCGTAAAAAATTAATTCAGAAATTACCAAAGTTTTAGAGCTTCTTCTCTAAAGGGGAATTCACCTGAATCTAAATCTTCAAAATAATATTTTAAAGTTTTTGTTACAGTTGGAAATGCAATCTCATTCCAAGGTATATCATCTTTTGAAAAAAGTTGAACGTCAGAACTTTCTGAGGTTGGACCAAATTTTTCATCACCTAAGCTAGCTAAATAAAAAAAATGTACTTGGCTAATGTGAGTCAAGCTAAAAGCAGTATATGGAGAAATGATTACTGGAGAGGCTTGAGTTTCTTCTCTTGTTTCCCGCAATGCTCCCTCCTGAAGTGTTTCTGCATTTTCCATAAAACCTGCTGGTAATGTCCATAAACCAAAACGAGGCTCTATATTTCTTTTGCAAAGCAGAATTTGATCATCTTTGATGCATATTGTTCCTACAATTAAATTAGGATTAGTATAAAAAATTGAATCACAGGCAGAACATATGTAGCGTTTAAGATTATCATCCGCTGGGACTTTAAACTCAATTTGATTGCTGCCGCATTTTGAACAATATCTCAAAAGTGCTCCTTTCTTAGAGAATTAATTAAGGTAAGAAGTTAAACTTACTCAATGATTGAAGAAATAAAGTATAAACTAAATTCAAATAATTCTGAAAAGCCAAGTGGATGCCCTCAAGCCTCAGTCTTGATTCCAATTTTGAATTATGGAAAATTTATTGAATCCCCAGAATTAATTTATACCCAGCGCTCAAGTCATCTTTCTAAGCATTCAGGCGAAGTAAGTTTTCCTGGGGGTAAAGCTGACGAAACTGACCTAAATCTTTTTGAAACCGCCTTGAGAGAGTCCAATGAGGAGATGAGTTTAAAGAGTGAGGATGTTACAAAACTTGGAAAATTAAATCATCTAATCTCTCGTCACAAAATTGAGGTAAATCCCTTTGTGGCAACAGTTAATAAATCTCAAGAATTAAGACCTAACGAAGAAATCCAAGAGATTTTCACGGTTCCATTAGAATTTTTACTTGATCAACAAAATATTCAAAGAGAAAAAATTGAGAGACATGGAAGCGTTTGGCTAGTTCCCACTTGGAGAATAAAAAATCAAAAAATATGGGGGCTAACTGCAATGATCACAGTAAACTTTTTAAATGTATGTTTTGATGCCAATATAGAGATATTAGAGGAATAATTTCTAATGATTATTGATATAAATAATAAAAGTTTAAAAACTGAAAATGATGATTTTTGGATTGCTCCCGATGCAACAGTTATTGGGGATGTCCAAATGGCCAAAGATTCAAGCATTTGGTTTCACTGCACTATAAGAGGTGATAACGAACCAATTATTTTAGGAGAAGGCACAAACGTTCAAGATAATTCTGTTATTCACACTGATCCTGGTTTTAGATGCACAATTGGCAAGTTTGTAACTGTTGGGCATATGGCAATGTTGCATGGATGCGAAATTGGCGATGGTTCCCTTATTGGCATAGGTTCGGTGATTTTAAATGGGGCAAAGATAGGTAAAAATTGTATTATTGGAGCCAAGGCATTGGTTACAGAAGGCATGGAAGTACCCGATGGCTCAATGGTGTTGGGTGTGCCAGCTAAGATTAAAAAAGAGCTAACACCAGAAGAGCAAAAAATTCCTTCTTTAAACGCTCATCATTATATTGAGAATTATAAAAGGTATAAAGCTCAGCTGGGCTAGGGATATGTCAGGAAAAATAGTAAATTATTTTGACGAGTCTTTAGAATGCGAGGGCTATTTTTCATCGCCAAAATCAACACAAGAAGTTCCTTTAGTCCTTGTAGCGCATACATGGAAGGGTCGATCAGAATTTGAAGATGCGAAAGTCTCTGCGTTAAATGAACTCGGATATGCTGCTTTATCAATTGATATATTTGGAGGCGGCATTAACGGGAAAAGTGTTGAAGAAAATCAAGCTTTAATTCAACCATTTGTTGCCGATAGAAAATTATTTAGACAACGTCTAATAAGCGCAGTTGAATTTGGTAAAGCAATTGAAGGTGTCAATTCAACCAAAATAGCATTAATAGGATTTTGTTTTGGAGGTCTCGCAGCAATAGAGCTGGCACGATCAGGTTATGAGCTTTCTGGATGTGTAAGCTTCCATGGGCTTTTAGATCAATCCGACGAACCATTTCAAAAAGTAAAAACTAAGTTATTGGTTTTACATGGTGATAAGGATCCAATGGTGTCCACAGAGCAAGTGATTGCATTGCAGGATGAAATGACAGAATCTGAGGCTGATTGGCAATTTATATCTTACGGCAATACATATCACGCCTTCACTAATCCTGCGGCTAACGATATTCAAATGGGAACAGTTTATAATCATGATAGTGATGTGCGTTCATGGACCGCCATGTCTAATTTTTTAAAGGAAGTTTTTCAATAATGTTAACAAGTGAACTAAGGGCTAAGTTTTTAGAGTACTTCAAAAAACATAATCATGAAGTGGTTGATTCTAGCCCATTGATTCCGGCAAATGACGACACGCTTTTATTTACAAATGCCGGCATGGTGCAATTCAAAGATGTTTTTTTAGGCTCTGAAAAACGTTCTTACAAAAGAGCGACAACCACTCAGCGATGCATTCGAGCTGGAGGAAAACATAACGATTTAGAAAATGTAGGTTATACCTTAAGACATCACACGTTTTTTGAAATGTTGGGCAACTTTAGCTTCGGAGATTATTTTAAAGAGGATGCTATTCAGCTGGCATGGAACTTTCTAACCGATGAGCTTGGTTTAGAAAAAGAAAAATTATGGATTTCCGTTTTTAGAGAAGATGACGAAGCTGCAGATATTTGGTTATCGAAAATTGGTATTGCTAAAGAGCGGGTTGTTCGATTGGATGAGGAAGACAACTTTTGGTCCATGGGCGATACCGGTCCCTGTGGCCCATGTTCAGAGATTTATTATGATCACGGAGATCAATATGAAGGAACTCCTCCTGGATCGCCTGGAGATGATGGCGATAGATTTGTAGAAATATGGAATCTTGTCTTTATGCAATTTAATAGAGATGCTGCTGGCGAATTATCTCCATTACCTAAACCTTCTGTTGATACTGGAATGGGTTTAGAGAGGGTAGCCGCTGTAATGCAGGGTGTGAATTCCAATTATGAAACAGATCTTTTTCTTAATTTAATCAAAGCTTCAGAGAAAGCTATCAAATCTCCAGGAGAACCATCTCATAAGGTAATAGCAGATCATATTAGAAGCGTAAGTTTCTTAATAGCAGATGGCGTAATCCCATCTAATGAGGGCAGAGGTTACGTTCTCAGAAGAATAATGCGAAGAGCCATTAGGCATGGATATAAGCTTGGCGCTAAAAATCCATTTATGCATACATTGGTAAAACCACTGGTGCAAGAGATGAAATCTGCATTTCCAATGCTGGCAAGCGCTCAAAAAAATATAGAGGAAACTATTTATAACGAAGAAGTTAAGTTTCTTGAAACTTTAGATAAGGGAATTGAAATTTTAGAGAAAGAAATTTCTGTCATGACCTCAAATATTATTTCTGGTGAGGTTGTTTTTAAACTTCATGATACATTTGGATTTCCATTTGATTTAACTGCAGACATTGCTCGTGAGCAGAATTTAAAATTAGACGAGGATGGTTTCAATGCATTTATGAAAGAACAAGTTCAAAATTCAAAATCCGCGAGTAAATTTAAAGGAGTGTCTATAGATTTATCTTCAATTCAAGAGACTAAATTTTTAGGCTATGATCTTTTGGAAGCAAAAGGAAAAGTTTTGGGAATATGGCTTGATGAAAATGAAACAGAGCAGGCCACCAATGAGCATGAATATCTGATTGCGCTTGATCAAACGCCATTTTATGCTGAATCAGGAGGTCAAGTTGGAGACAACGGAACGTTTTCTTTTTCTGGAGGGGACGGTCTTGTATTAGATTGCAATAAACAAGGAAAAATTTTTCTCCACACAATTCAGATAAAAGACGGTCTCATTAAAAAAAATGATGAATTAAAATTATCTGTTGAAATAGATCAAAGAAATTCAGCAACCTCTCATCACTCCGCAACTCATCTGATGCATGCAGCTTTAAAAAGTGTCCTTGGTAATCACGTTCATCAAAAAGGTTCATTGCTGGATGCGAACAAACTTAGGTTTGATTTTTCTCATTCAAAAGCAGTTTCAAAAGAAGAAATTCATCAAATTGAATTAATGGTCAATCAATACATATTAAAAAATCTAGAAGTAACTACAAAACTTATGAAACTTGATGATGCGTTAAAAATAGGCGCAGAAGCCATGTTTGGTGAGAAGTATGAGGATGAAGTTAGAGTTGTTTACTTGGGTGGTGATTTTTCTGTTGAGCTTTGTGGTGGAACCCATGTTACAAGAACAGGCGATATTGGAATGTTTGCCATTACAAGCGAATCCAGTATTTCTTCCGGAGTTCGCAGGATAGAGGCAGTTGCTGGAACAAAGGCAATGGAACTACTCCTAGAGACTCGCAATCAACTTCAAGATGTTCAGGGCATGTTAAACGTTGGAGCCTCGCAACTAAGCTCTAAGGTTGAAGACTTAATTAAAGAAAACAAATCCTTTAAAAAAGGATCTAAGTCTAAGTCTGAATCTATGGCGGATGTTACTGAAACAACACATAAAGTAAATAACTTTGATTTAGTTTTAATGCAGACAGATACACCAAATATTCAAGAGTTAAGAAGGCTAATTGATCATTCTAAAAAAGATCAATCGCAAAGGTGTGTATTGATTATTAGTCACCAAAATTCTAAGTTAGTCATGGTTTGTGGAGTAACAGATGATATACATGATTCCATTGGTGCAAACGATGTGATTCAAGCTGTTACAAAATCTGTTAATGGCAAAGGTGGCGGACGCAAGGACTTTGCTCAGGGAGCAGGTGAAGCTAAAGATTTTGAAGAATTTGTTAATTCTATTCCCGATATCGTACAATCCATCGCTTAATCTTTTAGCTTTTTAAAAATGGAAACGATAGTATTGAAATTTGGAGGCACTTCTGTTGGCTCAACTGAGCGAATATCTGCTGTTGCAAATTTAATTAAAACAGCATGTGACGAAGCATCGCCTGTTGTTGTTGTTTCTGCAATGAGTGGAGAAACTAATCGGCTTATTACCTTAGCTAAGTCTTTTGGCATTGAGCCCAATAAAAGAGAATTCGATGCATTGGTTTCAACTGGTGAACAGGTTAGCGCATCATTGGTTTCCATTGCCCTAAATCAGTTAGGTCTTAAAGCTAAATCATTATCCGCTGCTCAATTTGGCATGAAAACAACTTCTAATTTTTCACGTGCAAAGATTCTTGATCTTGATAAAGATGTCATATTTAAAACAATTGAGGATGGTTTTATACCAATTATTACTGGATTTCAGGGAGTCAATAATGATGGTGAGACTACGACTATGGGGAGAGGTGGAAGTGATACCACAGCAGTAGCTATTGCAGCCTCAATTAAGTCTAAACGCTGCGATATATATACTGATGTTGATGGTATCTATACAACCGATCCAAGAATTGTACCGAACGCAAAAAAACTTGATTCTATTAGCATAGAGGAAATGTTGGAACTCTCAGGTCAGGGTGCTAAAGTTATGCAAATACGTGCTGTTGAGTTTGCAAACAAATATAAAGTTTTAGTAAGAGTCTTATCAAGCTTTGAGCCTGGTTCAGGAACTTTAATTTTACAGGAGGAAGAGGGAATGGAAGATGCTGTTATTACAGGTATAGCCTCTCAGAAAGATCAGACTAAGTTTACCTTGCATGGGGTTGGAGATACTCCGGGAATTGCTTCTGGTATTTTAAGTCCAGTTAGTGATGCGGGTATTGAAGTAGATGTAATTGTCCAAAATGTTAGTGTTTCTGGAAAAACAGATTTCACCTTTACTGTTGCAACTTCCGATAGAGCAGAGGTTGAAACAGTATTAAATGAGAAGATGCACGGCATATCATATGATGAATTAATCGTTGTTGAGGGCATAGGAAAAGTCTCATTAGTTGGAGTGGGCATGCGTTCTCATGCCGGCATAGCTAGCAGAGCATTCAATGCTCTGGCGGATGCTGGAATCAACATTCAAATGATCAGTACTTCTGAAATTAAAATTACAATTGTGATCGCGGGTAATCAGCTTGATGAGGCAGTAAGAACTTTACACGAAGCATTTAATTTAGGAGATTGATGTACGACTTAATTCTTAAAAATGGGACCTTGGTTAACGAGGGCAAAATTTTTGAATCAGATATTGCCATTAAAGGAAATCGAATTGAGAAAATTGGACCTTCGATTGATTTGGCATCTAAGCAGACCATAGATCTTCAAGGCAAATATATAATTCCAGGATTAATTGACGATCAAGTTCATTTCAGGGAGCCAGGTTTAACACATAAAGGTGAAATAGCTACTGAATCGAAAGCTGGTCTTGCTGGAGGAGTAACGAGTTACTTTGAAATGCCAAATGTGAACCCAACTACTACCACCAACGAGAATTTGACAAAAAAATTTGAATTAGCAAGCACAAGGTCTGTTTCAAATTATTCATTTCACCTTGGCGCAAGCAATTCAAACATTGAAGAAATCAAAAAAGCTGATATCAATCAAGCTGCTGCATTAAAAGTCTTCATGGGCGCTTCAACTGGCCACATGTTGGTAGATGATCTGGATGCGCTTGATGACATTTTTAATTACTCGCCTTTGATAGTTGTAACTCATTGTGAGGACCAAAAAACAGTTGAGAGAAACGAGCAATTATTTCACCAAAAATATGGTGATGGAGTTTCACCAGAGCATCATCACCTCATAAGAGATGTTGAAAGTTGTTATCTGTCTAGCTCTTTGGCTGTGAGCTTGGCAAAAAAATACGATGCAGATCTTCATGTGTTCCATTTAACAACTGAAAAAGAAATGGAACTTTTTTCTATTGGAGAAGCGCATCAAAAAAAGATTACGGCAGAGGTTTGTGTTCATCATATGTTTTTTAACGACTCATATTATGCCGAGCTTGGTAATCAAATTAAGTGTAATCCATCCATTAAACAAGAATCAGACAGACAGGCTCTTATAAAAGCTCTGTTAGAAAATAAAATTGATATTATTGCAACAGATCATGCGCCTCATACTTGGGAAGAAAAGAGCAAGCCTTATCCTCAGGCCCCAGCCGGCCTCCCATTGGTTCAGCATGGCTTGCAGATACTTATGGATTTTTATCATCAAGATATTCTAAGCCTTGAAACCATAGTTGAAAAAACCAGTCACAATGTGGCAAAAAGATTTCAAGTAAAAGATAGAGGTTTTATTAGAGAAGGATATTTTGCTGATCTAGCAATTTTGGATCATGACAAGCCTTACGAGGTTTCTAAAGATAATATTTTATATAAGTGTGGCTGGTCACCATTTGAAGGGCATAGTTTCAAATCCTCAATATTTATGACAATCATCAATGGCAACATAGCTTTCAAAGATGGAAGGGTGATAGAGCATCTGCCTTTTGGCATGCAAATTGAATTCAATAGATAGTATTATTTTCTTATTTTAAAGCGTTATAATTCTTGTCCAAAATTCGGAGAGTTGGCTGAGTGGTCGAAAGCGCCTCCCTGCTAAGGAGGTATACGGGTAACTGTATCGAGGGTTCGAATCCCTCACTCTCCGCCAGTATAAAAATTTGCTCTTTGTTCAATTTAAATTTTTCGATATTAATCTTCATGATCAATATAGTAACTGTTAAAATTGAATTATTAATTTCTCCTATTTTTTTACATGAGCTCATCAAATTCAGAAAATCCTGTGTCTGCATTTGATAATACTCTTGAAAACATATTGGAATTGTTGGAAGAGGATGCTCAGCATTTTATATACCTTACCGGTGCCGCAGGAACTGGTAAAACAACGCTTATAGAAAGAGTTAAAGATGAATGCTTGTTAAAAAAAATGGTTGTGGCCCCAACTGGAGTTGCTGCCTTGAACATTGGTGGCAGTACAATCAATTCAGCTTTTAGAATCGGGTTTGATACTTTTCCACTGATACAAGAATCAAAAGATCCTCGCTTTAAGAAGCTTTTAAAAAATTTAGAGCTATTAATCATTGATGAAATTTCAATGGTACGCGCCCCAATGCTTGATGCTATTTCCGAAACTTTGCAAATACATCGTAATTCTTCCAAGCCATTTGGTGGAATACATGTGCTTGCTTGCGGTGATTTATTTCAATTACCTCCAGTAGTTAAGGAGAATGAAGAAACTGCAATTTTTGAAAGATATGAGTCAGTATATTTTTTCAGTGCTGATAATTTTCAAGCGATTAAAAATCCATCTTTTTTTGAATTGACAAGTTCCTTTAGACAGCAAGATGATAAGGATTTTTATGACTTGCTCAATAATGTTCGTCTCGGAAAAAATCTTGAAACTTCAATTAAAAAAATTAATACTAATTGTCACAATCCTGAATTTGATACAGAGTCATCTTTAATCATTACTTCCAGAAAGTATCGAGCTGAACAAATTAATGAGGAAATGTTGAATTTAATTGATGGTCCGGCAACTGCTGCTAAATCTAAAGAGCAGGGCGAATTAAATGAAAATGATCTTCCTGCCCCAAGAGAACTCCGAGTAAAAGAAGATGCCAAAGTTATGTTTATTAAAAATGATCCTGATGGAAGATGGGTCAATGGAACAATTGGAGTAGTGATAGATTGTTCTGATAAAAATAAAAAAGTTATTAAAGTAAAAGTTGGCAATGAAGTTTTTAAAGTTAAACGTGAAGAATGGAATAAAGTAAGATACGTCTATGATGAATTCAATGATGAGATGGAAGAAGAGGTTGTTTCATCCTTTAAGCAATTTCCGCTTAAATTAGGCTGGGCAGTCACAATTCATAAAGCCCAGGGACTCACTTTGGAGAGTTGTTCGGTAGATTTAGGAGATGGCGCTTTTGCAACAGGTCAGGCATATGTTGCATTAAGTCGCTGTAAAACTTTGAATTCTTTAAATTTATACAGAGAATTAAAAGTCCGTGATGCTCTTGTTGATCCTGACATTCAAGATTTTCATGCAGAGTTCTTTGGATAGTTTTACAATGCCCGCTTAATTACTACATTTTTATAAGTGGAAAATTTTATAAGTGATCTGGCCAGTTTCATCTGGACTTGGAATGTTCCCGTTCTAGTTGGATCTGGGATTTTTTTCTTAATTTACTCCAAATTAACACCATTCAAATATTTAAAACATGCATTTGAATTAATTTTAGGCAAGCATTCTAAAGAGGGAGATATTGGGGAAGTAACTCATTTTCAAGCTCTTACTACTGCTTTATCTGGAACCATTGGCCTTGGTAATATTGCTGGGGTTGCCATAGCAATTCAGTTAGCTGGTCCAGGCGCAATTTTTTGGATGTGGCTGACTGCAATTGTTGGTATAGCAACTAAATTTTTTACTTGCACATTATCAGTAATGTATCGAGATGTAGGGGAGGATGGAACAGTTCGAGGTGGACCTATGTATGTTATTAAAAATGCACTTCCAAACTCGATGATGCCGTTGGCATATTTCTTTGCTGCTGCAGGATTAATTGGAGCTTTGCCCGGCTTTCAAAGCAATCAACTGGTTCAAATAATTGGAGATCTTCCAATCTTCCAATTTAACAACTTTAATTTAATAGCTGGAGTAATTTTAGCTGGAGTCACTGGCGTAATTATTCTTGGTGGATTGATTAGAATTGCTAAAGTTTCTGAGTGGCTAGTTCCATTAATGAGTTTGTTATATTTTGGCTCAGTATTGATTGCATTAATGTTAAATTATGATTCCATCATTCCAGCGTTCCAAATTATTATTGCAGATGCTTTTACTGGCTCTGCAGTTGCTGGCGGTAGTGTTATTGCGGTTATCATTATGGGAGTTCGCAGAGGAGCGCATTCAAACGAAGCGGGCATAGGAACCGAAACACTTGTGCATGGTTCTGCAAAGACATCTGATCCTGTAAAACAGGGCCTAGTCGCGATGCTTGGCCCAATTTTTGACACATTGATAATGTGCACTTCTACAGCATTATTGATAATTATTTCAGGCGTTTGGCTTATTTCAGATTCAACAGGAGTAACCTTAACCGCAGAAGCATTTAGCGCTCTTCTTGGTCCGTTAGGTTATGCCGTATTATTTATATGTGTTGTAAGCTTCGGGGCCAGCACAATTTTCACTTATTCCTTTTACGGGTCTGCTTGTTCACAGTTTTTATTTGGTGAAAAGGGAGTCAAATTTTATCAATGGGTCATTATCTTATTTGTTATTGTTTTTGCTGTTATACCAATTGAGGCCGCAATCAATATAATTGATATATCTTTTGCTTTAATGGCTATACCTACTTTAATTTCAACTGTCTGGCTGGCACCGAAAGTAATTTTTAAAGCTAGAGAGTATTTTTCAGCATTAGAGGAGTCAACTTAAAATTCTTGATTTAGCTATCTTTAATAATTTCTCTCGCTGCATTTTTTCCTGGCAGGCCTGTAACTCCTCCACCAGGATGTGTTCCTGAGCCACACATATACAATGATTTTATGGGTCCTCTATAATTTCCATAATTCATTAATGGTCTAGCAGCCCACATTTGATCAAGCGACATATGTCCATGCATTATATCTCCTCCGACTAATCCAAATTTTTCTTCTAAATCTAGGGGCGATAGGATCATCATTCCTAAGATTGACTCTCTGAAATTTGATGCGTGCTTATCTACAGTTTCAATAATAGTATCTGCAGCGGCTAGTCGATGATCATGCCAAGAGCTTCCATCTGGTAAATTAGGAGAAAATTGCTGACAGAACAAGGATGCAACATGTTTGCCCTCTGGGGCTAAAGTTTTATCCATTGTTGATGGAATTAACATTTCTACAATTGGTGCGGAAGACCAGCCATGAGATTTAGCTTCAATATAAGCCTTATCCATGTAATCGAGAGTTGGCGCTATAACAATGCCGCTTTGATGATGTTCAGCAACTTCTTTGCCGGGCAAGGCATAAAAATCTGGTAATTCAGAAAGAGCTACATTCATTCTAAATGTTCCAGAACCACATTTGTATCCATCCATACTTCGATTAAATTCTGGATCTAAATCTGCCTCAGAAATTAATTTTTTGTATAGCAACTTTGGATTTAGATTAGAGATTATTTTTTTAGCTTTAAATGAGCTTCCATCGCTTAACTCAATTCCAGTAGCAACACCATTAGCGATATTTACTTTTTTAACAGCTGCATCTGTAAATATCTTTACGCCCTCATCTTTGCATGCTTTTTCCATAGCTTTCGTGATTGAACCCATTCCTCCAATTGCATGACCCCATGCTCCTTTTTCTCCATCAACCTCTCCAAAGACATGATGCAATAATACATATGCTGAGCCTGGGGTATCAGGACTAGCAAAATTTCCAACAATTGAATCAAAACCAAAAGCAGCTTTAATATGCTCATTTTCGAACCATGAATCCAAGAATGATCGCGCACTTTTTGTAAACAGATCATAGACATCTTTATGTAATTGATTTCCTTTAATTGCTATCGGCCATAGTTGCAAGGCTGCGTTTAGCAAAGCTTTAATGCCTTGTTTTGGATTTGGGGGAGTTTTGATTGATAGATCTCTTAGGACATCAGCAACTGCTTCTATGCGTTTATAGTATTCAGGTAATCTTGCAGCATCTTTTAAAGAAAATTTCCTAAATTCCTCCTGCGTTTTTTTAATTCCACCCCCAAGCTTTAAATAAGTTTTATTATCTATTGGAAGAAAATTTGAAATAGGGCGTTTCACAATCTTCAAACCATATTCTTTGAGCTTCATTTCTTTGATAATCTTTGGATTTAATAGACTCACCGTGTAACTAGCAACTGAATTACTGAATCCAGGATAAAATTCCTCAGTTACTGCGGCGCCTCCAACAACTGACCTTTTCTCAAAAATTTGAACCTTTAAACCTTTTCTTGCTAAATAATATCCACATACTAGTCCGTTATGTCCGCCCCCAATGATTATTGCGTCTGTTAAATTTGATTTGTTAGGCATGAAAAATATTATACTCTCGAGTGTTTCTTCTAAATAATTAATGTATATTTAAATAATAATTATTTTCTTTTTAGAGGTGCACACAGTGAAAGACAATTTTAAATTATTAATGATTGCTGGAACCTTTTTGTTAATTATTTCATGCACTGTTTCGGAGGATGTGAAAGAATCTTCGGTTGCTTGGGATGCAACAAATTACACTATGTTTAATGAATTCATGGAATGTTCTCCTGGAGACGATTTCACTGAAGAGCTCATGATGCAGATGATAGCTGATTGGAGAGATTTTGGATTGTCGGATTCATTGCTTGGCTCATGGGGTTATGCCCCTGCAAGTGAAAATAATACTGTTACCAATGGTCAATGGGAGTTAAGTTGGACATCCAAAGAAGATGCAGACAAGGCCTGGGGTGAATGGATGGCAAGCGAAGATGCTAAGGCTTGGGGAGATAAATATGCATCTGTACTTCAATGTGATTCAGAAAATAGAAACGGTTACGAGTTTGTTTTTCCATACAACCCCTATAATTTTGGACCAACATCCGAGGATGGCTCTTTTGCTGCAAATTTTATGCCTTGTACCCTTAATGATGGTATGGATCAAACAAGTTTATCTAATGGACTAATTGCTTATAACAATTGGCTTGATGGTTTAGATTCAGGTGCTGTTGGTGGTTTTTATGCTTATGGACTTTATGTTCCTGTAGATTCAGAAGCAGAGGTTGATTATTGGTTTGGTAACTTCCATATTGATATGGACGGCATGGATGCAGGAATGGCTTTATGGGATGAAACTGGAGGGACTGCAAAGGAAGCTTTAGAAAATACTGGAACATGTGCAAATCCTGAAATATTCCGTGGCCAAGTTTTTTATGATCCTGCCAATCCAGATTTCTCCTAATTGCTTCACGTAAAAAAAGATTTGCTTAGTCAGCTCTTTTTAGTGTGGCGACGGTTTTAACTCTTTAAAACTTTCTATGTTTTCAAATTTCTTCAACATTGTTTGAGTAATTTCTACCAGCGATAGATTCTGACCACTGGAATCTATTTTTTCCTCTAGAATGCAACCCGTGTCAAATAATTTTGATCTAATGTTAGCTTGCATTGGTGAAAAGTTTATCCAGCCCGTTAATAAGTCGCCAAATAAACTCTCAGAAATAATAATTTTTAGCTCATCAAGACCTTCTTTAGTTTCAGAGGAAATTTTAGTCTCTGGATACTGATTATTAGCCGGCATAATTTGTGTGCCTTGCAAAAGATCAATTTTATTTAATGCACGTATTTGAGGTACTTCACTTACTCCAAGATCTTCCAGAATTAAATTCACTTGCTCAATTTTGTAATCCTTATCTGGATCCGCTGCATCAATAACATGAATCAATAGATCGGCTGATGCAAGATCATCAAGGGTGGCTTTAAAAGATTCGATGAGTTTAGTCGGAAGATTAGAAATAAATCCAACTGTGTCAGAAAAGAGAACGGTATCTAGTGCTTTAAACTTAAAATTAGCTCTTCTTGTTGTGGTATCGAGCGTTGCAAATAATTTATCCTCAGCCTCTAGACCGCCTTTAGTTAATCTATTAAACAATGAAGTTTTGCCAGCATTAGTGTAGCCAACCAAAGCAACTAACTTATTATTACCCTTTTTTCTTGAGTATCGATTTAAATTTTTTTGGTTGTGTTGTTTATCCAATCTTTTTTTTAATTGTTTTATACGATTTCCAATAAGTCTTCTGTCAGTTTCTAGCTGAGTCTCCCCAGGACCTCTTAGGCCGATCCCTCCTTTTTGTCTTTCTAGATGACTCCAGCCCCTAACAAGACGGGTAGAGAGAAAGCTAAGTTGAGCAAGTTCAACCTGAAGTTTTCCAATATCACTATGAGCTCTTGCAGCAAAAATATCTAAGATTAAACCTGTTCTATCTAAAACTCTTGCGCACAGAAGCTTTTCTAAATTTCTCTCTTGAGAAGGAGACAGCTCGCAATCTAGAACTACTAATTTAATATCCTTTTCTGAGGATAATATTCTCAGTTCTTCAACTTTTCCCTTGGTAAGAAAATGACTAGCAGACACAAAGCTTTGATTAGAAAGGATATGATCTTCAACTTGCAATCCAGCAGATTTTGCGAGATCAATAAATTCGTCTGAATTGAAATTTTCAGAATACTTTTTATTAAAAGTTATTAGATCAACTGAGACTATAATAGCTCTGTGATCAGCCGGTGCAGAAGTTTTTTCCAAATTGTTATTAAGTTATCTTTTTTAATCTAATAGATCTTTAATTGTACGAAATCTCGTTAGAAAAACATAATTTTGATTTGCAAATTTCCCCACACTTATACACAATCCATTCTTTTAAATATTTATTAGATATGAAAGATTTATTTCCATACATTGGTAAACCGATAACAGTTACAAAGGATATGTGCGATTTTAATGGGCACATGAATGTAAATTTTATCAAAGAAGTATTTGAGCAAGGTTGGGAATTTACTATTAGAGACTTTGGTTTCAATGATGAATATTTTAACAGTGGTTTTTCTAGCTTCACTCTTGAGGATAATTACAGGTTCAAAAAAGAATTTTTATTAGGTGACCAGGTATTCCCTGCATTTAGATTGTTTAATGTTAATAAAAAACTTTTTCATATGATTGGCGTCCTCTTTGATAAAGATGACGTAATTTCAGCTATGTATGAGACGGTAGAAGGCCATATTGACATGAAACAACGAAAGATCGTTGAAATGGATGCCAAGAGACTTGATAGGGTATCAGCCATTAAGAATGCCCATGATCTTACAGGCACCGTGCCATTTGAAATTAGATTAAAAATAAAAGATTTGTAAAAAATAAACTGGAGATTTTATGAAAAAAAATTATGCATTAATTACGGGAGCAACAGCTGGGATTGGACTAGAAATTGCCAGAGAGCTTGCTAGGCTAGGTCATAATATTATTCTAACTGCAAGAAGAGAAGATAGGTTAAGAGATATTTCAGCTCAACTCATGCAAGAATTTAATATTGACTGTAATTACGTTAGTGCAGACTTAGCAGAATTTTCTGCTCCAGAAAAAATTTTTAACTTTTGTTCTGAAAAAAATTATCTCGTTGATATATTGGTAAACAATGCTGGATATAGCATCAATAAAAAATTCCATGAAACTGGTGAGGAGGAAGAGGAAAAATTCTTGCGAGTATTAGGCATATCCATAATTGCTCTTACTAAAAAATTTATTCCAGAAATGCTTGAGCGCAAAAATGGAAAAATCATGATGGTATCTTCCCTTGCTTCTTTTGCGCCACCAGCATCGGGGTGGGGCGCCCTATATGGACCAGTAAAAACTTTTGTAAATAGGTTTGGAGACGCAATTAATATCAATTATCGATCTCAGGGTATTACCTCTACAAATGTATGTCCTGGATTCACAGTTACAGAATTTCATTCTGCTAGCGGCATGCAAGATGCAATGGATAAAGTGCCTGCCTTTATGAAGCAAGATTCAACATCGGTAGCCATTGGAGCAGTTAATGCAATGATGAAAGGTAAAACTGTGTGGATTTCAGGAATATTAAATAAGTTTATCGCACTTATTTGTAATGTTTTACCAGCGTCTATTGTTATTAAGATGAGTTCAAGCTTGGCTGGTGGTCGGTATGAATGAAATATTAAGAATCTCAGAAAAAAGAATCTTGCCAACCTTTTTGCTATTTATTGTTTTATCTTGGCCGCTTGGAGCGCATAGATTTTTTTTAAGGCGATATGCGTCGGCCATTCTATTCATAATAACCATTGGCGGGTTGGGAGTATGGTGGATTGTAGATTTTATTTTAATTGTCACTGGATCCATGAAAGATGACGAAGGAAATTTAGTGAAGGTTTGGGTCGACTAGGAGCGGTCAATTACTGAATCAGCTACAAAAGCATTCTCTTTTCTTTCTTGGCCAAATGTTGAGACTGGGCCATGGCCAGGCAAAAACAAAACTTCCGTTCCCAAAGGCCATAGTTTTTGAATAATCGAATTAATTAAGTCTTGATGATTTCCACCAGGAAGATCAGTTCTGCCAATCGAACCCTTAAATAGTACATCACCTACTGCCGCCAATCTTGATGCTGCATGATAAAAAATTATATGCCCTGGTGTATGGCCGGGACAAAAAAATACTTTGAGAATTTCATTCCCTATTTTGACTTCATCCCCTTCCTCAAGCCACCTATCAGGCGTGCAGTTCTCTGCTCGCATTCCAAACATTTTTCCTTGTTCCTCAAGTGATTCAAGGAGGAATAAATCTGCTTTATGCGGACCTTCAATTTTCAATGAAAGAAGTCTTGCAAGCTCAGTCGCCGAACCCGCATGATCGGCATGCCCATGAGTCAAAAAAATTTTTTCTGGAATCAAGTTGTTATCTTTAGCGGCTGCTAAAAGAATATCTATGTCGCCACCTGGGTCGATAAAAGCACATTTTTTGGATTCTTCGCAATATAAAATTGGGGCATTTTGTTGAAAAGGTGTTACTGGTTGAATTAATGCTTTAATTAAGGACATACATGCATTTTATATAATTTATCTGAATAAATGATCTTTTTTAAATTTTTTCAATATATTTCGTAATTCATAAATGAATAATTATGTATAAATAAATTGAATGATAGAATTAACAATGGAATCATAAAGATATAAGCATATTTGTATTGGCAATGTTTAGTCTTTAAAAATTTAAAAAGAGGGGTTAGTCATGAAAATCAAATCTTTAAGTTATATAACAATTGAATCGACTGATATAAGTCAGTGGGAAGCTTATGCAAAAAATGTAGTAGGATTGATGAAAAATGAAGATTTGAGCGATGAAAATAATCTCTTTCTTCGAATGGATGAAAGCCCTTTTAGGTTTCAAGTTTTTAAAGGAAGCGAGAATAAATATTCCAAAGGTGGATTTGAGGTTGCTAATAAGGAAGATTTTGAAGATGCAAAAAAACAACTCTTTGATCTAGGTATTGCATTTCATGATGAGGGAGAGGATTTGGCTAAAGTCAGATGTGTCAAGGAATTAATAAGTTTTAATGATCCAGCTGGAAACTCACTTGAGCTTTTTTACGGCAGAGATCTTGATACAAATGAGTTCAGGTCTTCTCAAGATATTTCAGGTTTTGTTACTCATGGATTAGGATTGGGACATCTTGTTTTTGGAACCTTAGAAGCAGAAGCTGCTCATAACTTTTATACCCAAGTTATGGAGTTTGGTGATTCAGATATCATGCGAATGAGATTCACTCCTGACCCCAATGATCCTGAATCTGTTATATATTTTATGCATTGTGATAATCCCCGTCATCACACTGTGGGTATTATGTTGGCTCCAACTCCACCATCAGGGCTTATTCACGCAATGGTTGAAGTCGAGACTGCTGAGCAAGTTGTGGATGCTATGGATAGAGCAACTTCAAATAATATTCATATTTCATCAACCCTTGGAAGACATATGAACGATAAAATGTTCTCTTTCTACATGCAAACACCTGCTGGATTTATGCTTGAATTCGGATACGATGGTATCCAGCCTGATTGGGATGTTCATGAAACTACTAACTCTGAAGCTCCAAGTTATTGGGGCCATGAATTTAATATGCCAGAGGCATAATTAATGGATAAGATTTTAACTCATGAAGCCGTAATCAATGACCTGTCCAGTGGAATGACTATTGGTATCGGCGGATGGGGTGCTCGAAGAAAACCGATGTCTTTAATTAGGGCAATCTGCCAATCAGATTTAAAAGACCTGACCTTGATAAGCTATGGTGGCCCAGATGTTGGATTATTGTGCGCTCACAAAAAAGTCAAAAAATTAATCTTTGGCTTTGTATCTTTAGATATGATTCCTTTGGAAGCCCATTTTCGACAATCTCGGCAAAATAGCGAAATTGAGGTTATGGAGCTCGATGAGGGGATGGTCCAGTGGGGACTTCGCGCTGCAGCGATGGATCTGCCTTTCCTTCCAACAAGAGTTGGTTTGGGCACAGATGTATTGACTCACAATCCTGAGCTTAAATTTGTTACTTCACCATATTCTGATGAAGAAAATCTTGTTGCTATGCCAGCACTTAATTTAGATGTTGCATTACTTCATGTAAATAAATCCGATGAGAAGGGAAATACTCAAATTATTGGCCCTGATCCATTTTTTGATGAGCTCTTCGCTAGAGCAGCCAGAAAGACATTTATATCGTCCGAAGAAGTAGTTTCTACTCAAGAATTAGGGGGTAAGGAGGGAGCTATTTTTAATAGATTTGAAAGAAGTCTTGTAACAGGAGTGGTCCATTCTGCTTTTGGAGCTCACCCAACTTCTTGCGCACCTAATTATGGCTTTGATATGAAGCACCTCAAGGAATACTCAGATGCTGCTAAATCTTTTGAAGAATACAGCTCAAAATATATGAATAAGACTCATGAAGAATACATAGACTCTGTAGGAGGGTCTGAAGCAATAAAAAATATACCTTTACCACAATTTTAAAATGTCAGATTCAATCTCATTAGCAGAAATATGTATCAGCGCAGCTTCAAAGGCTTGGAAAGATGACGGTGAAATACTTGCTACTGGCATTGGGTTGATTCCAAGAATTGCCGCGGGTTTAGCCAAGCTCACTCAAAATCCAGATTTGATGATGACCGATGGAGAAACATATTTAATTTCAGAACCTGCACCAATGGGTAAAAGAGATGTATCTTATGACCAAGTTGAAGGCTACATGAGTTATAGCAGAGTTTTTGATAATCTGTGGGGAGGCAAAAGGCATGCAATGGTTACTCCCACCCAGATAGATTGCTTTGGACAAACTAATATCAGTGCAATTGGCGAATATAATTCTCCCAAAGTTCAGCTACTAGGCGTAAGAGGGTTTCCAGGAAATTTTATTAATCATAAAAATTCAATTTTTATTCCTAATCATTCTGTAAAAACTTTTGTTAATGGCGAAGTAGATATGGTATCTGGAATGGGTTACAAAAATAAACAACTATCAAATGGTAAATTTGAAATCAAGGTGGTTGTAACAAACCTTGGCGTATTTGACTTTAATGGAACAGATAATTCTATGCAGTTGCTTTCTTTGCATCCCGGAGCAACTGTTGATGATGTAAAGCTTAATACTGGATTTGAGTTATCCATTAGTTCCGAAACTGTTACACCGATGCCATCAGAAGAAGAGCTTATTTTAATAAGAGAGGTTCTTGATCCTCAAGGTATTCGCAATTCAATTTTTGGAGAATAAATATGCCAAGAAGTAAATCAACAATTACATATAAAAAGAAAGATTCTATTGCCATAGTTTCAATGAATAGACCTGAGTTCAATAATGCACAAAATGGGAAGATGACCTATGACTTGGACAAAGCATTTAAAAAAGCTATTGATGACGATGACATTAAAGTGATTATCCTCAAAGGCAACGGAAAACATTTTTCTGCTGGACATGATATTGGGACACCGGGCAGAGACGTTGATGTTGAGTATGATCGAAAATCAATTTGGTACGACCATACCAATAAACCTGGAGGAGAATTTTTATATGTCAGGGAGCAAGAGGTTTATCTCAACATGTGCAGAAGATGGAGAGATATGCCTAAACCAACCATAGCCATGGTTCATGGTGCGTGTGTGGCAGGAGGATGCATGTTAGCTTGGGTTTGCGATCTCATAATTGCTTCTGATGACGCTTTCTTTGCTGATCCTGTAGTTCGTATGGGCATTCCCGGTGTTGAATATTTTGCGCATCCTTATGAGTTAAATCCAAGAATAGCAAAAGAATTTTTATTTTTAGGAGAGAGGATGTCTGCATCTAGAGCATACGAAATGGGAATGGTTAATAAGGTTGTTTCTAAGGAAGAGCTTGAGTCTACTGTGATGGATATGGCAACAAAAATTTCAGCAATGCCAAGATTGGGTTTAACTCTTACTAAACAAGCTATTAATCATGTTGAGGATCTTCAAGGTAAACGAAATGGTATGGAGGCTGCATTTGCCTGGCATCATTTTTCACATGCACATAATGATCTTACTACTGGAAATGTTCTTGCTGGCTTTGATGCAAAAAAAATGGCTAAATCTCAGCGTACAAAAAAGAAAAAAACAGTGCCAAAAAAAAACTTGGTAAAAAAATCCTCTCCCAAGAAAAAAAGTAAATAAAAGGAAAGAGAAATTAATAAGTTAACAAACATGCTGGGTTGCGAATACCCAATTATTCAAACTGCAATGGGTTGGGTGGCAATGCCTGAGTTAGTTGCAGCATCTTCAAATGCAGGAGCTTTCGGTTTTCTCGCTTTAGCAACAGCTGGACCTAAAGAAGCTATCGAAATGATGGATCAAACATTAGCTCTTACTGACAAACCATTTGGTATTAATTTTCATATGTTTCAACCTGGAGCCGATGAAATTGTTCAGGGCGTTATTGATAGGAAGATCAAAGCAGTAAGTTACTCTAGGTCTCCTACTCCTGAATTCATTAAAGCATTTAAAGAGGCAGGTGTTATTTGTATTCCTACGGTAGGTGCTCTCAAGCATGCCTTGAAAGCAGAACAACTTGGTGCTGATGCATTGGTTATACAAGGATCAGAGGGAGGCGGGCATACTGGCTCGACCCCAACAACTCTTCTTTTGAGCTCCGTGCTCGAAAATGTAAAAATTCCTGTGGTCGCTGCTGGGGGTTTTCGTGACGGCTCAGGATTAGCAGCTTCTCTTGCTTGGGGTGCTAGTGGAATCGCAATGGGCACAAGATTTATGATGACTGAAGAGAGTCCGGTTCCACACAAAACTAAAGAAGCATATTTATCTGCTGACATAGAGAATATCAAAATAACAAAAAAATTTGATGGCATGTCGCATAGGTTAATATTTAATGATTACATTGCAAAAATTGATAGATCTAACCCATTTAGTCTTTTTATTATTTCGATCGCTTCAGCATGGAAATACAAGCAATTGACCAAGTCATCTTATTTAGATTTAATGAAATCATTCTTTGCAATGTTAAAAGGAGATGACTTAACAATATCTCAATCAGTTATGTCAGCAAATAGCCCTGCTATAATCCAAAAAGCTATGGTAGAGGGTTCTCCAAATGAGGGTGCTATGCCGTCTGGACAAGTTGCAGGACTTATTTCAAATCTTCCTACATGCAAGGATTTAATAGATCAAATTATGAAAGAGTTTAGTTTCGCAGCAGCTAATTTTAAAAAAATTGAAAAGGACAGCCAATGAGTGTTGAAACATCAATTAACAAATGGATAGCTGAAATTATTATAGATTGTCCACCTGTTAATGCTTTGACTTCAACTGAGTGGTTAGACCTTGCAATCAATATCGATCATTTATCTCATAATGAAGAGGTTAAGGTAATAGTTCTCAAAGCAAAAGGTAAGGGTTTTTGTGCAGGAGCTGACATTAAAGAGTTACAAGAAGATCCCACAAAAATTGCGGACGTAAATGATGGTTGCTGGAAAACAGCCAGAGCAATTCATGTTTGCAATGTCCCTGTAATTTCTGCTTGTCATGGCTTTATTTTAGGAGGAGGCATTTTGCTTGCAGGAGCCTCCGACATAGTTTTAACAACTGAAGATTCTTATTTTGGGTTACCGGAAATTGATAGAGGCGCTCTTGGAGGGGGCGCTCATCTCAGCAGGCTATTTCCACTTCAAGCAGTTCGTAAAATGATGTTTACAGGAAAGCCAATTACCGCAAAAAGAGCTTTCGAATATGGGTCCATTGAATCATTGCATATAGATGTTGATTCTGTGAATGAAGCAGCTATGGAAATTGCTGCTGACATTGCATCTAAGAGTCCAATAGCCATGAAACTTGCTAAAAAAGCATTAAATGAAATCGAGCATAGTAATGTTGATGAGCATTATAAGTCTGAACAAAATTTTACCTTAGAGCTCTATAAGTCAAAAGACTCGCAAGAGGCTCGAGATGCATTTGTTGAAAAAAGAGATGCAGATTTTAAAGATGAAAATTAACTTTACAAAAGATCAAAATATTTTTAGACAGGAGGTTCGGTCCTGGCTAGTAGATAATGTGCCAAAAAAATCACTCCCATCTTTGGATACTAAGGAAGGATTTGAGCAACACAGACAATGGGAAAAAACATTAAATTCCGGCAATTGGTCTATGGTTACATGGCCCAAAGAATATGGTGGTAGAGGTTTGGATCTAATTCAATGGTTGATTTTTGAAGAGGAGTATTATCGTGCAGAGGCTCCTACGCGAGTTAATCAAAACGGAGTCTTTCTTCTCGGACCTACATTAATGGAATTCGGTACCCATGAACAGAAATCTAAATTTTTGAATGCAATGGCCACCGGCGATCATATATGGTCTCAAGGCTGGTCTGAGCCTGGGGCTGGAAGCGATATGGCAGCAATTAGAACGACTGCTGTTTTAGAGGGAGATAACTATAGGATAAATGGCCAAAAAACTTGGTCATCTAGGGCAGCATATGCAGATTGGACATTTGGTCTATTTAGAACCGATCTTGATTCTGAAAGACATAGAGGTCTTTCATTCATCTTGGTTCCTTTAGATTTGCCGGGAGTAACAGTTCGACCAATCCCGCAACTTGATGGTGAACCAGGTTTCGCTGAAATATATTTCGATGATGTGATTGTCCCTGTTGAAAATTTATTGGGAGGAGATGGTGAAGGATGGAAGATTGCAATGGCAACTGCAGGTTTTGAAAGAGGGCTTATGTTAAGAAGTCCAGCGCGTTTCCAACAAACAGCAGCAAAGCTACTTAATCTGTATATCGAAAATGAAGAACATTGCTCACCAATGATGCAATCAAAAATAGTGGAGGCCTGGGCTCAATCAGAATCTTATGCTTTGAGTATCTATCATACTGCTTCAAAGATGCTTGCTGGTGGATCAATTGGTTCTGAATCAAGTTTGGGTAAAATCTTTTGGTCTGAATTAGATCATATGATGCATCAAACTGCACTTAAAATTCTTGGAGCCAGTGCTGAGTTATCTAATTCTTCTGAGCATGATGCAGCTCAATGGATAAAAGGCTTTATGTTTTCATATGGTGGACCAATTTATGCAGGTACCAATGAAATTCAAAAAAATATTATTGCTGAGAGACTATTGGGGTTACCAAAGTAAATCATGAATTTTAATTTCACTGAAGAGCAAATTCAATTCAAGGATGTTGTAAAGTCACTTTTAGCAGATGAATGTACCCCCTCATCAATCAGGGATGGTTGGTCTGCAAAAAAATCTTTTAATCAGTCTAGATGGAATAAAATTTCAGAGTTGGGAGTTTTAAGTTCAAATTTATCTGAGGAAGATGGAGGGCTTGGCATGGATCAGGTTGCTCTTTCATTAATGGTAGAGGAAATGGGGTATGCTGGTTTACCGGAACCTGTTGCAGAGCAAACTTTCTTAGTAAATGACTTGATGCCCTTGTTTACAGTAGGCATGAAGGATGAAATCAAGAGCATTCACGAATCTGGAAATCAATATATTGCATTGGCTCATCCATTATCTCCAAATCCATTATTTTTAGATCATGCAGCAGCACTTCTTTTATTTGACGAAAGTACCTATCAATTTATTCTAAAAGAAGATCTCAATTTCAAGCCACTTGCATCAAATGATCCTTCAAGAGAACTTTCTGCAATTGATTCAATTAAGAAATCTATCTCTTCATCTAAAAATTTTGAAACATTAAACTCTGCAGTTACCGCTAGGGGCTCTCTAATGACAGCTGCTTTGTTAATTGGTTTAGCTCAAAAAATGTTAGATTTGAGTTCCGCATATGTCCTTGATAGAAATCAATTTGGAAAGCCTATTGGATCATTTCAAGCTATTAAACACATGCTTGCAGATATTGCCGTGGAGATTGAGTTCGCTAAGCCCACTGTGTACAGAGCTGCTCATTCATTGTTAGATAAAAATCCCAAGTCTAACTTGCATTGCTCTCATGCAAAATATATGAGTGCAAGAGCAGCTGAATTGGCATGCAAAAATAGTATTCAAGCCCACGGTGCTATGGGTTATACATGGGAAATGGATCTCCACATATACATGCGAAAAGCTTGGTCTTTAATGGCGTGCTGGGGTAATGAGGACAAACAACAAGATATAATTTATAAAACATTGACAGCTTCAAGAGATGAGTTGGGTGTTTTATACACTTTTTAAAGGAAATTTATGCAAGATGCATTCATAGTAAGCGCCCTGAGAACACCAATTGGAAAGAAAAAAGGGTCTTTATCAGGCATGCACCCAGCTGATCTTGGAGCATCGGTTCTTTCTGCTACATTTGAGCAAATAGATCTTGATCCTGGCTTGGTTGAAGATGTAATCTTTGGTTGTGTCGATACTGTTGGGCCTCAAGCTGGAGATATTGCAAGAACTTGTTGGCTTGCCGCAGGGTTGCCTGAGCATGTTCCTGGAACAACTGTTGATCGACAATGTGGATCATCTCAGCAAGCAGTGCATTTTGCTGCCCAAGCAATCATGTCTGGTACATCTGATGTTGTTATTGCTGGTGGAGTACAAAATATGAATATGATTCCTATTTCATATGCAATGTTGGCTGGTCAATCATTGGGTTTTGACGATCCCTTTTCAGGATCAAAAGGATGGCAAGAGCGATATGGCAAGCAAGAGGTAAGTCAATTTAATTCTGCCCAAATGATTGCTACAAAGTGGAATCTCTCTAGGGAGGAGATGGAAAATTTTGCCTATCAAAGTCATCAAAAGGCAATGCATGCTATAAAAAGCGGATATTTTGAAAACGAAATAATATCGGTTGGAACATTTTGCCAAGATGAAACTCCCCGGGCTGAAACTTCATTAGAAAAAATGGCTTCACTAAATCCACTGGTCGAAGGTCATGATATCACTGCAGCAATTTCTTCTCAGAATGCCGATGCTTCTTCAGCTATTTTAATTGTTTCAGAGAAAATTCTAAAAGAACATAACCTTAATCCGTTAGCTCGTATTGCCCATATTAGTGTAAGAGCTGATGACCCAATTTGGATGTTAACAGCACCAATGCCAGCTACAGAATATGCTATTAAAAAATCTGGCATAAGTCTTAATGACATAGATGTTGTTGAGATTAATGAAGCTTTTGCCTCGGTTGCTATGGCATGGCAAAAAGAAATGAATTATCCGATGAGTAAAATCAATCCCAATGGAGGTGCCATAGCTCTGGGCCATCCCCTCGGAGCTACTGGTGCCAGGCTGATGACAACTATGGTTCATACTATGAAAAGAAATAACTTTCGATACGGTTTGCAAACTATGTGCGAGGGTGGCGGACAAGCTAATGTAACTATTTTAGAGAATTGCTCATGAACAATTTACTAACCCCAAATTATCCAAATGGAAGAAACTTGTTTCAGGGAAAGAACATGCTTGTTACCGCTGCAGCTGGTTCAGGAATTGGATTCTCTACAGCAAGAAGATTTCTTGAGGAAGGCGCTAATGTTTTTATATCTGATGTTCATGAGGCTAGATTAGAGAAATCAATGCAAACCCTTCAAGATTTAAAACTTGGAGAGGTAGATGGATGTATTTGTAATGTTACAAATGATCAAGAAATAGATTCAATGTTTAAACAAGCCCTGACTCGTTTTTCTCATTTAGATGGTGTAATTAATAATGCGGGACTAGGCGGAGAATCGCCTCTAGAGTCAATGACTAATGAAGCATGGAGCCTAGTAATGGATGTTACTTTGAATGGAGCAATGAAAATTATGAGAGCAGCCATACCTGTTTTGAAAGATACTCAGGGAGTAATTGTAAATAATGCTTCAGTTCTTGGGTGGAGAGCGCAAGCTGGTCAGTCTCATTATGCAGCTGCAAAGGCTGGCGTCATGGCTTTAACAAGATGTGTTGCAATGGAGACTGTCGAATTTGGAATCAGAATTAATGCAGTTGCACCAAGTCTTGCGATAAATCCTCATCTCTCAAAAACTAATTCAGATGAATTAATTTCTGAGCTTGCATCTAAAGAAGCATATGGAAGGGGAGCTGAGCCCTGGGAAATAGCAAACATTATCTTATTTTTAGCCTCAGATCTTTCTTCTTATATGACTGGCGAAATAATTTCAGCTTCATCTCAAAGAGCCTGATGGAAAAAATAGTAATTCAGATTTGGAAAAATCATGAAATTGATGACAATGATTTTAAAAATTTTTTAGTAAATGAAATACCGTCTAATTTAAGGTCTGACTTAACAAGTTATCAAGTAAATCTTCCTGATAAAGATGTTTCAAAAGCTGCAGGGCTGGTTCAATCCTCTTATCCACCAAGCCCAAATGCAATTGTTTTTTTAAAAGTAAAAAGTTTATTTCATGTTGAGCAAAAACTAAAAGTATTTGAATCGCATGCTGAAAAATTATTTAGTTACATTGTAAGTGAATCTAAGATTATTGAGGTTGATGAATCAAAAAATTTAAATAAACGAACTGAAGGATTTTCCCAAATTGTTTTTCTTGAAAAACCAGATAATGTTGATAGATTTGATTGGTTTGATCATTGGACACATCATCACACTAAAATAGCTATTGAGACCCAATCTAATTTTATTTATGTACAAAATTCAGTTGTTAGAAAACTTCAAAAACAAGCACCAAATTTTATTGCTATTGTTGAAGAATGTTTCCCTAGCCAAGCTATGTCAGACCAAGAGGAATTTTATGCAGCTAGAGGAGATGCAACCTTAATGAAAAAAAACTTAGAAATCATGATGGATAGTTGTAATACTTTTATTGATTTTTCAAAAATTGAAGTAATCCCAACAAGTAGATATTTAGTGATATAGTTTATTTTTAGGGAGAGAAATATGGAAATTAAAAATGCTTTAATAACTGGAGCAGCCAGTGGAATGGGGAAGATTACAGCAAAGCGTCTTGCTGCAGATGGCGTCCATGTAGCAGCCGTAGATGTCAATGAAGAAAATCTCAATCAACTTAAGCAAGAATCAAATAACATTTCAATTTTTCCCTGTGATCTAGCAGATTCTCAAGCTGTGAAGCAAATGGTTGTTGAGGTCACTAATCAAATCGGGTCAATTGATAGAGTTACTCATGCAGGCGCAGTAATGCCAATGGGCAGTATTAAAGATCTTGACTCTTCATCTATAAACAATTTAATGCGAATTAATTATGAGGGCACTGTAAATATTGTAAGCAACGTCTTACCATCAATGCTTGAAAAAAATAGTGGCCAAATAATTCTTTTTGGTTCAATTGCAGGAACATGTCCCCTTGAAAATATGTCAGCATATTGTGCTTCTAAGGCGGCCGTAAATATCTTTGGAGAGATCTTAGCAAAAGAGGTCAAAGATACCGATGTTAGAGTAATGGTGGTATGTCCAGCTCAAACAAATACTCCTTTAATGAGATTTGTTGATGAAACTGATGCTCCAGATGTTATTAATAGTGCGGTGGAAAAGGGTATGCTTTGTGATCCCGAAGAAGTAGTTGATCAAATTGAAAAAGACATACTGACCGATAAGATAATTTGCTATCCTACAAAAGAAGCAGTTTACGCAACTAGAATAAGGAGATTTTTCCCAAATTATTGGTGGAAATTAGTTGCAAAAAATTCATAATGGTAAAACTATGTCAAATTTAAACACACTAGCACCTGATAACAGAGATCTCTCAATGTTTCCAGGTCAATATGGATTACCTTATCTTGGCAAAACCATTGAGATAGTAAAAGATACTTTGGGGTATTGTACCTATCACTATGAAAAATATGGTCCTGTTTCTCGCCTTGATATGGTTCGAAATCAAAGGGTTTTGATGTGTTTGGGTCCAGAATTCAACGAGGCCGCTTTATTTGATCCAAAGGGCAATTTTAGTGCCGCTGGAGGATATGGCAGCTCATTAGGCACTCTTTATCCTGAGGGCATGCTTGTTCGCGATGACAAAAAACATAAACGAACCAGAAGAGCGTCTCAGCCTGCTTTCAAAAATGACGCATTAAAGACTTATGTTGAGATGATGAATCCAATTCAAGAAAGACGTATTCAAGATTTACCAATAAATGAAGAGTTCATTTTTTATGACAATATTCAAACAACATTGATGGATGTTGCTGCAAAAGTTTTCCTAGGTTTAGATGAACAAAGTGCTGAAGCAAAAAGACTTAATGACACTTTTGAGAGAATAAATAAAGGTTTAATAACACCTTTACCCTATGACCTTCCTTTTTCAACTTTTAGAAAGTCCTTGGCTGCAAGGCAAGAACTTAGAGATTTTTTAACCTCCAATATCCCCCTTAGAAGGGGAACAGATAAGAAAGACATGTTTTCAAGATACTGTAATGCTCAAGATGAAGATGGCGAGTACTTAGATGACGAAGATATTGATGGACACATTGCATTTTTATTATTTGCAGCCTTTGATACAACTACTAGTGCACTGACTAACATTCTTTATTACTTGGGTAAAAATCCTGAGTGGCAAGATAAAGTCCGAGATGAAATTTTTGGGGTTAATAATGAAATGCCCACTTTCGATGATATGGCTGAAATGACCCTTACTGAATATGTATTTCAAGAAACATTAAGATTTTATCCTTCAGTTATGATTTTAAATAGAAGAACCACAAGAGATGTTCATGTTGCTGGTTATGATCTTCCTGCCAATACAGTTATCATGATTAGCCCGCCTTTTACTCACAGAATGGAAGAGTGGTGGACAAATCCACTTGAGTTTGATCCTATGAGATTTTCTCCAGAAAGGGCTGAGCATAAAAATCATGGTTTTAACTATGTTCCATTTGGTGGAGGAGCGCACAAATGCATAGGCATGCATTTTGCGATGATGAATGCAAAATTATATTTATTTAGGCTTCTAAAAAATTATAAGGTCAATTTAAGGCCTAATTATGATCCTGCTTTTCAGCACGTCCACCTTCCTCGACCGATTGATGGCTTGCCAATAACTCTTACCAGAATTTAGATTATGATTCCCCAAGGGTCATTTATTGAAGTCAATGATGGCTTCAAATTTCATTACTATGACGAAGGAGACGGTGAAGTTGTTGTCTTACTTCATGGGAGTGGAACGGGTGCCTCTGGTCACACAAATTTTAAAAATAATTTTATTGCTCTTAAAGATGCTGGTTTCAGAGTAATCTTGCCGGATCTTCCAGGGTATGGTTTCTCTAGCAAGCCTGATAACGAAATTTATACTTTAGAATATTTTAATAAAAAATTAATAGAACTCCTGGATGCATTAAGTATTCAAAGGTTTTCACTATTGGGAAATAGTCTGGGAGGCGCTCTCTCTATTGGACTGAGCCTTAAATATCCTGATAGAGTTTCAAAATTAATTGTAATGGCACCAGGTGGCATCGAAGACCGAGAAGTTTATGATGTAATGCCTGGAATTAAGAAGTTACTTACTGATTTTCTTGGTGGAAACATGGACCAAAAAAAAATTGAAGGATTGCTTGAACTTTTTCCATTTGATTCGTCAATTGTCACCAAAGAAATGATAGATGAAAGAATGGAAATCTTACCACTTATGAATTCGCAGGTAATGGCTACCATGGATATCCCAAACATGGAGTCAGATCTTTCGAAAATTACTCAGCCTGTTTTGGCTTTTTGGGGAATGAATGATCAGTTCATCCCTGTATCTGGTGCAATGAAAATAGGTAGTGGCTGCCCTAATGCTCAGATTATGCTTTTTAGTCAATGTGGTCACTGGGTAATGATTGAGCAAGAAAAAGCATTCAATGATGCATGTATAAACTTTCTAAATTCTTAGGAAATGAATCTTAATACCATTAAAAATATTTCATCTGAATTATTTCAAGCATTAAGGGAGCAAGAGACTGTGTTGCCTTTGACTGATAGATATCCAGAAATAGAAATCAATGATGCCTATCAAATATCTAGAAATTTTCTATCTTTGAGAGAGAGCGATGGTGAAAAAATTATTGGAAAGAAAATTGGTGTAACCAGTCCAGTTGTTCAAGAAATGCTTGGTGTTAATCAGCCTGATTTTGGATTTCTTACCAATGTGATGGAAGTAAAAAATAAAGCAAACTTTTCAATTTCAAAATCTTTAATTCAACCAAGGGCTGAAGCAGAAATTGCTTTTGTGTTAAAAGATGACCTTCATGGACCCGGTATTACAAAAGAGGACGTCATTTTAGCAACAGAAAAAATTCTTCCGTGTTTTGAAATAGTTGATTCTAGAATAGAGTCTTGGAAAATTAAAATTCAAGATACGATTGCAGATAATGCTTCTTGTGGAATATTTGTTTTGGGTGAAGATTCTTGTGCTCCTGATAAATTTTCTATGGATGAATTGGAAGTTATTGTTTACAAAAATGGTGAATTCCTATCAACCGGAAAAGGTTCAGCAGTTCAAGGCCATCCCGCAGAGGCTGTAGCTTGGTTGGCAAATACTCTTGGAGAATATGATATACCCCTATTAAAAGGAGAATTTATTTTGTCTGGATCGCTTGTTCCTCTTGAGCCTGCTGTATCTGGAGACGTATTTTTCATGGAACTTAAAGGTGTTGGTACTTGTGAAATAAATTTTTCTTAAATATGAATAAAACAAAATGCGCAATTATTGGATCTGGAAACATAGGCACAGATCTTATGTTAAAAATTGTAAATACATCTGAATCTTTAATTTTGAATGGTGTAATTGGAATAGACCCTGAATCAGAGGGATTAGCAATGGCACAGTCTTTAGGCATTCCGATTTCTAGTGATGGATTAAAAGGATTTATAGAAATGGATGAATATCAAGACACCTCTATATTTTTTGATGCAACATCAGCTGGCGCCCATAGTATGCATCATGATTTGGTCGAAAAGGACGGCAAACAAATGATAGATTTAACTCCTGCAGCCATCGGCCCATACTGTGTCCCAGTTGTAAACCTATCTGAACATTTGAAGGAGCAAAACGTCAATATGGTTACTTGCGGCGGTCAAGCTACCATTCCGATGGTTGCTGCAGTTAATCAGATTTCAAGCGTTAAATATGCTGAGATTGTTGCTTCAGTTTCCTCTAGATCAGCTGGGCCAGGAACCAGAGCCAATATTGATGAATTTACCCAAACAACTAAGCTGGGGCTTGAAAAGGTTGGAGGTGCTGATAAAGCCAAAGCAATCATAGTATTAAATCCAGCAGAGCCTCCATTGCTGATGAGAAATACAGTATTTACTTTGTGTGATCCTGTTGATCAAGAGTTGGTTAAAAATAGTATCGAATCAATGGTAAAAAGAGTTCAGTCCTATGTTCCCGGATACCGTTTAAAACAAGAAGTTCAATTTGAAAGATTTGGATCTAATAACCCATGTTTAATTCCAGGATATGGCCAATTTGAAGGCTTGAAAGCTTCAATTTTTCTAGAAGTTGAAGGAGCAGGTCATTACTTACCAAAATATGCAGGAAATTTAGATATTATGACTTCAGCCGCGATGGGCACAGCTCATGAGCTTATTAAGCTAAGCTCATGAAGAAGCTATATATCCAAGACGTAACACTGAGAGATGGAATGCATGCCATTCGTCATCAATATGGTCTTGATCATGTCATCGATATTGCCAAAGCTTTAGATGATGCAAAGGTAGATGCGATAGAGGTTGCTCATGGAGATGGTTTATCCGGATCTTCATTCAATTATGGTTTTGGAGCCCATACCGATAAAGAATGGATAGGCGCAGTAGCTGAACATTTACAGCATGCAAAATTGACCACCCTCATTCTTCCTGGGATCGCAATTAAAGAAGATTTGCAATGGGCATGGGATCTTGGTGTAAGGTCTGTCAGGGTTGCCACTCATTGCACTGAAGCTGATGTCTCAAAACAACACATAGAATATGCAAGAGAATTAGGAATGGATACCATAGGATTTCTAATGATGTCGCATATGACTGCGCCATCTAATTTGGCTGAACAAGCTAAGTTAATGGAGTCTTACGGAGCTGAATGTGTTTATGTTGTAGATTCTGGTGGTGCCTTGAGCATGGAGGATGTTGCAGATCGATTTAAGGCATTCAAAGACACATTAGACCCAAACACACAAACGGGAATGCACGCTCATCATAATTTATCCTTAGGTGTTGCTAACTCAATAATTGCTGTTGAAAACGGCGCAGATAGGATTGACGCAAGTCTTGCTGGAATGGGTGCTGGGGCAGGTAATGCTCCCCTTGAGGTATTTATTGCTGCTATAGATAGACTGGGATGGGATCACGGTACAGATTTATTTAAGTTGATGGATGCGGCAGAAGAATTAGTTAGACCCCTTCAAGATAGGCCCGTTAGAGTAGATAGAGAAACTCTAACTTTGGGCTACGCCGGAGTCTACTCGTCTTTTTTAAGACATGCTGAGTCTGCAGCTGAAACATATAATTTAGATACAAGAGAAATTTTAGTTGAGTTGGGAAAAAGGAAAATGGTTGGCGGTCAAGAGGACATGATAGTTGACGTGGCCCTTGATTTGCTGAAAAAAAAATCGAACTCATGAAAATTGGCATGACCCTCCCGGTCATGGAGCCTGATCTCACAAGGCAAGATTTAGAAACTTGGACAAAAAAGATAGACTCAGGACCATGGTCGCATATAGCTTTAGGAGAAAGAATTTTATTTCCTAATCCAGAATTTATTTCAACTTTAAGCGCTGTATCAGCATGGACAAATCGAGTAGAAATTATTGCAACAATTTCAATTCTCACAATGCATAATCCAACTCTATGCGCTAAACAATTTGCAACAATTGATATGCTTTCTGAGGGGCGATTCACACTTGGTGTTGGTGTTGGAGGCAGGGAGGAGGACTACACTGCTATTGACGCAAATTGGTCTGACAGAAGATGGGCAAAGCTTGCAAAAAATGTTAAGACTATGCAATCAATTTGGTCAAAAGAACTTCATTCAGAAATGGGTCCAAGTACGCACTCTAAAAATGGACCAGAAATTTTAGCAGGTGCTGTCGGACCAAAAGCCATGAAAATGTCAGCAGATTTTTCATCAGGATTAGCTGGATTTTCATTCAATGCGGATATTAATGAAATTAAAGACTCTTTTTCACGAGTCATCGAAGCATTTAGTCAGCAAAATAAATCTCCAAGATTAATTACAAGTTTCTGGTTTGGTTTAGGGAAATCGGGAAGAGAAGATATAGAGGTTCATTTAAATAGATATTTGGGCTGGATGGGAAATGATCTTGCAAAAAATTTATCTAAAACAGCTGGATTTTCTGGAAGCCAGGATAATCTGAAAGAATTTTTAATTGAAATTATGGATTCAGGCGCAACAGATATAATTTTGGTACCTACTTCGAAAAATATTGATCAGCTATCAATGGCTGAAGAAGTGGTATCACAATTAACCTAAAAATTAACAAATTAAATCGAGCTGTTACTCGTTGATTAATTGTTATATTTATATAATAGTAATTATTAGTTTTAATTAAATAGGGATAATATTTTGACTGATCAAGAGCTCATAGCGCCTGATTTACCGCAGCAACGTGATCCAACCAATTCAACATTGGGATCTGGTTGGTACAAAGTTGCTGATAGCCAAGATGTAGGTTCTATGGAAGCTATACAAGTGGATGACTTCCCTACTCAAATAGTGGTATGGAGAGGTGCTGATAATCAATTGAGAGCTTTAGATCTTTATTGTAAACATATGGGAGCTTCACTTGCCTGTGGTGAGGTTGAAGAGAATGGAATCAGGTGTCCTTTTCATGCATGGCGATGGTCAGGAGAGGGCTCATGTAATGAGGTTCCTTATGCTAAAAGAATTCCTCCTAAGGCTGTTACGCGCGCATGGGAGGTTGATGAACTTGACGGTTCAATTTATGTTTGGTTTGATAAGCAAGGTGAGTCCGCAGATTTTAATGGAGAAAGAATAGATGAGTTCAGTTTTTAAAGAGGATGTAGTCACTAGTGACCTGCCTGATAGATTTCCAAGAGGCTGGTTTGCATTAGGTCATCAACGCGATTTTCCTGTTGGGGAAACTAAAACCATTTTTGGATTCAATAGAAAAATCACTGTTCATAGAACCAATGATGCTGTTGAAATTGATGTTGGTGACGGCGAATCCTGGCCGACTTTGGAGATAAACCAAATGGTTTTGGTCTGGCATGACATTGAAAAAGAAGAGCCAGATTATTTCCCAAAAAGAATCGATGAATGCTATTCCGATGAATGGTCAGATTATGGTATGGCAAGTTTCATTGTTAAAAATAACTGTCGAGAGTTAATAGATAATATGGCGGATAAGGGTCACTTTGGTCCGGTGCATCAAGCACCATTCGAAGGTTTTTGGAATGAAGCAAAAGATCATACCTATACTCAAGAAATGACAGCTGATAGCCCAATTCTTGGCAGAGATCTTTTTTCTCAAGCAACTTATGAGGGGCCTGCTTACATGACAACTTATATGAGTGCAGTGCATGATGGTATGAAGGTTGAGAGCAGGCTTGCTGTAACCCATATACCTTTAACATTAACCTCATTTCAAATTAATTTTGGAGTTATGGTCAAAAAAGTTCCTGGTATGTCACTTGAAGATGAGGCAGCTTTTATTCAAGGATATATTGATGCAAATAACTATGCATTTGGTCAAGATGTCGCTATCTGGGAAAATAAAATCTACATCCCCGATCCAGTGGTGTGTGACGGCGATGGCCCTCTAAGAAAACTAAGGAAGTGGTATGGACAGTTTCTTGTTAATAGGGCTGATATTCCTTCCGGCTTGGATCTTAAAAAAAGAGAATTTTAATCTTATTTTTATAAAAGTATTTTCAAAGTGAAAGTTTCACTAGATGACCTTGATCACAGGATTCTTGAAATCCTAGAAATGGATGGCCGGGCGCCGGCAAAATTTATTGCTGAAAAATTATCTGTTAATGAGGTAACTGTCAGCAAAAGACTTGCAAAAATTATTGAGGGTGGTTTTTGTAAAATTATTGCAATAGCTGATTTTGAAAAGTGTGGATATGAATACCTTCTTCCCATAGGCATAAGAGTAGAAGGAGATAAATTGGAGGAAGTTGCTGAAATTCTATCTCAACAACAAGAAGTATTTAGCGTAAACGTTGTTAGTGGAATCCAAGACATAGAAATTCTTTGTGCCACTAAAAGCTTAAATGAAACAAAAATTTTTTTAGATCAAACATTGCCCTCTATTGTTGGGATAAAAAGTATTGCGCCAGCTATAGCATCCAATGTTTATAAATTTGAGACTGATTGGACTCCTTTTGCAAATGAAGCTTGATCTTACTGATAAAAAAATAATCCAACTTCTTGGAGCAGATGCCAGGATGTCTAATAATCAAATGGGTCAGGCAATTGGTGTGACTGAGGGCACTGTTCGAAATAGAATTCAAAAGCTTATTAAAAATAAAGTGATAAAAATCTCTGTTATCAATAACATTAATCGTATGGAAAATCCTTCTTTTGCTTTTGTTGGATTAGATGTCGAAACAAGATCAAAAGATTCAGTTGCAAAAGCACTCTCAACAATGAAAGAGGTTAGATTTGTTTCCACCCTTGTTGGCCGTCATGATTTGATGGTATTTATCCTTGCTGAGGATGTAACAAAGCTTTCCAAAGTATTATACGAAGACATTTCCTCATTGCCTGGAGTAAGATTTTCTGAATCCTCGATAGGCTTAAAGTATTATAAATATGATTATCGATGGGCGAGGATATTAGATTGAAATCATTAAAACAACTTACTATACCTGAGCTTATTAAGCTGCAAGCTGAGAAGTTCTCCTCAAAGCCTGCATTAATTTCTGATATGGAAATATTATCTTTTTTAGATCTAGATAATTTATCATCAAACATTGCATACCACCTTATCAATCTGGGTGTATCACATGGTGACCGTATTGCTATTTGGGCGCCAAATATGAATGAATGGGTTCTTGCTGCAATTGCAATTCATAAGGCCGGAGGAGTCTTGGTTCCTATTAACACCAGAATGAAAGGTAAGGAAGCTGCCTACATTTTAAATAATGCACAGGCAAAAATTTTATTTAGTGTTCAAAATTTTCTTGGAACTGATTACTTTAAGATGTTAGAAAAAGAAGATCTTCCTGATCTTCAATGTCAAATATCTCTCGATGAAAGTGACGCAAATGACTCAATCCAATCCTTTGGTAGGTTAAGAGAACAATCTTCGAAAGTTGAATTGCCTCAAGTTAACGAAACAGATATGGCTGATATTATTTTTACATCTGGAACGACAGGCAAGCCTAAAGGGGTAATTTCTACTCATATACAAAATATTAAAGTATTTGATTATTGGTCTACTTTCGTTGGGTTGAATGAGAATGATCAGTATTTGATCGTAAATCCATTTTTTCATACTTTTGGTTACAAGGCAGGTTGGCTTGCTTCAGTAATGAGAGGTGCAACAGCATATCCATGTCCAGTATTTGATGCAGATAAAATAATTGAGATGA
>ERZ802821.63-NODE-63-length-51782-cov-14.2782_pt1 | contig 51782 bp, 35 predicted proteins | sample MGYA00345648_ERZ802821 | MGnify/ENA primary metagenome ERZ802821 (study PRJEB30503, sample SAMEA104212357) | marine metagenome | biome: Westerlies Biome; feature: [SRF] surface water layer (ENVO:00010504) within the epipelagic zone...; material: water (ENVO:00002006)... | reverse complement strand
ATGATACTAGTATCCCGATTTCACCAGCGGCACTAGTACTTTATAATCCGGGTTTACAACTTAGCTTAAAAGGACGTAATCATAATGGTCAAGCTAAAGATCTTAAAAATGAATCTACCCTCCTAAGTATTACTGATAATTATCCTCCATCACTGGTCCTAATCGGAACAGAAGATTGGCTTACACCTGTCAGTAAAGTTAAACATTTTTGTTATTTGGTGAAGGAAGCTGGATCAGATTGCAAGATGGCTATTTACGACCAACAGGAACACGGTTTCTTCAATTCAAAAAGAAATCTCTACGACACAACAATTCGATCACATCAGTTTCTAGCTGATCAAGGTTTGGTGCTACCGCCAAAGTAGCATCTAATCATAGTATCTCTGTCAAGGTAATTATTGATCATTTTCTGATAGACTCGTTCGCGCAGTATTATTTTGCTTCGATCAAGGTGGTTTTATGAAAATTAATATTCAACAACTGTTTTTGTTAATTGTTTTTTTTGGTTTGTGCTCGGGATTGCATGCATCTGAAGGCCCTCAGGTTAAGACACTAAAGGGACTAAAGCCAAATCGAATCCTCTTTGTTGGAAACAGCTACCTTTACTATAACGATAGCTTACATAATCACATAAAGCGGATGTTTGTAGAAAAATTTCCAGATAGTGCAAAAAAAACTAGCTACAAATCCTCTACCATTGGTGGCTCTCGGTTAGCCCATCATAATTTTGATCACCTTTTAGATGCAAAGAATATAGGCGTCAGTAAGAATTTCGAGCTTGTCATTCTTCAAGGCGGAAGCACGGAGCCTCTAACAAGAAAGTCGCGGCAACAATTTCAAGAGCAAGCCAGGATAGCGATTGAAAAGGTAAGGAAAAGTGGCGGAGAGGCTGCTCTCTATATGACACATGCGTATGTTAAGCCGCATAAGAAAGTCAAGTCGGGAATGATTGAGGATATTAAGGGTGCATATTTAAAGGCGGGTAATGATAATAATACGTTAGTTATTCCTGTTGGCCTTGCTTTTGAAAAAGCCTACCAATTAAGGCCTGATATTGAGTTACACAAAAGTTTTGATGGAACGCATCCCAGCCTCCTGGGAACTTACTTGGCCGCCAGCGTAGTATTTGCATCCATTTTCAGGACATCGCCGATAGGACTGGAGTATAACTATTTTGACAAAATCTCGGATAGGGATAGAGACTTTTTACAGAGAGTGGCTACAGTGACGGTTGCCGAATTTTTCCAATAGGTGTTGAAAATTATATATAGCGGTCTATTTATTAATTGTAAAAATAATTAAAGGACAATAACGAGACTTCTGGCATAAAAAATGGTCATTTTGATCATTAAAAACAGACAGACATAAGAGGGATGACAATGGCTGACATAACAGCGGAAGTAAATGCTGAAAGAGCAGGATATCAAGATATTGGCCTTGTGGTAGGCCCTTCTGTTTTCCTCATCATGCTATTTTTTAGTGAACAGCAACAGACCATGTCAGTTGAGGCTTGGAGAACTGCTGCTGTTGGATTATGGATGGCTACTTGGTGGGCAACAGAGGCCATACCTGTCCCGGCAACAGCTTTTCTGCCGATCGTGACCTTTGATGTCTTAGGTATTACTTCAGTAAAAGAAGCTGCGGCTCCCTACGCTAACCCTACTATATATCTCTTTTTAGGTGCCTTTATTTTGGCTCTTGCAGTCGGACGTTTGAACTTCCATAAGCGCGTAGCGTTAAATGTTTGGGCACGCACTGGTACTGATGGGAAACGATTAATAGGAGGGTTCATGTTGGTCGCCGCATTGTTGTCTATGTGGATGACAAATACTTCGACCACTATGATGCTTTTGCCAATTGCGATTTCGGTGGTGGCCGTCGTCACGGGAAATCTGAGTCATGTAGATGAAAAAAACAAAACGAATTTTCAAATAGCGATGCTCCTTGGTTTGGCGTTTGCAGCGACCATTGGTGGTTTGGCAACCCTCATCGGGACTCCTCCTAATGCATTATTTGCAGCCTTTATGAAGGAAAATTATGGCCTTGAGATTAGCTTCTTTGACTGGATGCTAGTAGGCGTTCCATTGACCGCTATCTTGCTTCCTACAGCATGGTTAGTTTTAACAAGACTGGTTTTCCCAGTGGATATTAAAGAAAATAGTGCTGCAGGTGAACATCTTCGTCATGAGAGAGAGGCACTAGGGAAAATAACTACTCCAGAGAAAAGGGTCGCTATTATATTTGGGTTGGTTGTTTTAGGTTGGATCTTACGCCGACCTCTAAGTTCAGGATTATCTGTAGATGGTCTTTCAGACACAGCCATAGCGCTTGGAGGGGCCCTTCTTCTGTTCTTCATGCCAAGTGGAGACCCGAAGCAAAAGCAGTTGATGGTATGGTCTAATCTTGATCGGTTGCCATGGGGTGTCCTGATTTTGTTTGGCGGTGGCCTTAGCCTAGCTGCTACTATTTCCAGCAGTGGATTAGCTCAGTGGTTGGGTGAGAGCCTTTCGCCCATCTCGGTCTTTGGTATTGCAGCGCTAGTCATAAGTGCAACAGCCTTAGTGATATTTTTGACTGAATTAACGAGTAATCTTGCTACAACTGCAACCTTTTTGCCTATCATAGCTGCAATAGCCATCCAGTCTGGCATTCCGCCTATGTTCCTCTGCGTTCCAGTCACGTTAGCAGCGAGTTGTGCATTTATGTTGCCTGTCGCAACACCTCCCAACGCGGTGGTATTTTCATCGGGAATGGTAACGATTCCTCAGATGGTTCGTGCCGGCTTTTATTTAAATTGTACTGGGATGGCCTTGTTAACGGTAGTTGCTCTTTGGTGGGCTCCAATGATATTCGGGGTTTCCTAACAGTTATCTGCACATCAATCAGTAATCTGGCCTAGATTCCACTTGTAATCATATTGTTTAAAGGCACATATAATTGTCAGGGACTATTGCGAAAAATGGTTACTTGGATCAATATATAGACACGAAATTGCGTATAAAGGGGAGATTGGAAATGTTTATTAGTAGAAACCTAACAAAAGCTTTGGCAGTTTTAGCTGCTATAGCTGTGAGTTCGGCTACTTTGGGACAGGATGATGAGCAACTGGAAGAAGTTGTTGTTGTTGGTTCTCAAATCAAAGGTGCTGCCATTGATACGGCTCTGCCTGTGTCTGTTATTACATCTGATGATATCGATATTTTAGGCGTAGATTCTGGTGTTGAGCTTCTTGAAAATATGGCTGAGATGGGACTTAATTATTTCAGTGAACAAGAGGCCATGTCTGGCGGCGTAAACGCTGCTCGAGGAGATGTGGGTGCTTATAATCTCAGAAATATGGGTGTGGGGAACACTCTTGTCCTTCTAAATGGTCGTCGTCTGGTGAACTCTGCTGGCTATCAAACTGAATTACTTGGGGGTGACTTCGTACCTACCTTGACAGTAAATTCCAACTTAATTCCTTCAACTGGCTTAGACCGCGTTGAGGTTTTAAAGGATGGAGCATCGGCCATTTATGGCGCTGATGCTGTAGCAGGAGTGGTAAATAATGTAATCGACTCTGATTATGAGGGATTTAGCTTTACCACCAAGGCATCAGGATATGATCATTTTGAGGCGATGGATCTGACTTTTACTAGTAAATTTGGAACCAAGTTTAATGAGGGAGATTCGCATCTCACCGTATTAGTTGATTACTACGACCGAGATAGTATCAAGGCGACTGAAGATGAACGTTGGAGTATAGGAGATCACCGTGAATTGCTCCCAGATGATTCTCCTTGGAAGACGAATACTAATTTCCGAAATATGTATTCATGGCAGTATGCTCAGCTAGATCAGTCTGGCACAAACAGCTTTACTGACTCTAGAGGTGAGATGCAAATCTTACCGAGTGATGATCCCAAGTGTGCTGGTTCCTCTGCTCTGGATACAGGCTATGGTACTTGTTTAGTGCCAGACACGACCTCCTCTGATTATTATTATCTTAATCCGGGACTATATAGAGATTTTCGTGGTGAGGTTGAGCGGCAAAATATCTTTATGACGCTTACTCATAATCTTGAGAACGGAATGGAGATGTTTTCTGAGGTTGGTTACTACAAATCTACCTCTCTAAGGGAGAAGGAGCCTGGCGGTACATTCTCTTCCGCTCCCTTATCGATAGGTCCTGATTATTACTATACTAATCAGTTAGTACAAGGAGATGAAAATCCATTAGCAGGTAAGAAACTTCGCCTCGATGGAATGCGAAATCCTAAATATGGCAGGACAATTTCAAATGAGAAAGAAACGACTCGATTCTTAGCGGGACTTAGAGGTATGCGTGGCGATTGGGACTGGGAAACAGCTGTTCTGTATTCGAAAGCGACTGCTAATGATGTGACCTACAATCGAATTTCTAATACGTTATTGCAGGAGGCAATGTATGACTCGACGCCTGCAGCGTTCAATATTTTCTCACTTGATGCAACGAATATAGAGCGAGCCCTAGTTGACGTTTATCGTAATGATGAGAGCGAATTGACTCTTTGGGACTTTAAGGCAAGTAATAATGAAATACTCTCTTTACCAGCAGGTCCTGTCGGTATGTTGATCGGTATGGAGTATCGAGAAGAGTCTTATGCTGATGATCGGGATCCACGGCTCGATGGGACTATTGCCTTCGTAGCAGATAACGGCGGTACGTTCCCATTTGTGGGCGATGTTTTGGGCTCAAGTCCCACTACGGATACGTCAGGAAGCAAAGATACTGCCTCTCTGTTTACTGAATTCCAGATTCCCATCACTGATAAAATTCGAGCACAGTTAGCTTTGCGGCATGAAAATATTTCAGATGCCGGTTCCACAACTGTTGGTAAATTTGCTGTTGGTTGGGATATTGCGGAGGGTCTGTTACTTAGAGGTTCTGCCCAAACAGCCTTTAGAGCTCCAAACTTGGTGCAAGTAAACCAGCTCATGGTAGCGAGAACCGGTTCCAGAGTAGATGCGGTGAATCAGTATATTACCCAAAATAACACAACATCTGACAATGGATTTGATTCTGATTCTAAGTACACGATTCAGAGATTTGCAACTGGTGCTGATAAGCTTGAACCAGAGGAGTCTACTAACTCGTCAATAGGATTTGTGCTACAGCCAGCGATGTTTGTTTCAAATTCATCAGTTGAAAAAGCGCTTGAGGGTCTAACTGTAACCTACGATATGTGGAAGATCGAAAAAGATAAGACCATTGGTCTATTTGGACGAGATAATCACACGATACTTGATCTAGCGCTACTCATTGAGAATGGGTTAAACAATTGTGATACTTTCCAAGCTAATCCCGCAGTTTTGAGAGATGTTGATGAGCTAGACGAGGGAACCTTAGCATTGTTCGCTGATGCTGGAATTTGTCCAGTTGGAAAAGCGTATCGAGTGACCGATGAGTATATCAACATGGCTAAGCGTACGTTGGAGGGTCAGGATATCGGTGTAAATTATGACTTTGATACCAAGTTAGGAGAGTTCAGGCTACGTTATAACGCAACGTTCACTGATACATTTGAGCAAGTTCCTACAGGTAATTTTGCTGCTATTCAGCAGGCTCAAACAGATGGTTTAATTCCTGAATATGTTGATTTAAAAGGTTTTGGAAATCTTCTTGGGATAGACGGTAATTATGATGAAAAACATTCTTTGAAGTTCTCTTGGCGCAAAGGGCCTTGGGGAGCTTCGCTTTCTGGGCTAAAGAAGGGTGATTTCATTCAAAGCAAACTAACGTTGGCCGATGGAACAGAGTATGTCATTCCGTCCATGACTACTATGGACGCATCAGTTTATTATCGCTTCAATCTTGGAGGTACCAATGCTCGATTGAAGTTGGCGGTTAAGAACCTAAATGATGAGAGAGCGCCATTGGCTGACTCATTCTATGGCTTCTTCGCTGATGCTCACCAAGACTATGGTAGAAACTACTATGTAAGTTTAAGGATTGATATGTAGTCGGTTTGAGATATTAAAGAAGGAGCCTATGGCTCCTTTTTTTTGCACATTAGTTTATGCTTGGCGTGCGACACGTTCTCGAGTTTAATAGTTCGGATTTTGTAAATGAATCGATTTGCTTTATTTTTAACAGTCTTAGCATCAAGCATAGTTTTTTCTGAGCAAAATACAGATCAACATCGGATCGGTTCCGCAGCCACTGCCCATCCTTTGGCAACTGAAACTGCAGAGTTAATTTATCAGCGCGGCGGTAATGCAGTGGATGCAGCTGTAGCTGCCTCCTTTGTCTTATCTGTTGTTGAGCCCTCAATGAGTGGCCTCGGTGGACGAGCGCAGGCAGTTATTCGGACGGAGTCGGGTAGATTCGTTGGCTTTAATGGAATGACAGAAATTCCAGAGAGCTATGCATTATCAAAGGATATGCCTGATCATGGATTCTCAACCGTCGCAACACCCGGCTTGGTGGCTTTGCTCTGGGATATGCATAGTAAGCATGGTGTCCTACCATTTAAGCAAGTGATAAGTCCTGCCATAGAATTTGCAGAAATAGGCTTCCAAATTTTGCCAGGAGAGGCGACACGTCATCAGAGCGTAAAACAAAAAATAATCTCTAATGAGGGAATGAGAGCAGCATTCATCAATAATCTAGGAAATGTTTTCAGTCCAGAGGAGCTGTTCAAACAATCACAATTAGCCAAGACTCTTCGTAAGATAGCTTTAAACGGCTCTGATGCATTTTACAGAGGAGATATTGCTAAGGTAATGTCCGATGATATTCAGAAGGGAGGTGGTTTTGTTACTGAACAAGATCTAAAGAACTATGAGGTGCTTGAAGGAAGATACATTAGTTTTCAGTACCGAGATGTCACGGTGCATACACTAGCCGCTCCTGCTGGAGGTGGTTTAGTTGCTAAAGCTCTAATGCTCATGAGCCATTATGATTTGGAGAGTTATGATGATAGAAAATGGGCTGTTATAGTGAGTCAGGCAATTGCTCTTAGCATAGAATCCATGTCAGAAAACTATTATGAAAAAGATCTCAAACTTCTAATTGATCCAAACTGGGCGAAATTAAACAGAAAGAGAATAATTTCGCCTTCATTAAATGTAAATTCTGTGGAGCTGATTTCCTCTGATCCAGACATGAATGATACAGACTGGGTAGGCCAACCTGGAGCTCATACTTCACATCTTGTGACCTCTGATTGCTCTGGCTTAGTAGTATCAATGACTCAAACTATAGGGCCTATTTTCGGAGCAAAAGTGGCCTCTCCTAGTCTTGGTTTTGCTTACGCAGCTACGATGGGCGGCTATTTAAGAACTGGGCCACAGAAACCTGGGGAGCGTCCAAGAACGGCAATTGCTCCAGTGATTGTGACCAAAGAGGATTCTGTTCTCCTTGCTCTCGGCGCTGCTGGAGGTATTAGAATTCCCTCTGCTATTGTACAAACCATTTCTAGAGTTGTTGATCAGAATAAATCTTTGAAGGACGCTATTAATGCTCCCCGAGTTCATCCTCTTGCATTAATAGACGAGAATAATAGGCGCATTATTGATTTACGTTCATTTAGTGCTGAGATGAGCAGTCCAGCCTGGACTGAAAATGATTTAGCTTATTGGAAACTTAATGGTTTTAATGTCACTGAACTAGAAAAGAGAGCTACTTTTGGGCGTGTCCATGCTATTTCTCAATTTAATGCCAAACTAGTTGGGGTAGCTGATCCAGATTGGGAGGGATCAGCCAGTACTGAAAAGAATTGCGCAAAATAACTGTATTTGATCGTCTACAATATAAATTTATTCTATTATCTAACAATAACTTTACGTTAATGGAGTCGTTTTTTTGAAAGCTAAGATTTCTGGCAAAGTGAGTACTGTAATAAAACAGTTTGTTCTGTTTTTAAGTATTGCCACATCAAGTACAGCATATGTTGAAGAAGCTGTAATTATCAACCCAAGTACTAGATTTCATCCTGTCTATAGCATGTCAGGTATGGTGGTATCTCAAGAAGCCGTTGCAAGTCATATTGGTGCAGATATTCTTAGTAAAGGTGGTAATGCTATTGATGCCGCTGTGGCTACTGGATTCGCCCTGTCAGTCACACTTCCCCGAGCAGGAAACCTTGCTGGCGGCGGATTCATGATGATTCACTTGGCTGAACAGGATAGATTAATTGCTCTAGATTTTCGCGAAATGGCGCCATCTCTGGCCGGACGCGATATGTTTATTGGTGATGATGGAAATGTGGATAATAACCTTGCTCGCTACAGTATTAAATCTTCAGGTGTCCCCGGATCCGTGGCTGGATTACTGCATGCTCATAGCAAATATGGTCTGCTTACTTTGAAAGATGTTATTCAACCCGCAGTTAACATTGCAAAGAATGGAATAGAGATGACTATGGATCTTGCTGGCTCTCTTAAAACTAAAAAGAGTAGGCTCCATAAAAATGAGGCGTCCAAGGGTTACTTTTATAAGGATGATGGAAGTCTTTTTAAACCTGGAGATAATTTCATTCAAAAGGATTTAGCTGACACGTTGGTTAGAATAATGGATTTTGGAAGAAGTGGATTTTACCAAGGGAAGACAGCTGATCTTATTGTTGAGGAAATGAGACGTTCAGGTGGACTGATTAGTTATGAGGACCTTAAAAATTATAAGGTTGTCGAGAGAAGTCCAGTGTGTGGGACTTACAAGAAGAACAAAGTATGCGCTATGCCGCCGCCATCTTCTGGTGGTGTTCATTTGATTCAAATGTTGAATATGTTGGAAGAATGGGACCTTCAAAAATTAGGTCATAATAGTGCGGCCTATATCCATCGACTTGTGGAGGTAATGCGGAGAGCCTATGCGGACAGGAGCGCTTACCTTGGTGACCCCGATTTTTTTAATGTGCCAATCGATAAGATTACTGATAAAAAGTATGCAAAGTCACTACGCAAGGATATCGATTTATTAAAAGCAGGAATATCTACTGAGGTGGAGCCGGGATTAAGTCTTGATATCAATAGCCTCTCAAAGAGGATCAGAAAAAACAACAAAGAATCCGTCGAAACTACTCACTTCTCTGCCTGGGATCAGTGGGGAAACGTTGTTAGTACCACAACAACCCTAAATTTTTCTTACGGCAGTGGAATATCCGTATCAGGCGGTGGATTTTTGTTGAACAATGAAATGGATGATTTTTCAGCTAAGCCTAATTCACCCAATGGCTTTGGGCTGATTGGGGGTATCGCTAATGCCATTGAGCCAAAGAAAAGACCGTTATCATCAATGACTCCTACGATTGTCTTTGACTTAAATGGCCGTCCATTGCTTACAACTGGGAGTCCCGGAGGTAGCACTATTATTACTATCGTTCTTCAAGTTGTTTTGAATGTTCTGACCTTTGATATGGGTATTGCTGAGGCTACCGCTGCTCCCAGAATTCATCACCAGTGGTTGCCTGATAGAATATTTATCGAGTCGGGTATTTCAAAAGATACTCTAAATATTTTAGAGGTGATGGGGCATAAATTGAGTCAGCGTCAAAGTATTATGGGATCCACACAAAGTATTCAGAAGGGGCCTGGAGTAAGTATTTTTGGAGCATCTGACCCAAGACGTGATGGTGCTGCCGCAGTCCCACAACGCAAGTGATCTCTCTCCTAGCCATTACGTACTAAAAAAGTTAATCATTAAATCGTCATTATAAGGAACAAATTTTGATTTATAGGTATTTTGCTTGGATTTTAGCAATCATGATTTTAAATGGATGTGATAGTCATCACGGGATCTCTATGAAAGAAAATGAAAAAGATTTATTTCCCCGTCTTTCTGAATTAGATAGACAGGAGCCGATTGCAAGACAGGTACCCTTTAAAGCTAATTATCATGGGCAAGAGCTCTCTGACTCCTATCACTGGTTAAAAGATCAGGGTTATCCGGTGGTGAATGATATAGAGGTTTTAGATTATCTAGAAAAGGAAAATAGTTATTTCAATGCGTTCCTTGATCCTAATCGGGACTTTGTAGAAAAAATTTTTCAGGAATTCAAAGGTCGATCTGAAGAAGCTGAGGAGTCCGTGCCGTTTGAAAAGAATGGTTATGAATATCGATGGTTCTACAGACCGGGTGATGAATACAGAACTTATAGCCGTAGAAACCTCAATAATAATCAGACTCAAATCATTTTGGATGAGACAGCTTTAGCCCAGGGCTATGATTACTTTGATATTGGTAGTTGGCGAGTGAGTCCAGATAGTAATCTTTTAGCATACACCTTTGATACTGAGGGAGACGAGAGATATAAATTGCAAGTCATTGATCTGAGAACTGGCAAATATCTAGTTGATCAGTTGGAGGATGTTCAGGGTGAGTTAGAGTTTGGCTTAGATGGAAGCACTATTATTTATGCACGATTGGAAGCTGATCGATGGCATTCAAAAAATATTTATGTGCATAAACTAGGTCAAAACCAGTCTGAGGACATAGAAATTTTTTATGAGGGTGACGACGAATATTTTCTTGGATTTTACCTTACCAGTGATGATCAGTACCTCGTTTTAGAAAGTACTCAGCGCGAAGCTCAGGATGCATTTGTAGTGTCAATGGATGATATTTATTCGGCGCCGATAAAACTGGTTGGACGTGAAGATGGTTTTACTCTGTCTATTGATCATGCAGGAAATCACTTTTATATATTAGCGAACGACTCACACAAAAATTTCCGATTGGCCCGCACTCACCATGATAGGCCTGATCAGGAAAATTGGGAGACTATTGAACCTGGATCTGATGACAATTACTTAATGGATTTTCAGACGTTTAAGGATTTTATGGTTATTAAATCTCGCCAGCGAGGCATCGATAATATAAGTATAAGATCTTATGCTGGTGATTCTCACAGCGTTACTTTCCCAGAAAAAATATCAACTCTGTATATCGAGCAGAATGCAGATTTTCAGCAGTCATTTGTTCGCTTGGGAGTGCAGTCAATGATCACTCCGCCTATGGTGGTTGATTACCAAATCAAACAAAAAGAGTTTATAGAGCGCAAAACTAAAAAAATTCCTAGTGGATATGACAAAGCTCTCTACAGAACTGAGCGGCTAATGGCGACGGCTAGAGATGGGACATTAGTTCCTGTATCTCTGGTGTATAAAGAAGGCATTGAGCGCGATGGAACTTCCCCAATGTTGCTTTATGGTTATGGTGCCTATGGAATAACGGTATCTCCAACATTTTCTACGATGCGTCTGAGTTTATTGGATAGAGGTTTCGTATACGCGATTGCCCATATTCGAGGGGGCTCTATGCTTGGATATCAATGGTATTTGGATGGCAAACTAGAGCAGCGTGAAAATACATTTAATGACTTTGTCGATGTTGCGAACTTTCTTGTAGATCAAAAATATACTGCGGCTGGGAATATATCAATAGTGGGTCGCAGTGCTGGAGGTGAATTAATGGGGGCTGCAGTTATTCAGGCTCCACATCTATGGCGCTCTGTTAATCTGGGAGTTCCATTTGTTGATGTTTTAAACAGCATGTTAGATGCATCATTGCCTCTCACTCCGCCTGAGTGGAAAGAGTGGGGTAACCCCATTGAAGATAAGTGGGCATTTGACTTACTAAGACGCTATTCTCCATATGATAACATTACTACTCGCGAATATCCTCCAATGCTTGTCTCAGGTGGTTTGAATGATCCAAGAGTGACCTATTGGGAACCGGCAAAGTGGACCGCTAAAATGAGGAGTACAAAAACCGATAACAACCTTTTGGTAATGCGAATTAATATGGGGGCGGGACATTTCGCGAATACTGGTCGTTTTGGTAGATTGAAAGACTACGCCGAGGAATATGTATTTACTCTGCTCGCACATAATATAAAACAATAAAAATGAGAAAAGACTCCTATGAGTAATCAAAATAAGCATTCCAATGGATACAGAAATTTTGTGCTGGTTCTTCTTACCTTAGTCTATGGGTTCAACTTTATTGATCGGCAGATTGTTGGAATTTTAGCTCCCTTCATTCAAAAAGACCTAGGTCTGACGAATACCGAGATGGGGCTTCTCACAGGTTTACTTTTTGCTGCTCTCTACACTGTGGTTGCTATACCGATTGCTTGGCTTGCGGATAGATATAACCGAGTTAATATTTTAACAATAGCGTTGGCCACTTGGAGCGGATTTACAGCCCTATTCGGTCTTGCAGGAAATTTCTTTCAGATTGGCTTAGCCCGAATGGGTGTTGGTATCGGTGAGGCTGGAGGTAGTCCGGCTTCACATTCAATTATCTCTGATCTTTACGCTAAAGAGGAGAGGGCTGGGGCGCTCGGTATCTATTCTATGGGAATACCTTTGGGTATCATGGCCGCATATTTTGTTACTGCTTCATTAGTGGGTCCCTCTGGAGAGGACGTGAACTGGCGTCGTATTTTTGTCATTCTTGGTCTCACTGGAATAGCATTAGCAGTTATTGTGAGACTTGTCTTGCGTGAACCAGTTCGAGGGGCGATGGAATTTGGTAATAACGTAGATGTCGCACAGCCTCCTTTCTTCGAATCATTGATAGCATTGCTAAAGATTCCTTCATGGTGGTGGATGTGTTTTGGTATTGCACTGGGTTCTTTTGTTTCCTACTCATTTTCAGCGTGGCAGACAAAGTATTTGTTACTTCTGGATCCAGATTTCAACTTCCAGAACCTTCTACTTATCTTGGGTGTTATCAATGGAACAACCTATGCTGGTGGGACGTTCCTGGGTGCAAGACTAGCGGATTCCTGGGGAGCGAAAAACATTCGTGCCTATGGCTGGCTCCCAGCAATAGCTATATCTTTGTGTCTACCCATAGGTATTATTAGTTTTTGGGTTCCTTCCGTAGAGAGTCATTTAATACTCACCACTGTATTTTTACTTTTCATGGGAATGTACCTTGGACCAAGTTTTGCCATTGCACAAACATTAGCTCCTATTAACCAAAGGGCAATGTCTACGGCTTTATTCTTTTTTATCTTAAATCTAATTGCTTTAGGTGGTGGACCTACTATAACTGGTTGGATGATAGATCTTTTCAAACACACCAGTGCAGATCTTGAATCAACGCGCTATGCATTGACGGTCACATGTCTGGTGTTTGTGCCATCGATACTGAGTTTCTTGGTAGTGGCGAGAAAAATACCAAAGGACTGGGCCAGTGCAGAAGAACGTAATCTTGAATTAATTCAGTCAGACTAAACCTTCTGATAAGTATTAATTCATTTCAGTAATAGCTTGATAGGTAAGATTTTTAAATTGAGCACGTACAGCCTGAGGATAAGGAATCATCTGCATGAGCACGATGGCAGTGACGCCCTCTTTTGGATCGCACCAGAAGTCAGTTCCTGCAATACCGGCCCATCTAAAGTTGCCTTTTGAGCCGGATGATGTCCTAGGTGGCTCAGTTTTAAGGCCAAAACCTAGTCCAAAGCCAGTGGTTCCAGCTATCCCAGGTCTTGGATCATATTTTAACTGTTGATCATATGTAAGTTGGTTGCGAAGCATCAAGTCAACTGTTGTGGGACTTAAAATTCTCACACCATTAAGTTCCCCACCATTTAACATCATTTGGGAATAGCGAAGAAAATCCATAGCAGTACTGACCAAGCCACCACCTCCAGATAGGAATGTAACACTGTCTGCAAAAATACTAGTTTCTGGTGTTTCCGCTACAATTATTTTTCCGTCTCTATCAAGCCTTTGAAGTGTGCCAAATCGTTCTATTTTCGTTTTTGGGACTTCAAAAAATGTGTCGTTCATATCGAGCTGTTGAAATAGACGCTCATTTAAGAATACATCTAGAGTTTTATTGGAGATTTTCTCAATAATAGCACCCAGAATATCTACCGATAAACTGTATACCCATTGGGTGCCAGGTTGGTATTGCAGAGGGATTGGTCCTATTGCGGTAACTAAATCCTCTAGGGTCTTAATTCTACTGCTACTACCGTTGGCGGCTACATTTTCAAAATTAAAAACATGGTTTTCGCCAAACATCGCCCTTCGGTACTGCTGATCAATCGGTGAATTACCGAATATTCCATAGGTCAGTCCCGCGGTGTGACTCATTAATTCTCGTATCGTAAATGGGTGTGTTGCATCTACTAGGGCGCCATCAATAAGAACCTTCTTGTCTTTAAATTCAGGGAGATATTTCTCAACTGGGTCATCTAGTAGAAAAGCGCCCTCTTCAAAAAGAATCATCGCCGCTGTGGTGACAATAGGTTTAGTCATCGAGTAGATTCTAAATAGTGAGTCTGACTTGATCTCTGCGCCAGTTTCTAAATTGAGTTTGCCCAATTGCTCAAAGTGCACAATTTTTCCATTTCTTGCGATAATAGTTTGAATTCCAATAGTCTTACCCTCGTCAATAAAACGCTGCATTGCAGGTTTAATTCTTGAGAGTCGATCCGAGGACATGCCTGCCTCCTCTGGCGATGCGAAGGTCAAATCCTTGGAATAAACAAAAGGCGTTAAAAGAATTGTGAGCGTGAGTAATATCCTGCATAACTTCATATAGAATCTCTTTTATTTTGAGTTATAGGTTTTGATTCTTTTCTCGATGGAATAGTAACGTAATATCACTTAGTCGCATATATAAAGACTAAATACTACATGTACTTGTTTTGAGGTCTCTTTTGATTCATTCTATGGAGTAGCGCATGAAAATTTCGAGGATTAATGGTTTGGCTATTATTAAAAAAGGCGATGATTTCAGTTGCTCATTTATTTTTGTTATGTGCCTTTTCTTTTCTTCAGCAGTAATGTCACAAACACCCAACTCGTTATCTCCAAGTGAAGCAAAGGTCTATTTTGTGTCTCCCAAGCAGGGTAGTGTATTTGACCGATCGGAGGGGTCTGAAATTGAGGTGGTTTTTGGAATCAAAGGCATGCAGGTTGCTCCAGCAGGAATGGCGGTGCCAAATTCTGGACATCATCACTTGCTCATAAACATGTCAGAACTGCCTGACTTGACGCTTCCCCTGCCAGCTTCTGACCAGGTTCTGCACTTCGGAAAGGGTCAAACTATGACAGTGATCGATTTAGCTCCGGGTACTCATCGTCTTCAGTTAGTGTTGGGTAACCACGTGCATATACCTCATAGTCCACCTGTGTTATCCGAGATTATTGAGATAGAGGTCAAGTAATCTTGGATCTTAGCTGCAACAAAAAATTTGTGCAAAGTAATAGTCAAAAGGGAATTATTATGAAAATGGAAGATTCGTTAATAGGAAGGCGAAAATTTTTAAAGAAGTTTGCAAGCAACACGGCATTACTTTCTGCATCAGCTGTAATAGCAACTAGTGTACATAAAGTATCTCATGGTCGTGATCTTGCTAAAGATGAGCTGGAGAGATTATCTTTAGCCTATGGCGAGCTGGACAAAAGGACGCGATGGACAATGCGTGGAATGTTTGTTCTATTAGGCATCGATCTTCTAATCTTTGTATAGCGTTATCGGTTGAAGGCTCAAAAATCAGAACCTTTAAAATTTTAAAATTTCAGATAAGTCATTAACGATGAAGCTAGATACTAATCGCGTTGTTGTATTAATTTCGTTACTCATGACAGTCACCTTTGTCATCGTTGCGCTATTTTCAAAAGCAAGTAATCCTATCCCAGATTTTACTGTTTACGATAACGTGAAAGACAAAAAGCTAGCATTCTTTGAGTATATGCTTCCTTTGGTCAAGGAGCAGAATAGTCTAATTAAAGATCAACGTGAAAGGCTATTAGAACTCAGACATCTCTCTGTATCAGAGTTTAGTCGGGCTCAAGAGGATTTGGTGACTAAGTTAATTAAAGAATATAGAGTAAAAAGTGATCAATTATCTAAAGAGGATATCAATCAGCTACTGCTAAGAGTGGACGAGGTGCCCGCCTCATTGGCCCTTGCACAGGCTGCCTTGGAGTCCGCTTGGGGTACCTCTCGATTTGCAGTGCAAGCAAATAACTTATTTGGTCAGTGGTGCTATACAAAGGGTTGCGGATTGGTACCTTTAAGGCGTGATGCGGGGAGCTCTCATGAGGTTGAAAAGTTTCGAACAGTTAGTGATGCGGTATCATCATATCTGAGGAATATTAATTCTCACAGAGCATATGCAGGTCTTCGAAAAGATCGAGCCCAGCTTCGTGCGACTGGGGATGCAGTCACTGGTTACAAATTAGCTGAAGGACTTGTTGATTACTCAGAATTGCGTGAAGCTTATGTAAAAGAAATCCAAGCGGTCATTAGGATCAATAAATTGGCGCAGTATGACTAAAAGCTCTTTTTTTGCTTTGCTAAAAGCTTTAGGACATTAAATTATTAAAGTCACCAGAATTGATGAGCGCTCGCATGTCGCTGGAACCACCAATCAAGGTACCTTTCACGAAGATCATAGGGAAGGTTGGCCAACCGGCCCACATTTTAAGAGCATTGCGTCTGCGCCATTGTTTAAAATAGCTTCCATATTCTAGATAACAGTACTTGATATCCAAGTCATCAAGAACCCTTCTTGCTCTCTTTGGCGCAGGATTCTGAGCCATACCCACGATGACTATATTGTGCTCAGTCACAGCGCTCTTTACCTCATTTATGATATCCAGATGATTATTTTCGATTATGTTTAGTGCGTTTGGATGAATTTTTTCAGCAGGTAGAATTGGACGCAAAATTAGTATTCCTCGTTTTTAATAATGACTTGGATGTGACATTGTGATGACCCCTTTGTAACTTAGTAGCTAGCTCTTGTCGATGTAATTCTCTATCAAAATCAAAGTTAATCCCTGCCCTTGAGTTTAGTTTATATTTATACGTAGAATGACTGCATAATAATTATAAGATTATCTTCATATGGAATTGTCTTCAAGAGTCGTTTTAGTAACTGCAGGTGGGTCTGGAATAGGACTTGCTATCGCTCACCATTTTTATAATCGAGGAGATAGAGTACATATTTGCGATATTGATCAGTCGACTATTGATAGCGCTGCTTGCGAAATGCCTGATGTTACGTCCACCTGCGCTGACCTTACTGATACTGAGCAGGTCGATAAAGTTTTTAGAGATCTTAAGGAAACTCATGGCCAACTAGATATTTTGATCAACAATGTTGGTGTTGCTGGACCAGCTGCGGCTGTTGAGGACATCCTCCCCACCGAATGGAACGACACTATTGCTGTGGATCTTAACAGTATATTTTATGTGACTCGAAAAGCAGTGCCCATGCTTAAAAAGTCAAGTGGTGTAATGGTTAATATGTCATCCACTGCTGGTTTATTTGGATGTCCGCTCCGTTCTCCTTATTCCGCGGCAAAATGGGCAATTATCGGTTTAACTAAGACTTGGGCGATAGAGCTAGGATCATTTGGAGTTAGGGTCAATGCTATTTGTCCGGGTAGCGTCAGCGGTTCTCGTATTGACAAAGTAATAGAACTCGATGCCAAAACCCGAAATATGAATCCATCTGAGGTGCGAGAATCATATTTAAGTCAGAATTCTATGGGAGTATTTATAGAAGCTGAAAATATTGCGCAAACAGCCTACTTTTTGTGCTCCCCATCAGCTAAGCATATATCTGGTCAGGCTATCCCTATTGACGGCCATACTGAAACCTTAGCTAGCTAGGTAACAATCAAAGAGAAAGAGTATTATCTATGAAGGCGGCCTGGTTTGACAGTTTTGGTGATGTAGATAAAGTTATTCAAATAGGCGACCAGCCAAAACCAGTTGTAGGCGAGGGTCAGGTTTTGATTAAGCTGGCGACAAGTGGAGTAAATCCTTCAGATGTGAAAAAACGTGCTGGAGCATTTTCAAATCTGTTAGATGATGGATTAATTATTCCACATAGTGATGGAGCTGGCATTATCGAGGAGGTGGGTCAAGGTATCAATGAGGCTCGTATTGGAGAAAGGGTATGGATCTACCAAGCTCAATATGGTCGAAGGTTTGGAACTTCAGCCGAATATATCGCGATTGATTCTAATCGTGCGATTTTATTACCAATTAATACTGATTTTACTATCGGCGCCTGCCTAGGTATTCCTGCGATGACAGCCCATAGATGCGTGCATGCCGATGGAGATATTGAAGGGCAGATCCTTTTAATTACGGGCGGTGCTGGCAGAGTTGGCTACTATGCCATCCAGTGGGCTGTCATGGCGGGAGCCAAAGTTATTGCCACAGCAAGTAATTCAAGTGACCAACAACTATGTCTTTCTCTGGGTGCTACCGCAGTCGTAAATCATAATGACAATGATTGGGGTCAGCAGGTGTCTGAGGCGATAAATGGAGAAAGGGTCGATAGAGTTATCGATGTGGAGTTCGGGACCAATTTGCCACATATACTTTGCTGTATTGCTACTGGAGGAGTAATAGCGACTTATTCGTCCACTCAGGTAAGAACGCCCTCTATTCCGTTCTTAGATATGATGTACAAGGATCTGACTTTGCGTATGGTCATAGTTTACGCGATGCCTGAAAAAGCTAAGATGCTAGCTACAGAGGATATAACTCGTGCTTTAGAGATAGGAACATTGAAACACCGAGTAGCCCATACCTTGCCTTTAGAGGAAATTCCTGAGGCTCATAAACTCATCGAGTCTGGAAAAGTTAAGGGTTGTGTAGTTATTTCGATGGAGTCAAATCAATGAAATCTAATAAAAATATTATGAAAAAGCTGAGCGTATTCTTTGCTCTGGTCATACTTGGATCTTGCGCCTCAGAACATATCTCAAATTCTGACTCGGCACCTAAGATTCAATTGAATCCTGAATCAACCATCATCGGAAAAACTTCAGATAATGGGAAAACAGAGGCTTTCTTGGGAATTCCTTTTGCTCAACCACCAGTTGGCAAACTTCGTTGGGCACCACCAGAGGCATTAAATGATGTGGGCCATGTGTTTCATGCGCATCATTTTGCTCCCGCCTGTATGCAAGCTGATCGGATTACTCGATGGTACAAAAATGTCGTTAAAGGTTTTGGCGGTGATCCAGAGGTTGTTATAAAGCCAGCTGTCAATGAGGACTGCCTTTATCTAAACATTTGGAGGCCATCTTTTGAAGAGAACAAAGATAAAACTTATCCAGTCATTGTCTATATTCACGGAGGATCAAACAAGGCCGGCTGGTCTTATGAGCCTAATTATATTGGTCATAGAATGGCCGAAGAAAAGGTTATTGTTATTTCTGTGGCTTACAGGTTAGGTGCATTTGGATTCTTTTCTCATCCAGCATTTGAGTACTCTAATTTTGGATTAATGGATTTGGTTGAGAGCCTACGATGGATTAATAAAAATATTGATGCCATTGGAGGAGATGCGAGTCGAATTACAGTAATGGGAGAATCGGCAGGGGCTGGAAATATAGACTATCTGATGGCGATCCCCTCAAGTAAGGGACTATTTTCTCGCGCTATTCATCAAAGCTCCGGATCGGCGATTCGTAATCAAGCTACGAGAGAAGACCATATTCCTCTGGGATTAAAATTATCTTCTGAATTATTAGGGGCTGATGGTATAAATGTTACTCAAAAACTCCGAGATGCAGAGGCAGAGAAAGTTTTGGCCGTCTCTGAGAAGGTCTATAAAGGACACTACTTTGATAATGCTGTGGATGGTAAGAGTGTTTTTGAGACATTTACCGACACTCTTAAATTAGAAAAATTACATCCGGTTGATTTATTAATAGGATCCAATGAGCACGAATCACTTATGTACCTTGATAAAACAGAAAGTGTTGATAACTGGTTAAAAAATCAACTAGGGATAGATAACTCAGATAATTTAAGGAAACTCATAAATGTTTCATCGAATAAGAGAGATCAGCTGAATGTTCTAGCTACCGCATCAGGATTTACATGTCCTGCCTTAAACCTTGCAAAGGGTGTTGCTGCAACTAGGGACCAGTCTTGGGTATATTATTTTACTCGTCAGAGAGATGGCGAAATGGCTGAATCTATGGGAGCTTACCATGGAGCGGAGCTGCCTTATGTGTTTGACACACATGATGATTGGCTGCCAACCTCACAGGTTGACAGAAGACTTACCAAAACAATGAAAAATTACTGGACTAATTTTGCCAAGACAGCGAATCCCAATGGCTTATACCTGCCCAATTGGCCGCGCTTTACTGTAAATTCCTCTAAAATTCTAGTTATTGGAAATGACATTTCCAATGCTCTCCACCCGAGTTTAGAACTTTGTGAGTACCTAGAATCTAGGTTTGCAACTCGCTGATGTTTTTAAAATTGGCTAAAGCTTCTGGATTAATCAGTGCGTCTGTATTTTTAACAGATTCATTGTGCACAATTTTTCGAACCGCTAATTCTGCGATTTTTCCACTTATTGTCCGAGGTATGTCAGTTACCGCAATAATCTTAGTTGGCACGTGCCGAGGTGTTGCTTCTTGGCGAATAGTTTGCCGGATAATATTCTCAAGTTCAGTGTCTAGTAAACAGCCTTTTCTTAATACAATGAAAAGGATTACTCGAACGTCATTCTGCCACGTCTGACCAACACATACACAATCGATAATGCTACTTATTTTTTCTATTTGACGGTAGATTTCGGCGGTACCGATCCTCACACCACCTGGATTTAATACGGTATCTGAGCGGCCGTGAATAATTATGCCGTTATTCTCAGTTATTTCTCCGTAGTCACCCTGAGCCCATATCCCTGGAAAGGCTTTGAAATAAGAACTGAGATATTTTTCATTGTCTAGATCGTCCCAAAAATAGAGAGGCGCACTTGGAAAAGGCTTTATGCAAACTAATTCACCCTTATTTGCAATTATTGAATCACCCTTGTCATCCCAGATCTCTACAGCCATTCCAAGTCCTCGGCACTGTATTTCTCCCTCCCATACAGGCAAACATGGATTACCTAAAACAAAGCATGAAAGAATATCTGTGCCTCCAGATATGGAAGAAAGACATAGATCTGTCTTGATTTCACGATAAGTGAATTTAAAACTTTCATGAGATAAAGGAGAGCCGGTGGATAAAATAGTGTTTAAGTGTTCCAAATTATGAGTTTTTATAGGTCTTACATTAGCTTTCTCTATAGCCGAGATGTATTTTGCACTTACTCCAAGTACATTAATTTTCTCTTCCTCAGCTATATCAAATAACGACTCTGGCTTTGGATAAAAGGGCGAGCCATCAAATAAGATCAGGGACACTTCGGAGGCCAGTGCCGTTACCAACCAATTCCACATCATCCATCCACAGGTGGTATAGAACAACATCCTATCACCTGGCTTTAAGTTCACATGGAGTTGATGCTCTTTTAGATGTTGGATAAGAGTGCCCCCAGCACCGTGCACAATACATTTGGGGACTCCAGTTGTTCCAGAGGAGTACATAATAAAGAGAGGATAGTCGAAGGGTAGTTGCTCGAAAGTCAATTTTGGAGTGTTATGAGAAACTAAAAAATCATCGAATGTTTCTGTTAGTTTTTGATTTGGACTACTTTTATGTTTATTTATAACAGGTACAACAACAAGTTTTTCAATACTTGTAATTTTTTCACATATTTTTTGAAGGATAGGAACTGAATCAACAGTTTTGCCATTGTAATAATAGCCGTCGCACCCAAACAATAATTTAGGAGTTATTTGCCCAAAACGATCTAAAACACCGTTGATACCAAAGTCAGGCGAGCACGACGACCAGATTGCACCGATGCTGGATGTGGCGAGCATTGCTATCACAGCTTGGCTAATATTTGGCATAAACCCAGCAATGCGGTCACCCGGCTCTATACCCAGTCCTCGCATAGCTGCTGCACATTGCTCGACCTTATCAAAAAGTTGATTGAAACTTAGTGTGGACCGCTCTCCATTCTCCAGCCGCTCTATAATCGCAATTGTGTCACTACGATTACGTAATAAGTTTTCAGCAAAATTTAATCTTGCACCTTTAAACCAAGTTGAACCTGGGAATTGTTGTACGCTACTTAAAACTTCATGCCAAGGAATTGATGCTTTGATGCTGGTATAAGACCAAACGGCTGACCAAAAATCTTCAGGGTGATCAATCGACCATTGATGAAATTCTTCATAGTTTGAGATGGCTAAAGAGAACTTTTCTTCAATAGTTTCATAAAACCGATACATATTGGTATTCTCAATATGTTCAGGCGTAGGTTTCCAAAGCGGTTGAGACGGATGCCCTGAGGACATGTTAACCATAGATTTAATTCTCGACTTGCAGAATATAATTTGCCACAGCTAACTGGGTCTCTGAGTCTAAATAGTTTTGTGCAGGCATCGGTGGGTAGTCACTTCTCATTGGCGTGGGGGCATCGATATAGTTAACCAATGCCTCAGGTCGGTTTGCATATAGCGCCTGAATTTCTTGAACAGATGGACCAATTAAGCGTCCCGCATAGGCATGACATCCAGTACATACACCCAAGTACGCGATTTCTCCGCGTTCAGACGGAGCTATAACACGTCGCTCGGCACCTCCAGCAATCAGGTAGTTATCGATACTATCGGTATTTGTGAAGTCGCAGGTCGCAAAGTCATCAATACCAACTGTCTTGTAACGATGACGATTTATAATACAACTTCCCTCTGTCGGTCCTATTTGGAAGATGTCGATATTACCAGTATGTAGCTCAGTCAATGCGAATGCCTTCACCTCATCAATAGTGTCATATCCATTATTAATCATAACGTTATCCAAAATCATAGCTCTGTCGGCATTTGGATCTGACTCCGGATCTAGTGTCAGATTGGAAGCATTTCCATGGTCAGTAATTAAAATTCCTGCAGTTTTGTGGTTACTGATAATATTGCCCTCTACCACCACCTCATCAGCAGCCATGATTAAAATACCGGTACCAGCTGGGATACCTGCGACAGTAGATCCAGGTGCTCCAAAATTAGGAGTATTGTTATCTAGGATAAAATTATTTCGAATAATGACGTCATAAGTGTCTTTTACAGGCAGTCCAGGAGTGATAAAGGCCAGAATCCCCCCGGTATTATGATGAGTATGATTATGCTCAACAATGGCATGACGGCTATTTTCAATTTCTATTCCGGCAACGCTATCGAAGACTTCATTGTATGCAACATGAATATTATCACTCATGCCTACGTATATTGCAGCGTCAGCAATTCCTGACACTACATTATGTTCTATCAAACCATTCTTTCCCAGCTGAGGGAAAATGCCGTATATTCCAGTATCAACAATTATATTATTTCGTATTTCAAAATTATTACCGGCTTGGCTCATGATGCCATTTCCCTTGTAGTCAATAATTTTAAAATTCTCCACAATGATATCGTTTCCCGAATATAGGATCGCATCATTGAGAGTTTCTAATCCATCTAAAGTTGCTCTATTTCCATCAATAATTATGCCCATTAAATGGATATCATCTTTATCAATGTAGACTGTTTCGGAATACCTGCCGGGCATGACTTGAATTGTATCGCCAGGTTTTGCTAACTCAACGGCAGCCTGAATTGAATCCCCTGGATTAATAATATGCGTTTGACCTTCGGTGCTCCGAATTTTGACTGCGCCACTGGATCTATCCTCTATGTCATATCCCCCACCGTAGCTTTTGCCTCCAACGCTACTTGCGATGACAATATTTTCATCACTACTTCCCAGATACCAACCTGAAGCGAATACAGCTAATGTAAAGAACAGTGTAATGAAATTAACTTTGTTCATGAAAACTCTCCATATGCTTAAAGGGCAGCCCAGAGGGCAGCATCTTTGGTGTAACTGGTAACAAACTTTCATCGCTCAAGGTTTTCATGAAATCTACTAAGCGATCAATCTCCTCGCTGGTCAAATTAGGTTCGGAAATATGCCAGTGTAACAATAATTCTTCATTCTCTGGAACTGCGTGACCACGGCCACCAGTATAAAATTCGGCAGCCTCGCGCAAAGTCTTAAATCTTCCAGAATGCATATAAGGCGCAGTCAAGGCAATATTTCTTAGTGTAGGCACTTTAAAGCCCCCCCGCAAAACCGGGGAGTTATATGTTCTTTCTGCACCAATATCTCGCGGCAAACCAGCTGGTTCAGGAGTGCCGATAACAGCTATTTGTTGATTAGTGAATAGCGGAGGTGTGTGGCATTGAGAGCATCTTGCAACGAATGATCTAAACACATTTAGTCCAGCAATTTCGTCTTTATTTAGAGCTTTATGATATCCATGTGCATATTGATCATAACGACTATTGAGGGATACCAGCGAGCTTTGAAAAGCAGCGAGCGACGTAATTATGTTTTGCACTGAAATAGCTTCTTTTTGCTTGGGATAAGCCTGTTTAAAAAGTGATTGATAAGATTCAACGTCATAAAGACTTTGAACAATATTAGTAGGCGTATTACCCATTTCTTGAGCACTAAATAGGGGACTTTGAGCCTGTTCTTCGAGAGTTGTTGCTCTTGCATCCCAAAAAAAGTTTGACAAGAAAGCGCTATTCCACAAGCTAGGCGCTGAGCGTTGTTGAATGTTTCCCTTGATACCTATACTTCTTCCCATCCCATCACCGAAACCCTGTTGAGGATTATGGCATGTTGCGCAGGAGACGCTATTGTCAGATGAGAGTATAGGATCGAAAAATAGTAACCTTCCCAGATCAATTTGTTGGGGACTAAATCCGTCACGCGGCTCAGGTAGTCCAGTCTTTAATCCACCAATGCCACTATCTTGCAATGAGTCATATAGCTGGTACATGTGGCGAAGATAACATCGGTTATCGTTGTTTAATGTGAAACTTGGAGGACAGACTTCACTTAATTTAATGGTGTCGGCGCTGACGTTTATAGAAGACAAAAAGAGTAAAATAACAGCACAGAAGAGGGCATTAGGGTTATTACTGCTTAGATATTGATTGAGTTTTACCAAACGCATCGCTGGTCCTACGTTATTATATTATTATTGATTTAACTGGCCAATTAGGTCATTTCCACTGGATTATAGTGCCACAAGATAAACCACAAATGGAAGGTAAGGGCGCAACAGTTACGCCCTTTGAAGAAGTTTAATCTCATAAATTATTTAGGTAATTAATGTATGCATCAGTAGAGAATGGTCTACCCAGAAATTGTCCAACAAATTCTTCTGCTGGCTTACTCCCGGCAGAACCGAAAATCAGCTGACGATATTGGTCTGCAACATCCTGATTACGGATCCCCTCTTTTTCAAAGCGTGTAAACATGTCTGTTGCAATGGCAAGGGACCATTGATAAATATAGTAGTTAGATGAGTAGCCATTTAAATGACCAAAATTGTTATAAAAGTATGTTCCCTCCACATAGGGATATGGAGAGTACTTAGTCTGCAAGATTTTTAATGACGATAAAAGATTGAGCTCTTCCGGAGGAGTAGAATAAAACGCCAACGAAATATTGCCATAAAATAGTTGTTGGGCAGTCCCCATTGCTTTTGTAAAGTTTCGTGCTCGATTCATCTTTTGAACCAAGGCTGCTGGAATGGCTTCACCCTGATCATTTGTGGCAAAACTTTGAAGAGTTTCAAGATCCCAAATCCATTCCTCAAGCATTTGAGAGGGCGCCTCTACGAAATCCCTCTCCATAGACATGCCTGTTATATCCAACCAATCTTGCGTTCCAGAAAACATATTATGTAAGAGATGACCAAATTCGTGTAAATAGGTCTCTACTTGATTGTGTTCCATAAGACCTTTTGGAAAGTTTGTTGCCAAGCCAGACATGGGTACTTGACCTCCTGCTAATCCTGAGCGGAGCCCCCAAGCAGCAGCATGCTTGTATTTGTTCTCTCTTGGATGCATATCCAGATAGAATCGGCCAATAACTTTATTTTTCTCTCGTAACTCCCAAGCGGTAACATCCCCATGCCAAGTGTTGGTCTCCCAGGGAATTATTTCCACACCAAATAAACTCTCCGTAAGATCAAATATGCCCTCCTGCACTTTATCAAAATGGAAGTATTGACGAACCAATTTTGCATCTAATGCATACTGCTCCTGTCTAACTAAATTAGATAGATAACTGCTTTGCCATGCCTGTATAACCCCAGCATCAGGATTTATTTTCTCTAACCTATCTCGGAGGATAGACAGATCTTTTTGTGCGGCCTTATTTACCGCTAGTCCTAGTTCATCTAGGAAACTTTTCGCATTTTCAGGTGAGCCCATCATCAAACCGTCCATTGCCATGGACGCATAGTTTTTATATCCCAATAAGACTGCTAGTTCATGCCGTTTTTCGATTAAGCTCTTTAGAGTCAATGAATTAGATGGAGACCCAATACTGCGTGCAGCTATATGTAGAGCTTTTCTTAAATCATCGTCATGACCATATTGCATAACCGGAAAGTAGTCGGGATAGTCGGTACTAATTCTTATAATGCCATTTTCGTCTGAGGGATGAGCATCTATATAATCTTGTGGTAGTCCAACAAGAGACTTGATAGTTGTTTCTACGTATCGAGTATCTTCTCGAATAGTCTGATCAAAATTATTGCCAATCTCTGTAATTTCTTGGCTTAAAGAACGAACTGAATCTCTGGTGGATTGATCTTTATCCACTCCCGATTGACGAAAATCTCGCAGCTTACGCGTGACCATAAGACGCTCAGTATTACTTAAATCTGAGATATCTATAGCAGCTACACGGTCATAAAATTTTCGAGACAATCCGATGATAGTTCCAAAGTCAGAGTAATCTTGTGCGCACTTAGTTGCTACCTCTCTTATACCTTCGTCTGGATGAACAGATTTCATGTACCAAACATGTTGTATGGTTTGTAGTTGAAGCCCCATCGAATCATAAGCACCAAAAACTGATTGCAAAGTTGGCTTTGACTTATCATTTTCGATATTGGTTAATGATATTTTTGCATCTGAAATTACACTCGCACATAAATTTTTTAAGTCTTCCGCAGCCATCGAGTAATCCCAACCATCTACCGCATTAGATATTCTTGTTGATTCTGCATTATTATTTATGGGCAATGCATTTTCCGATTTAGGGTCACACGCAACCAAAATTACACTGCAAAACGTGATTACACTGAGTCCAGAGAAAATAGATTTATCCATGAGTACTTTCCGATTAAATTTTTGTCAGCGGCAAAATGCCTTTTGTGGCATATTAGTCAAAGTAGCCAAGTGCTACAAGGTATTACAGCCTCAATAATCGTTTTAATTAATTCACCAATACTACTTATTAAGAGACGTCGAAATTAGGACGGTAGGTTACACATTTATGACAACAATATTCAATAAGACAATATCCTTACCTTGTGGCGCAGTTTTATCTAACAGATTTGCTAAAGCCGCAATGACAGAGGGGCTAGCGGGTCGACTTGGGGTTCCTGGTGAGGAATTATGTAGGCTTTATGAAATTTGGAGTGATGGCGGAGCTGGTATGCTACTTTCAGGAAATATAATGGTAGATCGACATCATTTAGAACGTCCTGGAAATGTAGTGATCGATCGTCTTCCAGATCTTGAAATGCGCCAAGCACTGAAGCGTTGGGCGAGTTCGGCGACACGAAAAGGGAATCATTTTTGGGCTCAAATAAGTCACGCGGGCAGGCAAACTCAAAAAATGGTTAATGCTAAACCTAAGGCGCCATCTGCAGTTAAGTTAGCTTTGCCTGGTGGACAGTTTGGGGAGCCTGTCGAACTTAATTGTGGAGAAATTGAAGACATTATCTCGCGCTTTGGTATATGCGCAGCAGCAGTAAAAGAGGCGGGTTTTACAGGTGTTCAAGTGCATGCAGCGCACGGGTATTTGCTGTCTCAATTTTTAAGTCCTAGAAGTAATAGGCGTACTGATGAATTTGGAGGAGCTTTGGCTAATCGTGCTCGTCCTCTTCTAGCTATAATCGAGGAAATTAGATCGACGGTTGGTCCTGACTACCCAATATCGGTAAAACTCAATAGTGCAGATTTTCAAAAGGGCGGATTTGCTTTTGAGGATAGCCTCCAAGTCGCTAAATGGTTGGAGGCAGCAAGCGTAGATCTAATTGAGATTTCTGGTGGAACTTATGAGCAGCCCAAGTTACTTGGTATTGATGGTATGGAGGAGGAAGAAAATCAAAATATCCCAGCTTCTACATTAATGAGGGAAGCCTATTTTGTAGATTTCGCAATGGCTATGAGAAAGGAGCTTAAAATTCCCTTAATGGTAACAGGTGGATTCAGACAAAGTATTGCAATGAAGCAAGCGATAGAGAGTGGAGGTGCTGATGTCATTGGATTGGGCAGGCCAATGTGCGTAATGACTGATGCTCCAAATCAATTGCTAAATGGAATAGATGAGTTGCCAAGATATGAGAGCCAGCTGGCCCTTTTTCCCAAGTGGCTCTCATGGCTTACGAAGCTCAAGATCCTGAGGACTGTATCAAGCTTTGCAGTTCAATATTGGTACTACGGACAAATTGATTCGTTGGGAAGAACAGGCAAGGCTGATCCAGATTTATCTGTATGGGCGGCTACCAAGCAAACCATGGTGATGCAGAAAAAACTTACTCGTTAATATTCTTCTTTTGTCTGATATATGAGCTGCCAGGTTTTAATGTTGTTCATTGCCATTTTTTTCTCATTGATCAGAAAACGGACCAGAATAAAATAGATATCTAAATCAAAGTTCACATCCGGAAATGACTCTGATTTTTTCTCAGTGGAATTAAGTACCCCATTCACCACCCTAAAGCCCAATTCAGAGAGATCAGCAGAACAATGTACCTTTGTAATATATCTCCATTGATCGATAACGTGCAGACCTGTGAGATCTAGACCATTAGGATTTTTTTCTTCAATCAGAATAGGTCCTGGATAAGGCCAAATCTGTAGCTCATATCCCTCAAGAGCATTTTTTATCCGTTGATTATAAAGTTCTGTACTTTCTGTGCCATTGCATGCACCGAAACATTTACCTAATTGAGTTCTAAAACAAGCTCTGCATTGACTGCTCTTTGATTGTGATTCCAGACCTAATAGTCTGTGACACAAAGAAAATGCATCAGCGATAGATTCGAGTTTTTTATTGGCCTGTCGTAGGGACCTAAATAATCCTATGCTACTGTCTTGTCCACCCGAAGTGACATCAATAGCTTCGACTGATAAGCAATTATATCCCTCACTATTTTGATGACTGACAAACTGGTACATTTTTTTTATTTTTCGAAGCCTACGATTGTAAAGTGGATTTAGAGCCTTTATTTCATGACTTTCGAGAATTTGAGCACCAAAATCAGAGGGAGTAGTTTTGAAATCTACATGAGCAATTTTGCTACTCATTTTTAAGTCTTTAGGATTCTTGTGATCTTGAGTGAAGTGACTCATTACCCGATTACGGATATTTACGCTCTTTCCCACATAAAGCAATGTCCCAATGCTGTCATAAAAATAATAAACACCGGCCGATGAAGGAAGTTTATCAACCTCATCGCTGGCTAAATTCATTGGTAAAGAGGGCCTCTTTAGTTGCTGTTTGCAGTTGGAAGCTATCTCTTCATCTGAAAATAACGTCGAGGACTTTAGAAAGAAATGATAAATCATCTCGGCATCATCCATCGCTCTATGGCGATTCTCAATAATTAAATCGAAACGTTTTATTATGTGAGATAACCCATGACGATTAAATTGTGGATATAGAGATCGACTAAATTTCACTGAGCATAGAGGTTTAGTTGAATATTTTATACCTGCTCGGGCAAACTCATTTTTTAAAAATCCATAGTCAAATCGTGCGTTATGAGCGACTAGGACTCGATCTTTTAATAACTCAAGAAGCTCCTCTGCAATATCTTTAAATAAAGGCGCCCCGATTAGCATACCGGGTTCGATACCTGTGATTTTTTGGATAAATGGAGGTAGTGATGTCTGCGGATCAATAAAGCTTTGCCAACGCTTGATTAAATTTCCATCATCTATTATCAGCAGACCAATTTCTATGACACGGTTATAAGTGGCGTTACCACCTGTAGTCTCGCAGTCCAACAAAACCATTCGGTCTGGAAAACCATCGGATAGTTTCGAAGTTTCTTTGTCTAACCAGTTTAGTTGCATGAAAAAAAGTCACTGCAGATCAGGAGATTTAGGAGAGTATACGGCGGTCAATCGACAAACGATTGAGTTATTAACAGTCCAAACATGAGTGATAAAAACCGGATACAGCCAAAATATCAATTTTAAGTAGATTTTTCGCTTGAGGATCATTATCTTTGATTTGGTTCCTGCACTTGATAACAATTAATAGACAGAGGTTTTTTTGTGAGGCACTTAATTCTAGTTTTGATGGCTTTGTTGTCTTCGCCATATATCAGTGCAGACTTCTCAAATGAGTATATCAAGCAACATCCGTTAGAAACTGTGTTAGCTAATAATATTGAAATTGCGTATCGAGAGATTGGGAAAAAAGGAAATCCCAAGGTGCTATTAATTATGGGACTTGGCGCTTCCAATCTTGTGCATGGAGATAACATGGTAAGGGGGCTTGAAGATTTAGGTTATCAAATATTAATCTTCGATAACCGAGATACGGGAGGGTCAACTCGATTCGATGATTGGGGTCAGCCAACTATCTGGTGGCAACTGCTTAAGAACAGTCTTAGGTTGTCGGTAAATGCTCCATACAACTTGGATGACATGGCAAAAGACACGGCGGCTTTGATGGAGGCACTCGACTATGAGGACGCCCATGTAGTTGGATTTTCAATGGGCGGAATGATCGCTCAAAAATTAGCCGCTAATTATCCTCAAAAAGTAAGAAGTTTGACCTCTGTTATGTCGACCACTTTTGCCCGACACTTGCCACCACCAACAAAAGAGGCTAGAAAAGCACTCACTAATTTTTCATCAGGTAAGTCTGCTTCTGATACGACGAAACTGATGCTCGAAAGGGGTTTTTTCCCCAACTCAATGCCTCGTCAAATGATGGCCATTTTTAGATCGGGAGATCGTTCAAATGAGGTGAAAAAAATTACTGCAGACACACTGGTTATTCATGGGCAAGATGATGGTTTAGTCCCACCATCTCATGGTGAGCATACAGCGAGTCTGATAAAAAATTCCAAAATAGTAATTTTTAAAGATATGGCTCATAACATCCCACCTCTTATACTTCCGAAAATGTTGATTGCCATGACAGAGCACATGCAGTCTGCTGATCTATCGAGAATTAGGCAAAACGCTGAGAGCTCATAGTAAACCAAAGCCCTTATTGATCAGCTGCGCCGTGACTAGTATTCATCTTCGCTATGCAAGATAGTTCCTACGGGAGCAGGTGCGGCCTGCAAAGTGCTCTGTACTTTATACTCCACCGGTAATCTTGGGATAGTCAAGGCACGCCAAATACTAATCAATCCCATGATTAAAAGGCTGGCAGCAATGAGAATAAAAAAGCTTTTGAGGCCAAATAATTGTAGCCAAAAGACTGCTGTAATTGGACCAGTGATAGATGTTAATCCGCTTATCAGAATAATAGTTCCACTTGCGGGGACAATTTCTGAAGGTCTTAAATGATCATTGGTAAATGCAACTACGATTGAATACAGAGATAGAGAACAACCGCCAAACAAGAATACCAAACCATAAAGCCATCCTGAGGCCTGATTTATGAAGCTCATTACAATAGCTAATAAAACGGCAATTAAACTTGCAAAACCAATAACCCAGCGTCGATCGATAAGATCTGACAGTTTTCCTAAGGGCCATTGAAGAATCATGCCTCCTGCCATCATAGCCCCCATGAAATTAGCTACTTGAGCTATATCAAATCCTAATTTTGTTACGTAAACAGCTCCCATACTGAATAAAATACTGGAGACCCACTGAGACATTACAATCGCTATCACTCCGATCTTAGTCCTATACCAAAGGTGTCTAATAGTCACTCGTTCTGTTTCTTCGATAGGAGGCGTTTGAACTACCGATAAAAGAATGGGAACAGCTGCGATGCTCACCATTACTGAGATTAAAATAAACAGAGTAAATCCTGCAGGATCTGCGACATTCAACATAAATTGACCTGCACAGATTCCAGCCAAAAGTATGGCGGTATAAATAGAGAGTATTTGACCACGGCTAGTATTATCTGAGGACTGATTTAACCAGCTTTCAGAAACTACATATATTGTCGAGAATGCAAACCCAGTCAGTAGTCTCATTAATGCCCAGGCCCAAGGATTAATATACAAAGCATGTACTAAGATTGATACAGACGCGACAGCTGATAGAGCAGCAAATATACGGATATGACCCACTCGTTGAATCATCTTTGGCGTAAGAAGAGAGCCTGCCAAAAAGCCTGCGAAGTAGCATGACATTAATAGTCCAATTAGCAGATCATCGAAGCCTTCTATGGCTGCCCGAACACCAAGCAAACTGCCTTGAACTCCAACTGCAAGACCAATCAAAGAAAGTCCGGCAAATAAAGGCCAGAGAGATATGATTGCGCGAATAGGCATGAGGGGGATGGCTCCAAAAAATCGCCGCCAATGTACGCCTAAAATGGATAATTTAAAAGAAGTATTTTTAAGTTTTATGAAATAGTAAAGATCATCGCTTGTTAGCAAATTCTGTAATCGTTATCCTGCAGTTTTCACTGGTAGTTAGGGTTGCTTGTGCTCTGTAAAAAAAGCCTTGAAGTCGAAAAGCAAATTAGAGACTGGCTATATAATTTTGTAATCGATCTAAACCTTTGTCCGTTTGTCCGATCCGTTATTTCGGATAAAAGCATGAGGATAGCTGTGTACGAATCCTCAGATCTAAAAAAAATTATTGATTCTTTTTTATTTGAATTAAATCTTATTCAGAGTGTTGACCAAGTCGAGGTGTCAACTACCTTAATGGTGCTGCCAAATTCTTTGAGTGACTTTGATGAGTATTTGAGTTTCATTGATCTTGCAGAGGAACTTATGGCTGAAGTAGGGCTTGAGGGGATCATTCAGTTAGCAAGTTTTCATCCTAAATATCAGTTTGAAGGAGAATCAGCTGACTCTGTAAGTCATTTCACTAATCGATCACCTTATCCGATAGTTCATTTCCTTAGAGAAGACATGGTTACTCAGGCAATTAATAATTTTGACAAGCCTGAGAGCATCTCGGCCAAGAATATTCGCACTTTAGAGGTTATGGGACTGAATGAAATTCGTCGGCGAATGAGTTTTAAAACGCAGGATGTTTTTAATTGAAAGGCTTCGATGTTGTTGTGATTGGTGGCGGAGCTGCTGGCTTATTCTGTGCCCTAACCGCGGGACAGCGAGGCCGTTCGGTATTAGTACTAGATAGCAGTAATAAAGTGGGTAAGAAAATTCTTATGTCAGGTGGGGGTGGCTGCAATTTCACTAATTTGGACATAAGGCCTGAAAATTATCTCTCCAATAATCCACATTTCTGTATTTCCGCTCTAAATCGCTATAACCAATGGCAGTTTATTGATCTGGTTGAGAGGCATAACATTCCCTACCATGAGAAAAGCCATGGCGAACTATTTTGTGACAACTCCTCTAAAGACATTCTTAAAATGTTGTTAGATGAGTGTGCGGTGGCGAACGTAAATATTCGAACTAAGTCAATTATCAGTCAAATTAAACCTGCTGAAGAGGGGGGCTTTCATCTATCTTTTGCGGACCAGAAAATTCATTGTCAATCATTGGTTGTTGCCTCAGGTGGACTGTCAATTCCAACCCTTGGGGCTTCGGGTTTTGGCTATGACATTGCAGAACAGTTTGGCCTTGGATTATTGCCGCGAAGTGCAGGTCTGGTACCTTTTACATTCAGTGATTGGGTCAAAGATATTAGCGAGACCAATTCGGGCTTATCCATTGATGTGGAGATGTCAGTCAATGGTGTTAGCTTTAGGGAAAATTTATTGTTTACTCATCGCGGCATCAGTGGTCCAGCTGCTCTGCAACTCTCTAGTTATTGGGAGCCAGGACAGGTCATAAGTATCAATCTTTTGCCAGATCAAGATGCCCTGTCTCTCCTGTTGGGGTACAAGGAGTCCAACCCTAAAAGTCTTTTGCGTAATCTAATTGCACCATTGCTATCCAAGGGGTTTACACAGTCTTTACAGGCACGTTATTGGCCTCAATATGCCGAAACACCTATTGCAGAAATAGCTAATTCAAAATTGGAGAACTTGGCAAGCCACCTATCTAATTGGAAATTAAAACCCTCGGGGACTGAGGGATATAGAACCGCAGAAGTCACTTTGTGTGGAGTAAATACTGATAATATTTCATCAAAAACTATGGAATGTAAATCTCAACCTGGCCTATACTTCGTTGGTGAAGTACTCGATGTTACTGGCCATTTAGGAGGGTACAACTTTCAGTGGGCCTGGGCCTCAGGTTATGCCGCAGGTTGTTATGTTTAGCGCTATTTTCGGTTTGACTTGGCTTTTCTGCGCCGAGCTGCTGCCTTTTCTAGGCGCAATTTTTCACGCTCTGCCTTCTCAGCTTTTAGGTCCGCCACTTGCTGCATTTCAGCCTCAATAATTTCAGGTGTTTCAAAGCCCAAAGGTCCTAATAATCCAGCGCGCAATTCATTAATAAAGATGGTCGAGACGCGCTCTAAATCCACTCTTCCGCCAGCTCTAAGGCAACCGCGTTGTGAGCCTATGATTTCCAATAGTTCAATTTCTGTCGATGGTAACTGATCAATGTTAAAACGTTCTTGAAGGCGTGCTGGATATTTCTCAAGTAGAAATTCGGTAGCAAAGAAAGCTAGATCCTCGTAATTAACAGCAGTGTCTCTGATAGCTCCAGTGGTCGCTAAGCGAAAGCTACTCTGAGGATTTTCAATTTTTGGCCATAATATTCCCGGCGTGTCTAGCAGCATGATGCCGTTTCGAAGATTGATTTTTTGCTGACCTTTGGTGATAGCGGGTTCATCTCCAGTTTTTGTAATGTGCTTGCCAGCAAGACAATTAATTAAGCTAGACTTTCCAACATTTGGGATGCCAGTCACCATAACTAAAGTACTTCTGCCCTCTTTTTGCGGGCTGATTTTATTAATTAGGTCAATAATTTGGTTGCTAGGATCATGATTTTTTAGATCTAAAGCCAAGGTTTTTGTATTAGCTTTTTGCTCAAAATATTTCTGCCATAATTTAGTGATCTTAGAATCGCCTAAATCAGTTTTATTGAGCACCTTAATCTGAGGCTTTTCAGCACCAATACTCTGAATAAATGGATTAGAACTGCTAAAAGGAATTCTTGCATCAAGTACCTCAATAATGACGTTGACCAGAGGCAGCACCTCTATCATTTCATTGCTAGCTTTATGCATATGACCAGGAAACCACTGTATAGACATTTTATTCTCGATCAATAGTTACTAAAAAGGCCTAACCATGACTAACAGTCTAACAAAGTAATATTTGGAAACATACGTTAATACCGATACTATGTTCGTGACGTATCTTTAATTAGTTAGCTCTTTGGTAATAAAAACTATCCTCATATTTAATAGTCAACCGATAGATAAATTGTTCGTTTATGAATAATTAAATAGTGCGGAAAAAGAAGGTTAAAAATTTCGATGACTCGAAACTGCAATTCTCATACGTTATCAAGGCGAGACTTTCTAAAAAGAACTTCATCGGTCGCTGTTGCATCTTCTTTAGCTGCTAACTCTTTGGGTGTGATGGGACTATTGAATGCGAGCGAAGCACTTGGCAATTCTAATGACTATAAAGCATTAGTATTTATATTTTTAAATGGAGGAAATGATTCGTTCAATATGGTGGTTCCTATGGGAGCGGGACCTCTTAGAAGCAACTATGAATTAAATCGCGGAGTTGTGTCGCTCACCGAAAATAGCCTTCATCAATTGGACTTAGGATCTTCGGCAAAAATTTATGGCGATATAGGTTCTAGTGATTTTGGTCTGCATAATCAATGTATTGACATGGCAGAGATGTTCAATAATCAAGAGATGGCTATATTGTGTAACATTGGTAATCTCACGGCTCCAATTACACGAGATCAATATCTGGGTAACACTGGCGAATCTATTGAACTTCCCCCGCGGCTATTTTCTCATTCTGATCAACAAAGGCAATTTCAAAGTGAGCCAACAGGTTCGTTTAGTTACGGCTGGGGAGGACGTCTTGCAGAGTTGCTTCAATCCTATAATAACAATCCATTGGTGTCCCCGTTAATATCTCTGGCAGGACTAAATCCCTTTCAGGTGACACTGCAGGGTGAAATAAATCCATATGCGCTTGGGAACAATGGGATTGTTCCACTGAATAGATTTAGTGGTGCTCGGAGTACTATGGTCACTAACTATATGACATCAATAGATACTTCTTCTCACCTCATGGCTCAAAAATATTCTGATATCTTTGGTTCCGCAACAGTTGCTCAAGATATTATTGAGTCTGCGTTCAGCACAGCCGAGTCCTCTGGTGTTGATTTTGATGGCATATTTTCGGCTGCCGGTGTGGCGGACGACAGCACTGTCGGTAAACGTTTAAAAACAGTGGCAAAAATGATTAAAGGGCGCTCAGGTGAGGCAAATAAGCGACCTATTTATTTCGTTGAGATGAATGGTTTTGATACTCACGCTAACATGTTGCCTAACCATAGCAGTCAAATGACAGAGTTAAACGCAGCGATTAAAGCATTTAGAGATACTCTCTATGAGCAGGGAGACTACGACAACGTGCTAAGTTATGTCGGATCTGAGTTTGCTCGAACTTTAACGCCTAATGGGAATGATGCGAATGCCAGTGGCACTGACCATGGCTGGAGTGGTAATGCTTTAGCCTTTGGCGGAATGGTTGATGGAGGAAAGTTCTTTGGCACATATCCTGACCTTTTGATTAATCAGGGGCTGGATGTTGGTGGACGGGGTAGATTTATTCCTACCCATTCATCCTCTCAATGCTCGGCCGTTATAGCAAATTGGATGGGTGTAAGTCAGTCTAACATTAGTCAGATTTTCCCTTCGCTGAACAACTTCCCCAGTCCTTTTGATGAATCAGTTAATATTAATTTTATAAAATCGAGTTAGGGCTAACATGCGAGCATATTTGGGAAATATTTCTATTCTAATTTTCCTGGGATTCATTTCCTCATGCGGAGGTGGAGGTGGAGGAGGGTCATCTGTGGATATTCCTCCGACTCCACCTGAACCTGCTCCAATAATCAGCATATCTGTGACGCAGAGTCAGGCCTATGAGAAAACACAGGAAGTTGCTGAATTAAGGATTGAGAGATCGGGTACGGCTAAAACTTTAAGTATCTCATATTCAGTGGAGGGAAGTGGTGATGACAGTTTTGGGTCAGCATCCATATCTGACTATGAGCTTATTTATGAAGATGGATCGTTAGTGGAAGATTCGATAAATTTATCTGAAAATCAAGACTCAATAATAATCCATGTTCGGCCTAAAAATGATGCACAAAGAGAGATCCCTGAGACGCTGACGCTGACGTTAAATGATGGTTCAAGTTATGACTTGGGTGATGACATTGTTGCCAGTATTACTATAAATGAAGCGACGAATGAAATATCCAATAATCAGTTATTCCTTGGTACCTTTAAGGCGCAGGATAGTGTGCCAACAAATGCCTCTGGTCTACTTAGCTTTGTTCTTCAGGGCGATAATTCTAAGGGCACGCTTACCTATACTTACGCAAATTTAGGAACGCAACGAACAGACCAGCATATTCATCTCTGGCCTTCAGGCACTATTATCCATGACATTAAAGATGAGGACCTACAAAGTAGCGGTAACGTAAGTGATTACGAATGGAATATCGAACCAGGGGGTATTTTCACTAATAAGCAGCAAATGCTAGATGCACTTTTCAATGGTGAGTTTTATATCAATATCCATTCAGCGGCTTTCCCGGGAGGAGAGATACTCGCGCATTTAGTATTTGATGCCTCAGCAGAACCACCAGAGCAATTACCTCTAACTGAGCAAGACGTTGATATAGATATTATTCGTTTCCTCACTCAGGCTACCTTTGGAGCAACACCAGAAAGCTACTCCGAGTTACGCTCGTTGATAGATGTTGAAGGTAGTAATCGTGAACAAGTGTATGAGTTATGGATAGATCAGCAATTCGATATTCCAGAGACCAGCATGTTGGCGCTAGACAACCATACCTATGACCAATTTCCAAGTTACAACCATGCGGCTTTGAAAACTGAGAGTTTCTGGCCTATTGCAGTTTATGCGAATGACCAACTTCGTCAAAGGGTCACCTTTGCATTGAGTGAAATTTTGGTCATAAGTCGTGCAGATGGGCAGGTCAGGAATAAACCCCGAGGTATTGGATCGTATTGGGATACGTTGTCGAGTAATGCCTTTGGTTCCTATAGAAAATTGATTGAAGATGTCACCATGCATCCAATGATGGGACTTTATTTAAGTCATTTACGCAATAAAAAGGCTGACGCTGAGGCTGGCACGTTTCCTGATGAAAATTATGCAAGAGAGGTTATGCAATTATTTACTTTTGGGTTAGTGCATCGCAATATTGATGGGTCAATTATCCTTGGTGAGGACAACCTACCAATCGCTACTTACTCAAATGAAACTATACAGAATATGGCTAGAGTTTTTACAGGATTGGGGCTCAGTTATGGTGTAAACAGCGCTGAGGAAACGATTGAAAATACTAACTTTAACCGTGGATTTTGTGGTCCAGCTAACTCAACTCATCATTGCTGGACTCAACCGATGAAATTTTTTCCTAATCAACACGATTTTGATGAGAAAAAGTTATTTATTGACGATGGCCAGTTAGTTATTCCATCCAGTGCGAGTCAGGATTCAGATCAGGCGCTAATGGAATTAGGTCTTGTTCTTGATGGCCTCGTCTCCCATCAAACGACTGCTCCATTTATCGCTCGTCGACTTATTCAGCGATTTGTTACATCCAATCCTAGCTCTGGCTATATAGAGCGTGTTGCGGTTGCCTTTGGGTCAGATGGAGATTTGCGCTCTACTATTAAGGCAATATTATTGGATACGGAGGCTCGCTCACCATCGGTATTGAATTCGAAAACCTTTGGGAAATTTAAAGAACCTCTTCTTCAAATGACAGCTGTCATGCGATTATTGGAAGCTAATTCAAAAATTGCTTTGGGAGCGGGCGATGAGGATGTTGGAATAGTTGGTACCAACTATCAATTTGCTCATCACTTCTCAGATGGCGCAACTCTAATGAAGCTTGGATCTGTCGTTCCTGTGCTAGGGCAAGAAGTACTTTCCGCGCCCTCGGTATTCAACTTCTTCTCTCCTGATTTTTCTCCAACTGGAGAACTAGCGAGTCAAGGGCTTGTGGCTCCTGAACTCACTCTTATCACTGAGAGTCAAATTTATGCGATGTTTAATGGATATGATAAGTTCATTAATAGCGGTTATAACAGCAGAAGACTGCCGTACCCTTTAGACCAGTCAAGAGTTTTACTTAACACAAGTCGACTGGATGAGGTTTGGAATAATAAAGAGGGTGATGAAACTGCAAAATCTACCGCATTAATCGATTACTTAGATTTCTATCTAAACAGTGGGAAATTGAAGCAAACCGATAACCAGGGAACTCGCACTGAATTAATTTATGCTTTGCAGGGAGCTTCTTGCGGGCCTGGAGGGACTACTATTTGTGAGAGAAACAGCTTGGCTATTTATGGCACTGCGGTCGCCCCAGAATTTCAGATACAACAATAAACCCTATTCACCAGGTCGATAGCGCCTTTCAAGTTTAGTTTGTCTAAGAGCATCATCAAATAGGGGGTCATGCAGAATTTCATTTGCATAGTTCTGAGCCTGGTCTCCGAAGTGTGGAGAATCCACGTCAAGTGTTGCCGAGCCGAATTGGTGTGTTCCCTGAACTTTTAATTGTCCGTCAGTGTCCCATGAAACTTGATAGTAAAGACCATCGCCCGCAACATTCGTTAAAAATCCATCATCTTCCAAACCCATTCCATAGATTGCCCTGAGTGTATCTGGACCGCCTCCTATTGGAATGTTGATGTCACCCCGAATGTGCCGATTAATATCACCCCAAAGAGGATCGATACGGCCAACTTTATCCATTAGGAGATCCGTACACCGTATTAGTTCACCAAGAGGATCAGGAGCTACTTCACCCTTCTGCTCGGACAACCATTCACTACCAAGCACGCAGGTACCTAAAGCTGCTCCACGACTATTGATATCAGTGGATAGATCCCAATCAGCAATCAAAGCCTGAGCTGAACTGTATATTGGATTGTTGTTAATTTGGCTTAGAGATATGTCTGCATCGAAAGCGCGCTTTAAAAACTGATAAGCTCGAGAGTTAATGCTGTATTTTTTATCGTGCTTTAACTCGAAGAATTGGTGTTCAGAGATCGAGTCCATGTCTTCCAGCAGTTCCAGACCCCTGTTTGCACGATTGGTCATTCTTGTAGGAAAGCCATCCTCAACTTTGTAATCTTCCTTAATCGGATTGTCAGCAGCTGCAGTAACTTTGAATGGCGTTTGATTGGCGCTATGAAGGTAGCCTGATGCTGGATTTGTTACCTGAGGCAAATCATCAAACTCCATATAGTCCTGCCATATCAGCTGACCATCGTCACCCGGAAGATATTGAGTCCAGTCATAGCCAGATTGTCGTTTTGGAGTTAACGAGTTATGCACAAACATCGTATTTCCTTCGCGATCTGCATAAACAAAGTTAAAGCTAGCGAATGATTGCATTCTCATTGCGTCCAGCCACTGATCAAAATTCTGCGCCTTGTTCATAGCTAACCACTGTTCCAACTGTCTAATTTCACCCATACCTGCATAGCGGACAGCATAGGTGCCGTGATCATTTTGAATCACTGGGCCATGGTCAGAGGCAAATACAGTTTCCTTAACCGTCCAAGGCAAAAATCCAAACAGTTTGACCTTAATCTCAATATCTTTGGCTGTAAGATTTTTCCATTTTCCATCAAGCTTGTATCTCATGGGATTATCTGGATCAGTTTCAAGAACAAAAATATCTACCAAGTCAGGTTTGTTAACGGTTGCACCCCAAGCAAGATTATTTGTAAAGCCAACCCCAATCGTCGCACTGCTGGGGAATAGTCCACCCATAATATTGAGGCCTTCATGACTTTGAATATGTGCCTCATACCAAGCCACCGGCCCTGTAGTGGGTTGATGAGAATTTATTGCCAAACGAGTAGCGCCATCTAACGTAAATGGAGATGATACTGCGATTGCGTTCGATCCTAAGGGAAGGTCATTGGTTAAAACGCCAGCAATTGATGAGAGATAGCTCTCACCTGTTTTTGAAGTAGGATTGCGACTGACAGGCCTTTGTCTTTCATCTTCAAACAACTCCATAATTGGGCCATCAAACCCAAAAAATAGTAGATGCCTTAACATGTATCCTGCAACAACATCTTTTCCTGTAATTGGGAAAATATTTTCATTGGTTTGTTCGGGATGAAGTGCCGCATAATAGTTAATTCCATCAACAAATGCTTGTATCCACCCGCGTGTCTCAGGTTTAAGATGGGATTCATATTTTTCATCTACGGCCTCCCAAATACCTAGCCACTTGATTAAAAAGTCAATGGCAGCTGCATCCTCTCCATTTATTGATGCGTTAGTACCGCGATAAAACGGAATACTGTCATGAATAATGGCCCAATTATCTTCAGCTTGGGCATAAGCGAAACCAAAAGCCGCGTCCACATCCTTGTTCCCGATGATATGGGGCACACCGAGGTAGTCCCTCTCAATTACCACGTCGTACTTCTTACCCAAATCTACGAAATTATTTAATTCTGATGTCTTCGCACAGCCATATAATCCAATAATGCACATTAGGAAAAGAGATCTAACAGATATAGTTTTTAATTTATACATTGGTGCCCTAATTGTATTTTTAGTTATTAGTGGGTAGCAGTTCGATCTAATTTTTCAAAAAACCCATCACAGGATCATCGGTATCGGTATTAAAGAGACCTCACCATTTTCACAGCGCCATATCACCTCGCCGTCTTGCAAGCTCACCTGAGCAGAAATATTACGTTGGTAACAATGTTTTAGCTTATTTAGATCATCGGCATTGATTTGATAAATGGATAGATTTTTGAACCGAGCTAGTTGACCGCTGACTTGTTTCCACCACAGATGCACTGAACCGGAGCCGTAGGCATATATCTTGACGCTTTTAGACCTGCCACATGCTTTTCTGATACGTTTTTCACTAGGTAATCCAAGGTCTATCCATTGGATAATGTCATTAGTAAGGTCCTTTTGCCAAAGATCTGGTTCATTCTCAGTACTCAATCCTTTTGTAAATAGCAGGGAGTTGTCTGCATTTAGACTAAACGCTAATAGCCTCAGCATGAAGCGTTCTTCTGTTTCAGAAGGATGACGAGCCAGTGTTAATGAGTGCCTCTCGTAGTAGTTTTTATCCATATCGATAATATTTAGATCTGCTTTGCAAATCGTCGCACTTAGTGCCATAAGATAGCTCCTAGCGATTATAAAAGCTCTAAAGCAGTTTAGCTGATCGAAGTGATTCGAGTGTAAATATTTTGTTTAATAAAGTTTCGCTGAAATAATTTGTGATATGCACGGCACAAATATTCAGTTTACAATTTCAATTAAAACAGGGAATAGGGTATGAGACGATTTTTTAAGCACTTTACTCGGGTAGTGTTGGTTTTAGTTGTTATTTTGATTATCTATATCTCTAATATGCTAGTGCAACCCTATGACAGGTTGAGAATTTATCTTTCGTTAAATGCAGAACCAGAGTTACTGGTTTTTAACGGTTTTCAGTATCGAGATTTAAATAGAAATCAACGCCTAGATAACTATGAAGATTCTCGTTTAACTTCGGAGATAAGAACTGACGATTTACTAAGTCAGATGACTCTAGAGGAAAAGGTGGGACAGATGATGCATCCAGCCATCACTATCCAACCAGATTTTGCGTTGAAGATATTCCATCTTGCTATGGGAAGAATAGATATTGATGCGGTAGAAATTTTTGATCGACATATATCTCATTTCAACTTTTACGGTAAACCGACTCCTCAGCAGATAGCAAAGAAGCTCAACAGGTTACAGCGTGTGGCTGCTCGCACTAGATTAGGCATCCCTCTGACGATAAGCTCAGATCCTTTACATGAGGCAGCGAGCGGAGGTATTGCTGCCTTTTCTATCCAAGGATTTTCAGGTTGGCCGTCTCAACTTGGTTTTGCTGCCGCGAGAGATATTGACCTGGTAACACGATTTGGTGAAATCGCTTCGTCGGAATATCGAGCAGTTGGGCTAAGGACGGCACTTCATCCAATGGCAGATCTTGCAACTGAGCCAAGATGGCCTCGTAATTTTGGTACTTTTGGGTCCAATGAGGAATTATCCAGTCAGCTGACCAATGCTTATATGCTAGGTTTCCAGGGTGATTCTTTATCATCTGATAGCGTAATGACCATGGTTAAACATTTTCCTGGCGGTGGACCGCAGGAATTTGGACTTGATCCGCATCTCCCCAGCGGAAAGAAGCAGGTGTACCCGGGTGATAACTTTGATTATCACGTTGAGCCGTTCAAGTTAGCAATCGATAATGGGTTAAAAGTTATTATGCCTTATTACGGCATACCAATAGATCAGACCCAAGAGAATGTGGCTATGGGCTTTAACAAAGAAATTCTTACTGACTTACTACGAGACGAACTAGGCTTCTCAGGAGTGGTATGCACTGATTGGGGCATTGTAGCCAGTCGTGCATGGGGGGTAGAGGAGCTATCAGTTCGAGAGAGATACAAAAAATCAATAGATGCAGGTGTAGATCAATATGGGGGTGAGAATGATCCAGAGCATATTGTGAGTCTTGTTCAATCTGGAGAACTAACCGCGGAGAGAATTGATGAATCTGTTAGGCGTATTCTAATTAATAAATTTGATCTAGGTTTGTTTGAGCAGAGTATGGTCGATGAGGATCTTGTTGACTCATTAGTTAGAAAGCCTGAATACATAAATGCAGGCCTTGATGCGCAACGCAAGTCAATCGTCCTTTTAAAAAATGAAACAAGCAAAGGTCGCGCTTTACCTGCCTCTGAGGGGAGGAGAATCTTTGTTGATGGACTAGACGTCGAGCAAGCAAAGTCATTTGGTAATGTGGTATCCAGCCCAGATCAGGCGGATATCATCATTCTTTACTTACCAACAGTCTTCAATGGCAATCAAGCTCCAGGCTCAAATGAGTTGATTGACAAGTTTCTGAGCGGAATTCTACCCGATGGTGATTTGACATATGGATCTGACATAGTAAAAAAGGCTAAGACTTATGCTGATTATGCAACACTGATAACGGTAGTTGATTTAAACCGACCGGCGATACTTACCGAATTAAATGAAATTAGTGATGGATTGATTGGTACATTTGGTGTCTACGATTCTATTTTATATGAAGTGATCTTTGGTCAGTTCAGCCCTCAAGGTAAGTTGCCATTTGAGATACCGTCCTCTATGGAATCGGTCGAACACCAGAAGGAGGACCTTCCAGATGATTCAGAGTCTCCAATTTTCGAATTTGGGCACGGCCTCACATACTAGAGTTAGATTGAGAAAGCCCCTCTTTCGAGGGGCATATCAGGGGGGGTAGAGTCTCTTTCTGAGGCGATGAGCCTCACTTTGCCGGTGTTTGGTGACTAACTAATCTCCTGAAGTAATCACTGTATCAATGACGTGAATGACTCCGTTTGTTGCATAGATGTCGAAGGTAGTAACGTTTGAGCCTTGGATCTGGAGAGAAACCTGCTCTTGATCTACTGACCACCATTTGCTGTTGACTGCCTTGCCAAAAACATCTCCTGGCTCTACATCATTCGCATAAAAATATAGAGGCCTGCCTTTGTATGTAACTTGATGAGTATCATCCAACCGAGTAACCAGATTCAGTCCTGGGATATTGGTTACGTCACCATCTGAAACAGTCACAGGGGGCCACGTGGAGGCGCAAGTACCCTCGCAATTGCTTCCAGAGGAACCTAGATCATCGTCAAAAACATAAACGGTAAAACCTGGTTTCTCTGAGTTGTTACCACCCACCAAACGTTGCGCAACCGCGTCATAAGCGACCTCATCGCTTTCATTATTGGAGGTAGATACAAAATTGACTAGGTTCACATTTAGGTTGTCTCCACCAATAGAGGCAACAGTTGATCCGTTTGCTGAGAAGGCAGTCACTGAGTCGATTTCTGCTCCACTCACCACATGCTTGAGCAAGATGTCGGTTAGGGCAGCTGAATCGCCTAAGAGATTGCTTAATACGTCACTGTCTATCTTACTAAAAGCATCATTGGTTGGCGCAAAGACTGTAAACGTAGCTGTCTCATCACTTAGCGTTGATACAAGATCAGCAGCGCTCAGAGCAGTAACGAGAGTTGAGAAGTCGCTATTTGACGTTGCTATATCCACCACCGACTGAGTAGGCTCTCCTTTAACCGCGGGTGGAAGGATCACCTGATCCACGACGTGGATAACTCCGTTATCCCCCATTACATCGGCGAGTGAAACAGCTGACTTGTTGACGTACAGAGTATTATCAGATAGCGATAGTGCCGCGCTTTTCTCATTTGCCATTGTGACCTTATTAGAACCTGACTGAGCAATCGTTAAGGCAGCGTCCTGAAGAACCTCCGAGCCAATAATCACGTGGTTTAGAAGAATATCAGAAAGAGTATCTGTGTCTGCAAGAAGATCTGCAATGGTATCCTGACCGAGCAGGTCAAAAGCTGCATCCGTTGGTGCAAAAACTGTGAAAGTCTCATCAGAGTTGTCCAATACTGAGGCCAGACCAGTTGCTTGGAGTGCTGCTACGAGGGTCGTGAAATTTCCGTTCTCGACCGCCACGTCTACCACTGAGCCTAGTGGATCAGGAATCTCAACATCTGCGATCACAACTGTGTCTATCACATGAATAATGCCATTAGATGTATAAATATCCTTGGCGATAATGGTGGCTCCACCAAATGTCAGAGTGTCTGTTTCACTGTTGATAAGAACTGGAATATTAGCTCCTGATAGAGTTGCTGCTGAAGCACCGTTCAACGTGTAAGCAGTCACCGAATTTACCTCAGCATCAACAACGTGCTGCAGAAGAATACTACTCAGAACGTCGGTGTTAGCCAATAAGATGTCGATGGTAGCTGGGTCGATCATCGCGAAGGCTGCATCGGTGGGTGCAAAAACAGTGTAGTTCACTGAGTCATCAGACAGGGCAGCATCAAGGCCGGTTGCCTGCAAAGTTGCAACAAGGGTGGTGAAATTTCCGTCTGCTACCGCGGTCTCTACGATGTCCATACTTGGCTCGCCTTTTTCCGCTGGCGGAATCAGAACCGCATCAATGACATGAATAATTCCATTGTCTGCTTCAACATCAGCTATGATAACGGTCGAGGTATTGATCAGCAGATCTTCATTGTCAAGCGAGAGACCAATTGAATCTCCGTTTACCATTTCTACCGTTGAACCCGCGAGAGTAATTGCGTGTGAGGCATCTACTTCTCCACTTAAAACATGGTAAGTCAAAATATCTGTAAGGGTCTCAGTATCTGCGAGGAGGCTATCTATCGCATCCTGACCAAGCAGATTAAATGCGTCATCCGTGGGAGCAAAAACCGTAAACTCTGCGTTTTCATCATCTAAAGTCCCATCAAGACCTGCCGCTTGAAGCGCAGCGACCAGCGTAGTAAATCTTCCATCGGCAACTGCTACATCTACAATCGTTGTTGGATCTGGAGCCGGCTGAGGGTGGGGATCTGGTACGTAATGCTTTTCACCTCCACTGCCACATCCCACAAGGGTGAATAGAATGGTGAGGCCGAGCAGTCTTAGATGCGTCATGTGTAACTCCCTGAATTATTTTTCTTTTTGAGGATAATTTATTTTTAAACGATAAGCTTCTGCACCTGCAGGCTAATAAAACTTACCTTCAACTAAAAATAAACTGTAGATGGGACATTACGCCGCTATTTGAATATCGGTTTAATAAGAGGGAAGATTAATACTTTGGTGAAGTATATAGAAAGAACAAAAGTTGAATTAACGTAAGCTTGAATTTCCACGATAAACTGTTCCTAACACCTCAATTTCCTTGATCAGCATTGTGTCTATTTTGAGTGGATTTGTATTAAGAATTGTAAAATTTGCAATTTTCCCAACCTCAATTGAGCCAAGAGAATCTTCTAGATTTAAAGTTTTAGCTGCTGCGATCGTAATGGCTTGCATGGCTGTGTAAGGATCCACTCGCTGATTTTGTGAAATTCTCTTATTGCTGGATGTTACCCGATTGATTGCTGTCCAGGCCAGGGTAAGAGGTTCCAGTGGTGCCATTGCAAAGTCCGAATGATAAGAGGTGGATATGTCTCGACTGGCTAGGGAGTTTATTGGTACCAAATTCTCAGCGCGCTCAGTCCCCAGGCCATGATCCGCATACTTGTCTGCAAGAGCCCACAAATAAAACGGGTTTACCGAGGCTTCTATCTCCATGTCATCAATTTGGCTTGCGATAGAGTCAGTAAAATACCCCATATGATGGAATGTTAGCCGATGATCTAATCGTGGATATTTTTTCTGATCTTCAGAGACGAAATCTAAAACTTTTTGAATGCCTTTATCACCATTGGCATGGACATGGATTTTAAAATTATTGTTCCAATACAAGCTAATCTGTTTTTGTAAGACATTGAGAGGTGTCATCCATTCGCCATGATGACCATCCGTGTAACCATCTATCATTTGCATGGCTTGAGAGTAAATTGCCCCATCTGAAAACAATTTAACTTGATTAGGGAGGAACATAATATTGTTAGTATTAAAAGTTGGAAGTGTTTTGATAAATTCTAGTGCATTTTCATCACTGCCTTTCATCGAGGATAGCTGAGTGCCGTTTGGAATAAGATAGACATCATAAGGAGGGTTAGTGTCCATCTCTTGTTTGAGTAATGCATATTCCCCATTAAAGTTGATGTTAGGAAAACCTGGTTCTGCAATTGTTGTGATACCATTTTTTTTAATTAACTCAGTCATCAAACCTAGACCCCTCATGTAGCGAGATCCGTCAAGTAGGAGAGGGGCCATTTTAGGTGCTAGTGCCATCCATCCCCCTTCGTAAAAATGCCCCTTGTCCCAATCAACTTGTGGGTTTGCCCTAAATTCTTTTTCACTGATTCCCAGAGCGTTAATTGTGGCGTCATTTAGAAAAATTTCATGAAAGGATCTATGAATAATTGCAAGTGGTTGTTCCTTTGCAAGCTCATTTAATAGTGATCTCGATAATTCCCCATGCCAGAGTTCATGATATCCCCAAACAAAGAAAATTTCCCTTGGCGACGCTCTCTCAGAGATGGCTGAAGATAATCGGCTAATATACTCTTCGTGACTAGAAACCCCCTTTTGGATTCTATCGGGGAGTACCCAGTCATAAGGAGCGATAATTTCATTTGGCAGTATTGTTGCGGCGAGAGATGGATGCACATGAGGCTCAATGAACCCAGGCATCATAGTTCTTCCCTGAAGAAGGCGTTGTTTTGAATCAGGATATTTTAGATTAGCTAATGCCAAAGAGCCGACAAAAACAATTTCTTCTCCATCAATAACGACGGCCTCTGCATATTGCAGTAAAGGACCACTCATAGTGATGATGTCTCCACCAGAGTACGTTATAAATTTCGTGTCTGGCTTAGGCTCATTATTACAGGCTGTGAGTAAATAAATGCAGAGAAGTATCAAAGGATATTTCATGTCAAACCTCCTGCTGGTAAATAATTCCCATTACTCTATTCAAGCGAAATTATGAAAAATAACAAACAAAAGACATCATTGAATTTAGAATCCGAGGTCTTCTTGAGTGACGTCAATGAATATATCATCATGAGTGATCTGCGCATTTATTAGTATAGGTCGACAACATACAAAACAGTCTTCAGTATAGATTTGAGATTCTGATGGATCCACAAGAATAGTGATAGACTCCCAGCAAAAAGGGCAGGTAATTGATTTTTCAACGAGCTCAAAATTCATACTTATTTGGATTCCCAAGATTGAATGTCACTGGAGAAGTCTTTAGCAATTGCTCTTGCTGTCATCTTTGCGGACATCATCACACTTGGAGTACCAGCGCCTGGTTGGGAACTAGCACCAACTAAATATAGGCCATCAATATCTTCCGAGCGATTATGAGGACGGAAAAAAGCAGATTGAGTCAGTCTTGGTTCAACACCAAAACTATTTCCGAGATGGCTACTGAGTGTTGTTTCAAAATAATCTGGCGTAACAAATTCACAGTGCACCAAGTTAGTCATCAGATCAGGAATGTATCCTTCCTCATCTAGGAATTTCAAAACCGTATCGGTTAATCGGGGACCCTCTATTTGCCAGTCAATAGAGCTTCCATTATGGGGAACGGGGATTAGAGTATAGGCTGCATGATGGCCTTCAGGTGCCAAGTCAGGGTCCGTAATAGTCGGGATATGTAGGTACTGACTAAAGTCACTCGCTAATATCTTGCGTTTAAAAATATCTGTAAGTAACTCCTCGTAGCGAGGGCCGAGGATAATATTATGATGGCGAAGATCGATATCTCCAGTGTCTTTGAAGCCGAAATAAACTACGAGCAGCGACATAGAGTAGTGCATATTTCGAACTCTCCAGTCTGGATTCCAACGCCTGTGCTCTGAATCAATCAGTGACATGTAGGTATGAGCATAATCAGCGTTACTAACCACTATATCTGCGGCCATTGTTTCTTTATTATTGAGGACTAAGCCCTTAATTTGTGGTTTCTTGAACCAATTCTTACGACGATTTATGTCAATTTTGGTTACTTCAGCTTCATATCGTATAACACCACCTAGTTCTTCAAATTTCTTGACCATTCCATTTACTAGCGCGCCAGTTCCACCCATTACATAGTGGACACCCCATGTTTTCTCTACGAAATGAATCATCGAATAGATAGCGGGCACAACGAGGGGATTACCACCGATTAAAAGTGTTTCAAAACTGAAGACTTGTCGAAGTTTGTCGCTCTTAAAGTAACGGCTAGTGAAGGAAAACAAGCTACGGACAGCATCCAGCCTTAGAAGATCAGGTAAAACTTTGAGCATTGAAGGAACATCGCTGAAAAAGGTATAACCGAGTTCTAAAAAGCCTCGCTTAAATATAGCTTCAGCATCTGTGTGAAAACGCTCATAGCCATCTAGATCATCGGGTGCAATTTCCTTGATCTGTTCTCGTGTATGAATTGGATCACCATCATAATCAAAGAAGCTTTTATCATCGAAATAGATGCGATAAAACGGCTTGATAGGCACAATTTCTGCATACTTCTTTGTCGCTACTCCTAAGCCAGATTCACTCTGATTTAGTGGAGTTGGAAAGTCAGGTTTTTCTAAATTATGGGTATCTCTTTCAAGAGCAAAAAGCTCCTCAATGAAATGAGGCACTGTTATAACGGTAGGACCCATATCGAAGGTAAAGCCATTTACTTTTTTCACGTAGGCTCGACCACCCGGGCCGTCGAGTTTTTCAACTATTGTTGTATCAAAACCCAAACTTTGTAATCGAAGCCCCAGGGATAGACCGCCAAATCCTGAACCAATAATGATGGCTTTCTTCCGATCTTGGATCACTCACATTTCTCCAATGAATACAGGATTACCTTGTATAGGCCTATGTTAGATCAGCTAGAGGATGTTCATCCTCTAACCATGGACTTTCAAAAAAAGGATCAACCATCGATTTCGTTACATCTTCGATACGGGCTGGGTTCCATGTCGGACTATGGTCCTTATCTATAGCAAGAGCTCTTATACCCTCGACAGTTTCTGTCTGGGCACCCACCCGTCGGAGGTGATTAGTATAAAAACAATGTTGGACAAGTGTGCGCTCAAGACGAAGTTCATCTGCAAGACTCATATGCCGACCAAGCTTTATTTGTCTGAGTGATACATGGAGCATAAGAGGAGAGCGTTTATGTAAAAGTTTACTGGTCTCTTTTGCCCAGGGTGAGATGCTTTTTCCAAGTTCCCTCAAAATTTCAGAGGGTGTATCAAAGCTGAAAATTTCATCGATCTCCGGATTCAACCAATTATCATCTTCTGGAAGCCTAGAATCATCAATTACGCTATGTAGTCTAGAAATACGTTGATCAACTGACATCATTTCATTATTTGTGAGGCTATCCCAGTAATCTTGTAGGTTGTCGCTGTTAATCGCTCGATCAGCTAGATCAGCGGCTAGAGCCTCGGAGCCATTTAATACTTTGCCCGTCAGCCCTAGATATTCTCCACAGTATCCTGGACATTTGGGTAAAAAATAGCCTCCTCCAACATCTGGGAATAAGCCAATATTTGTCTCTGGCATCGCTATTTTAGTACGTTCTGTAACAATGCGAAGTGATGCTCCTTGAGAGATACCCATGCCACCACCCATCACTATCCCGTCCATAAATGCTATATAGGGTTTTGGATAATTAAAAATTAAATGATTAAGGCGATATTCTTCGGTAAAAAATGCCTCTAAGTCTGGATCATTAGCGATACTTGCTTTATGGAAAAAACGGATATCACCGCCAGCGCAAAATGCGCCGAAAGGTCCATGTTTGGACGATCCTCTGATCGCAACAGCCTCAACCTCAGGATTATCCCGCCAATCAAGAAGAGCTCTGGTCATATCCCGAACCATACTCAAATTTAGTGCGTTTAGAGCTTCAGGACGATTGAGGGTGATCTTCCCTATCCCGGCCGTTACAGCCGTAATAATGTTGCTCAATGATAGACCCCTGACT
>ERZ802821.61-NODE-61-length-52495-cov-59.2103_pt1 | contig 52495 bp, 58 predicted proteins | sample MGYA00345648_ERZ802821 | MGnify/ENA primary metagenome ERZ802821 (study PRJEB30503, sample SAMEA104212357) | marine metagenome | biome: Westerlies Biome; feature: [SRF] surface water layer (ENVO:00010504) within the epipelagic zone...; material: water (ENVO:00002006)... | reverse complement strand
TTAATGTAACTACAAAAATATCATGAAAAACTGAAGCTCCTAATAAGTTTGTTGTAGCCATATCCCTTATTAATCCAAATAATCTAGATACGCCAGTCCAGCCTGAGACCTTTTTTAGAGAAGTAAGAATATTTAGATTACTGTCTTCTCTCATACTATTCTTCAAAATCAATAGATACAGAATTAATACAATATCTTAAACCTGAAGGTTCAGGCCCATCATTGAATACATGGCCAAGATGAGCATCGCATTTTGAACACTTAACTTCAGTTCTAGACATACCGAATGAATTATCTTCGATTTCTTTTATGGATTTAGTATTTATAGGTAAGAAAAAACTAGGCCACCCACACCCAGCATCAAATTTTGTATCAGACTTAAATAAAGGTTCTGAACAGCAAATGCACTTATAGGTACCGTCTTGATCAAAATTCCAGTATTTACCTGTGAAAGGTCTTTCAGTGCCTGACTCTCTAGCAACTTGATAACTCTCTTTAGATAAGATCGACTTCCATTGCTCTTTGGTCTTTGTTGTCTTTTTAAAGCTTCCCATCTCATAATTGTAAAGAACAACAATGAATATAGGTAGAATTAAATATTTATAAGATTTTTTTAACTAGATGCAAATTGTTCTATTTTATCGTATGTATTATTAGTATAACTTACAAAATCATTAAGTAAGATCTCTGAAGGTGCATACATTCTTCTTCTTCGATCAACATCAGAAGATTTTTCGATAATAAAACCTAGCTGAACAGCTTGTTTTAATACCTGCAGTCTTTTTATTCTTGAAGCAAATTTTTTGGGAACTAATGAAATCGCATATTCCTGTGATATTTCATTATTATCAAAATATTCCCACATAAAACTCATTAAAAAATAAAATCTATAAGTGTCAGCTTGAAAGAAATTCAATGAATCGGGGTTATCAGGATTATCAACGGTGGTGCTTAGAACCCTTGAAATAAGATTCTTTGCTTGTTTAAGGGTTTGTTCATCTATTTTAGTAATATCCATTTTAACTTCCTATTATTAATAAAAATTATATATATTTAATACTAATGCAATTTGTGTGCCAAAATTACACATAAAAATTAAATAAAACTTTTTTGTATTATTTAAAAGCTATTCAATTGGTTAGAAATTATATCTTAAAAATATACATATTTATTGCATTTAAGTAACAATTAAGTGAATTTAGTATACATTATATATGTATATTTATTATACATATATAAATCTGCTAATCTGGCAGTATGTCTCTTCTTGAGGGATGTTCTAACCTTATTTTTTTATAGATATTAGCTGGAAGACTTTTTTCATATTCTTTACTTATTCTTTTAAAATTTTTAGACTCTTTTAATATATCAAAAGCAGATGCGAATTCAGATATTCTTTGAGGATAGTGGTTAATTTCTTTTTTATTAAGAAAATCTTTAATGATGGTGGTATTTATTTTTTGCTTCTCATGACTGAAATTTAAATGTTGAAATAATTTTTTGAATAAAGTTATTGTGCCATTGATCCTCCCATCATAACTATATCCAGCAATATGAGGGGTTGATAATAAAGAACGGTTAATTATTTCTTTAAACGGACATGGTTCGTTCTGCCATACATCAGAAATATATATAAGATTAGTATCTCTTATAATCGAGCTCTCATCTGCAATATCCCCCCTTGATGTATTAATTATTATTTTATTTTTAAAATCTTTAATTAAGCTCTCATTGATAATATTTTTAGTTGGAAATGCTGTTCCAATCGTTAATGGGACATGAAAAGATAATAATTTACATTGCTTTATTTCATCAAAATTTTTAAGGTGTTCTAATTTTAGAAATGGATCATAGCAAATATTTTTTATTCCTACTTTGTTAAGTGCTTTTCTCAATTTACTTCCTATATTTCCATATCCAACAATGCCAACACAGTCGTTTAGATTAAAAAGTTTTTTTTCAATAAGAAAATTTATTGATGAAATAACGTAATGAACAACTGATGATGAATTGCAACCTGGCGAATAACACCAATTTATATTGTTATTTTCTAGATACTTGACATCAATATGATCAAAGCCTGCTGTAGCTGATCCCACAAATTTTATTTTAGTATTGTTAATTAAATCTGCATTGATTTTTAATGTTGATCTAACAAATAAAATTTCAGCATCCTTTATTGAATTATTTATTATTTCTTCTGTATGTAAATGATAAAAATCTATATCTTTTAAGTCACTCAAATGTGGAATTAGTTCCTTGAACTTTAAAATACTATTGTCAACAACAACTTTCATTTCAATGAGTATCGTCTGGCATAACTATACTTTTGAGCCAATTTAAAAAACTATTATCTCCTAAAGAATATCTATCAAGAGAGTCGAAATCTTTAGCGAGCTTTTTAGGATTTTCTAAAAAATTTGCTCTCGTATTAAAATCTTTGTCTTCAAGCGTCTTAACTAATTTAGCTGGATTGCCAGCAAATATAGAGTTTGGTGGAACATTTTTAGTTACAACTGCTCCTGCTCCAATAATACTATTTTTTCCAATAGTTACACCTTTACATATTATGGCACTATCACCGATCCAGACATTATCTTTTAGTATTACTGGTTTAGTATTTCCAACTGGCTCTGCTCTATCATATATTCCATGCCAATCTGCATCTGAAATATAAACACCATGAGCAATCATACAAGCGTTCCCTATAATAATGCTTTCAGCTGCCATTATTCTTACTCCAGGAGTAATTAAACAGTATTTTCCAATCTTTATCTCTCCATTAAAATCTCCAATATTCCAAGAGGTAAATTGTATTTTTGCATCACTAGCACCTATTAAAGTTGGAAAGTCGTCAATAAAAACATTTGCACCAAATACAATAATATATCTTGGTTTAAAAAAAACCCCTCCTTTGCCGAGGTATAAAAATTGAGGTTTTAAAAAATGGTTCACATAGATTTTAATAATCTTGGTTGTGATTTTTTTTAACCAATACGGTCTGTTATCTTTTCTGATGATAAGCTCCTAGTTTAGTTATTTTAATATGATAAAGTAGCCAAAAAATTATTAAATAAATTAAATTGATTAACAAATATATTATAGAGTTTAAGCAACTTATTAAGATAGGTGTTCCTATATTTGGTTCACAATTTTCTTATATGTTAATGGGTGCAACTGACACAATTATAGCAGGAAGAGCAAGCTCTGCAGATCTTGCAGGACTTGCTGTTGGCACTGCTTTTGCTACAACTATATGGATGTTTTTTTCAGGAGTGATTTTTTCTGTTACGCCAATAGTAGCTCAATTATATGGTGCTAAAAAATATATCGAGATAGGAAAAAAAATTAGAGAAATTCTCTGGATTGCTATGTTTTTAGGAATATTAATATTTTTGATGTTTATGAATATGGGTTTAATTTTAAAATTTTTTCCAATAGATACCAATATTACTGAAATATCAGTAGATTATTTAAAAGCTGTTGCTATAGGAGCAACATTTATAACTGTATTTACTTGCCTTAGGTGCTATAGCGAAGGTATGACGCTTACTAAACCAGTTTTCTACATTGCTTTTGCCGGTATGTTGATAAACATCCCGTTAGATTTAATGTTTGTTTATGGCTACTTGGGGGCACCAAAATTAGGCGGAGTAGGATGCGGGATTGCTACCTCTATAGTGAATTTTTTAATGATGATAATAATGTTTTTGTACATAGCATATTCAAAAAATTATAAAAAAACTAAACCCTTTTCGAGATTTTCTTTACCATCACTTTCTACAACAAAAGAGGTTTTTAAATTAGGTTTTCCTATAGGCCTTGGAATCTCTATTGAATTAAGTATGTTCTCAGGGGCTGCAGTGATTCTTGGCATACTGGGTGAAACGGTTGTAGCCAGTCACTCAATTGCTATAAATATAGCTAGTTTATTTTTTATGGTTCCGTTATCAATTGGTCTTGCTGCGGCCACAAGAGTTGGAAATCTTATAGGTGAAGATAATCTTAGGCAGGCCAAGGTGGCTTCTTTTTCTACAATTTATATGTGTATGTTTGCAGCTCTAGTGAACAGTATAGTTATTTTAATCTTTAGAGATTTCATAGTTGGTATTTATACTACCGATCTATTGGTTCTTGAGTTAGCAGCTACTTTGCTTATTTTTGCTGCAATTTTTCAACTACCAGATGGAATACAAATGGGGGCTCTTGGTAGCTTAAGAGGATATAAAGATACATTTATACCTATGATTTTACTATTTATATCTTATTGGATTTTTGCAATGCCAATTGGTTACTTTTTAACTAATACAGGTTTTAGTAATCCACTAGGTGCTTCAGGCATGTGGTATGGGATGATAATTGGTTTAGTTATATTTTCATTACTTTCCATAACAAGACTAAATTGGATAATTAAAAAGACTTTAAGAATTAGTTCTTAGATAATACTTCTGAGACTTTTGAACCTATATCAACAAGACTGTCTGCAACATGCACTCCGCATTCCTTTAATTTTTTTATTTTATCGGCTGCTGTTCCTTTTCCACCAGCAATAATTGCACCAGCATGACCCATTCTTTTCCCCTCTGGTGCTGTTTGTCCTGCAATATAAGAAACAACAGGTTTTGTAATATTTTGTTTTATATATTCTGCAGCATCTTCTTCAGCTGTCCCTCCTATTTCTCCAACCATAACTATGGCTTCAGTCTGAGGATCTTCTTGAAAAAGTTTTAATATATCTATAAATGATGACCCTGGTATTGGGTCTCCCCCAATACCAACACAACTACTTTGGCCTAAGCCAATATCAGTAGTTTGCTTAACTGCTTCATAAGTTAAGGTTCCTGATCTTGAAATAATACCCACAGAACCTGGAACATGAATACTTGCAGGCATAATTCCAAGTTTTGCCTCTCCTGGAGTAATCAATCCAGGGCAATTTGGACCAATTAAAGTTACCCCTAATTCGTCCACTCTCTTTTTTACATCAAGCATATCTAAAGTTGGCACACCTTCAGTAATACAAATTATTAATTCTATGCCAGATTCTGCAGCCTCAAGTATTGAGTCCTTGCAAAAGGGGGCAGGAACAAAAATTAATGATGCATTAGGATTCACAGATTTTTTTGCTTCTTCCATAGTATCGAAGACTGGTTTGCCGAGATGAGTTTGACCACCTTTTCCTGGTGTGATGCCTCCAACTATGTTTGTGCCATATTCAATAGCTTGCTCAGAATGAAGAGTTGCTTGAGAACCGGTAAACCCTTGAACAACAACCCTGGTCTCTTTATCTACTAAAATGCTCATTTTGCAAGCTCTACAGCTTTCTTTGCAGCATCAGCCAAATTGTTTATGCTTTCAATCTTAATTACAGCACGTGATAAGATTTCAGAGCCGATATCTGCATTATTTCCCTCTAATCTGACTACAACAGGAATCTCAACACCAACTTCTTCAATTGCTGCTAAAACACCTTCTGCGATAAGATCACATCTAACAATTCCACCAAAAATATTTACTAAAACAACTTTTACTTCTGGGTCATCTAAAATAATTTTAAATGCCTTTGAAACTCTTTCTTGTGTCGCAGTACCACCTACATCTAGGAAGTTTGCAGGATTGCCACCAAAAAACTTAATTGTGTCCATTGTTCCCATTGCTAAACCAGCTCCATTAACCATACAACCAATATTTCCATCGAGTGAAACATAACTTAAATCATTCTTCGCTGCTTCAGCTTCTCGGGGATCTTCTTGAGATGCATCATGCATTTCTGCAATTTCAGGTTGTCTAAAGATAGCATTGGAATCTATATTGACCTTGGCATCTAAGCAGTGAAGATTTCCACCATTTGTTATTACTAGTGGATTTATTTCTAAAAGGCTTAGATCTTTTTCAACAAATAGCTTCATTAAATTCTGAAGCATTGGAGTAAATTGTTTTGTTTGTTCAGCATTCAATCCAAGAACTTTTGATATCTTTCTTGCTTGAAAAGGCTGTGCTCCACATAGCGGATCAATTGCTTCATAAATAATTTTTTCTGGAGTTTTCTTTGCAACTTCTTCAATATTTACCCCTCCTTCACTAGAGCCAATAAAAACTACTCTTTGTGAATCACGATCTATAACTGCACTTAAATATAGCTCTTTTGCTATATCAGTACATTCTTCAATAAGAATCGAGTTTACAAGTTGCCCATTAGAATCAGTTTGATAAGTAATTAATCTTTTGCCTAACCAGCTTTTAGCAAATTCTATTGCATCATCAGGTGAATCTACTAGTTTGACACCACCAGATTTACCTCTTCCACCAGCATGGACCTGTGCTTTAACAACCCATTTTGATCCACCAACATCTCTGCAAGCTTTTAATGCATCTTCTGCTTCGTATATAACTTTTCCAGTTGATACCGGCAGATCATATTCTGCAAAAAGAGCTTTGCCTTGAAATTCATGAAGATTCATAATCTTTTGTTTCCTATATGTATTGCTTGATTATTTACAGATAGAGCTGCCTCATGAAGAGCTTCAGATACGGTAGGATGACTGAATATAGTAAGTCCAATATCTTGCGAGCTTGCACCAAATTCCATAGATATTAATGCCTGTTGAACAATTTCTGCTGCAGATGGACCAAAGACATGTACCCCTAAAATAGTATCGGTTTTAGCATCTGATAAGATTTTTACAAAACCAGTTGATTGATCGATTGCTAATGCTCTTCCGCTAGCAGCAAATGGAAATTTTCCAACCTTATATTCTAATTTATCTGCTTTAAGCTCCTCTTCATTTTTACCAACCCATGCTATTTCAGGATGGGTATAAATGACAGAGGGTACCAAGTTATAGTTCATCTCTGCATATTTTCCAGCAATAATTTCTGCAACCATCATTCCTTCTTCACTACCTTTATGTGCAAGCATTGGCCCTCTTACAACATCACCTATAGCCCAAACATTAGGAGTATTTGTTTGACATTTGTCGTCAACAGAAATGAATCCTTTTTCATCTAAAATAATTCCAGAGTCCTCTGAAAATATATTATCTGTATTAGGCCTTCTTCCAACTGCTACAACTAATTTTTCAAACTCCATTTCTTCAATAGATTCGGAATGCTCGTATTGAATTTTTACAGAGTTTTTTTTGTTTTCAGAAGATATTAATTTTGATCCAAGCTTTATATCCAAACCTTGCTTTTTAAAATCTTTTAGAGATTCTTTAGCTATTTCCTTATCAGCCATAAATAAAAAATTATCCATTGCTTCGATTACGGTTACTTTTGAACCTAACCTCGCCCAAACACTTCCTAGCTCTAGACCAATTACACCAGCTCCAATTACTCCAAGCGTTTTTGGAACTTCTTTAAAATTTAAAGCACCGGTGCTATTTACTATATTTTTTTCATCAAATTCTGCTGCTTTAATCTCTATAGGAGATGAGCCTGAAGCGATGATTATATTTTTTGATTCTAATATTTCGATTGAACTATCGTTTTTTGTTATTTCAACTTTAGTTCCAGCTAAGACCTTTCCTCTTCCAGATAAAGGGGTTACTTTATTAGCTGCTAATAAACCACTAATTCCACCGGTTAGTTGTTTAACAATTTCATTTTTTCTTCGCATCATGGAGGCAAGATCTAATTCAACTTTACCAATATTGATACCATGATTTGCTAGGTGGCCTTGTGCTTCAAAATATTTATGAGAAGACTCTAGTAATGCTTTTGACGGTATACACCCAACATTTAAACAAGTTCCACCAAACACAGGTATACCTTTTTTATCAGAGAATTCCTCCAAACATGCAGTTTTGAGGCCTAATTGAGAACACTTTATTGCTGCAACATATCCAGCTGGTCCTCCTCCAATAACAATAACATCATACATAGTGCTTATTTATTCTATAAATTTAAAAGTAATCTTTCTGGTGATTCTAACTGCTCTTTAATTGATACCAAGAATCTAACTGCTTCTCTTCCATCTAATAATCTATGATCGTAACTCATGGCCAAATACATCATGGGTCTTATAACAACCTCACCATCTCTAGCAACTGGTCTATCTTGAATTGAATGCATTCCAAGAATAGCAGTCTGAGGAGCATTTAAGATTGGTGTTGATAATAAAGACCCAAAGACACCTCCATTTGAAATAGTAAATGTGCCTCCTTGCATTTCATCAATAGATAATTTGCCATCACGTGCTTTTTCAGAATATCCTAAGATTGATTTTTCAAGTTCTGGAAGTGACATAGTATCTGCATCTTTAATTACAGGAACTACAAGGCCTCTTTCAGTTGACACTGCAACACCAATATCCTGATAACCATGATAAACAATATCAGAACCATCAATTGAAGCATTTACAATTGGTGATTTTTTTAAAGCTTGTACAGCTGCTATTACAAAAAAACCCATAAAGCCAAGCTTTACTCCATGCTGTTTCTCAAATTCTTGACCATATTTTGCTCTCAAATCTTTTATAGGTAGCATATCAACTTCATTAAAAGTAGTTAACATTGCTGTATTTTGTTGAACTGAAACAAGTCTTTTTGCAATAGTATTTCTAAGACGAGACATAGGTACTCTTTTTTGAGGTCTATTTCCAATATTTTCAGATTTAACTACTTTAGTGATTAGAGTTTTATCATCTTCAGCTATTGAGTCCAGATGATTTATAACGTCAGCTTTTGTTAAACGATTATCTTTACCGGATGAATCAATAGTTGATGGATCTAAATTCTTATCTTTTATAATTTTTTTTACTGCTGGGCCTGACTTGTTTAAGTTTTCACTATTTTTAATATCAATGGTTTTTAATTCTTGTTTTTTGGTTTCAGTCTTCTCAACGTCGTCCTCTTCACCTTTATCTATGTTGGAATTTAAATCATCTGATGATTCAATAAACGTACCAATAACTTCTGCACTATTTACAATATCACCTTCACTTTTTAGGATTTTTGTTAGTGTTCCATTTATAGGAGCAACAACCTCTAAGACAACTTTATCAGTTTCTATTTCAGCAATTACCTCATCTTGATCAACTGCTTCGCCTTCTTTTTTTAACCAATTTGCTACTGTACCATCCGCGACAGATTCTGGAAAAGTAGGGGATTTAATTTCAATTGTCATAACTATCCTATTCTAATGCATCTTCAACTAATTGAGTTTGTTGTTGCAGATGTAATTTCATCATTCCCACCGCCGGGGCCGCTGCAGCAGGTCTACTAACTAATTTAATTTGTTTTTTATCATTAAATCTATCTAATACTCTCTGAATTCTATGCCTATGACTAAACCAAGCACCTTGATTATATGGCTCTTCCTGACACCAAATAATTTCTTCAAAATTTTTGTATTTTGATAATACCTCTTGAAGGTCATCATATGGAAATGGATACAATTGTTCAATCCTAATTAAAGCAATATTATGTTTTTCTTTAATATTTTTTTGTTCATTTAAGTCATAAAATACTTTTCCAGAGCAAAGAATAATTTTATTTATTTTTGCTTTGTCTTCAACAGAATCATCAATTACACAATCAAATGATCCATCTACTAATTCTTTTATAGATGAAGTTGCTTGAGGATTTCTGAGGAGGCTCTTTGGCGATATTACTACTAACGGTGTTCTCATTTTACGAATAGCCTGTCTTCTCAGTAAATGAAATATTTGAGAAGGAGAGCTTGGAACACATACCTGAATATTTTCAGATGCGCACAATTGTAAAAATCTTTCAATTCTGGCACTACTATGTTCAGGGCCTTGACCCTCATAACCATGAGGTAAAAGTAATACTAAGCCAGATAGTCTTTCCCATTTATGTTGTGCTGAAACTATAAATTGATCAATAACTACTTGAGCTCCATTAACAAAATCTCCAAATTGTGCTTCCCAAATTGTTAATCCTGTAGGCCATGTTGCCGAATATCCGTACTCAAAACCTAATACTGCTTCTTCTGAAAGTAGTGAATCATATATATCAAACCTTGTATTATGTGCTTGAGCAATTTTGGATAATGGAATAAATCCTTGTCCATCTTCTTTATCGAAGACGCATGCATGCCTATGGGAAAAGGTACCTCTTCTTACATCTTGCCCTGTAATTCTTATAGGAAAACTTTCAGATAATAATGTAGCATAAGCCATATTCTCTGCAAAACCCCAATTAATTTCCAAAACACCTTCAATCATTTTTTTTCTATCTTCGAAAATTTTTGTTGCTTGAATGCCAAGTTTGAAAGAATTTGGTACTGAGCTAATTTTGGACCCAAGATTAGTAAATTTTTTCTTAGAAAAAGTTGTATCTACTTTTGGCCACCAAAGAACATCTAGATAACTAGTCCAATCAAACCATAATGAGTCGTTAGGATTTTTGGATAAATTTTTAGCAACACTAATTCCACTTTCTAATGATTTGCGATAGTTTGTTTTTATAATAGTAGCTTCTTTTTTTGTAAGAAATTCTTCTTGAATTAACTTTTCTTGATATTGATTTAAAACTGTTGGATGAGAAGCAATTTTTTTATACATTAGAGGCTGTGTTGCTGAAGGATCATCAGCCTCATTATGACCTCTTCTTCTATAACAAAATAAATCTATGACCACATCTTTATTGAATTTGTTCCTATATTTTGTAGCAATTTTGACTGCATTTACAACCATTTCAGGATCATCACCATTAACATGAATAACTGGAGCTTGAATCATCTTTGCAACATCAGTTGAATAGTCGGTAGATCTTGAATCATTTTTGTTACTAGTAGTGAAACCGATTTGATTATTAACAACAATGTGAATTGTGCCACCAACATTAAATCCTCTAGTCTGCGACATTTGAAGTGATTCCATAACGACACCTTGACCTGAAAAAGCTGCGTCACCATGAAGTAGAACTGGAACCACTTTTTTTCTTTTTTTGTCTCCAAGCCTATCTTGTCTGGCTCTAACAGAACCAAGAACAACAGGATCAACTATCTCAAGATGAGATGGATTACTATTTAATGAAACATGAACTTCTCCTCCAGAAGTATTGATGTTAGAAGAAAATCCTAAATGATACTTTACATCTCCAGTATTAGAGCCTTCTATGGTTCCTTTTTCATCAAAAGCTGAAAATAAGTCTTCAGGGAGTTTTCCAAGTACATTAACTAATAAATTTAACCTACCTCTATGAGCCATGCCAAAACATATCTGATTTGCACCAAGTTCACCACAGTCCTGAATAACAGCATCTATAAGTGGTACCAGGGATTCAGCACCATCAATACCAAAACGCTTCATGCCTGGATATTTTGCAGCAAGATATTTTGCTAATCCCTCAGCTGAATTAAGTCTCTCATAAATATGTAGTTTATCTTCCTTTGAAAAATTATATTTTTCTAACTTAGACTCAAATTTCTTCTGAAGCCATCTTCTCTCGTTTGAGTCCATAATATAGTTGTATTCAACTCCAATGGTTCCACAATATATCTTTCTTAAAGAATCAACAATTTCTCGTAAGCTGGTTTTAGCCGAACCAGTAATAAATGTATCTGTATAAAATTCTTCATCCAAATCGTCTTGAGTAAGTCCATGAAATTCTATATTTAGATCTTCTATAATATTTCTGTCCATCATTCCAAGTGGATCTAGTTTTGCTTCTTGATGACCTCTATTTCTATATGCCTGTATAAGTCTTATGACCTTGCCTTGCCTTTCATCTACTTCATCTTTAACAAATGCAGAATTTCTTGGGATATTTTTAAATTCGCTAATAATTGTCTTATGAGAAATCTCACCATTTGAGTTTGGTTGAATTGGGAGGTTTTTAAAAAATACAAGCCATTCTTCCGATAGCTCTTCTGGATTGCTTAAATAAGTTTCATATAGGGATTCTAGATAACCGGCATGTCCTGCCGACATATGAGAACTTTCCCAAAGTTCTTCCATTGTTTGATTCATGTCTATAATTTATTACTGATGTGCTCCATCTGATGTAATTATATTCTTCTTGTTCTTCAAAAGCATCGATTTTATCTCACCAATTGCTTTATTTGGATTTAGTCCTTTAGGACAAACACTCACACAATTCATAATCCCATGACATCTATAAACGCTAAAAGGATCCGATAATGCTTCTAGTCTTTCAACAGTCTCTAGATCTCTTGAATCAGCTAGGAATCTGTAGGCCTGGAGTAAAGCAGCCGGCCCAACAAATTTGTCTGGATTCCACCAGAATGAAGGACAGCTTGTTGAGCAACAAGCACACAAAATACATTCGTATAATCCATCAAGTTTGTCTCTATCTTCAGGTGATTGAAGTCTTTCTTGTTCTGGTGCCGTAGTATCATTTTGTAAAAAAGGTTTTATTTTTTCATACTGAGCATAAAATTCAGTCATATCAACGACTAAATCCCTTATAACCGGCAGTCCAGGCAATGGTCTCAATTCAATCTTATTCTTTTTCACGACAGATGAAATTGGAGTAATGCAAGCAAGTCCATTCTTACCATTGATATTCATTCCATCAGATCCACAAACACCCTCTCTGCAAGATCTTCTGTAAGATATTGATTCATCTTCTTCTTTTAGCAAATGAAGTAAATCTAAAACCATAATATCTTTTGAAGGTTTTTCAATTTTATATTTCTTCATGTAAGGGAATTCATCCTGTTCAGGATTGTATCTATACATACTTACTTCTAATTTATTTCCAAACATTAATAAGTTCTCACAATTGGAGGAAATGCTTCAACTTGTGAAGGTGCAAAATTTACATCTCTCTTAGAGATTGATTTGGTTATTGGATCATATAATGAATGGCATAACCAATTATCATCATCTCTATCAGGAAAATCATCTCTTGCGTGAGCCCCTCTACTTTCATTTCTTTCAAAGGCTGATATCGCTGTAGCTTCGGCAACTTCAAAAAGATTTTGTAATTCTATTGCTTCAACTCTACTTGTATTAAATGCATCACTTTTATCTTTTAAATGAAGATTTTCAACTTTGTTTCTTATTTCGCTGAGTTCTGTCAAACCTTTTTCCATGAAATCACCCCTTCTGAATACACCAAAATAATTTTGCATACATTCTTGTAACTCTCTTTTAACATCAGCTGTTTCATAGCCACTCTTTGATTCATTTAAATAATTCAATCTCTCTAATGAATTATTAATGTCTTCTTTTGAAGCAGATGCTACTCCTCCTCCAGATTTCAATTCTTCTTGTATAAATTTTCCTGTTGCCCTTCCAAAAACAACAAGATCAAGCAATGAATTACCACCTAATCTATTGGCGCCATGAACTGATACGCATGCCGCTTCACCAGCTGCAAATAATCCAGGTACTATAGAATCTTGTTTATTGATTCTATTGAAAGCTTGTCCATGGACATTTGTAGGTGTTCCACCCATCATGTAGTGACATGTTGGTACAACTGGAATAGGCTCATATATAGGATCAACGTGAGCAAATGTTCTGGAAAGCTCACATATACCAGGAAGTTTTGCATTTAATACATCAGCACCTAAATGATCTAATTTTAAGAAGATGTGATCTTTATTTTCGCCGCAACCTCTACCTTCAAGGATTTCTAAAACCATTGATCTTGCAACAACATCTCTACCAGCTAAATCTTTAACATTTGGTGCATATCTTTCCATAAATCTTTCACCGTCTTTATTTATTAAGTAGCCACCTTCACCTCTACAACCTTCTGTAACGAGTGATCCTGCACCATATATACCAGTTGGATGAAATTGCCACATCTCCATATCTTGAGCAGGGAACCCAGCCCTTAAAGTCATTGCAAGTCCATCACCTGTATTAATTAAGGCATTAGTAGTTGAAGCATATATTCTTCCAGCGCCGCCAGTGGCCATAACAGTTGCTTGGGCTTTTAAATATGCAACTTCGCCATATTCTATTGAAAAAGCTATGACACCAGTAACTTCATTTTTGCTGTTTTTTACAACGTCAACAGCAAACCATTCATTCAAAAAATTTGTACCTTCTTTTACATTATTTTGATAAAGGGTATGAAGAAGTGCATGCCCAGTCCTATCAGCGGCAGCACAGGTTCTTGCAGCTTGACCACCTTTACCGAAATCTTTTGATTGACCACCAAAAGGTCTTTGATAAATTCTGCCATTTTCAAATCTAGAGAAAGGAAGTCCCATATGCTCTAATTCAAAGACAGCTTTTGGCCCCTCAGAACATAAATATTCAATAGCATCTTGATCCCCGATAAAGTCTGCGCCTTTGACAGTATCATACATATGCCATCTCCAATCATCGTTAGGATCCTCACTAGCGATTGCACAAGTAATACCACCTTGTGCTGATACAGTATGTGATCTAGTAGGGAAAACTTTTGAAACTACAGCAGTTTTTAATCCTGATTTAGCAAGTTCTAGGGAGGCACGCATGCCAGAACCCCCTCCACCTACAATTAGAGCATCAAACTCTATAGTTTTTATATTATTGGTGAAAATATTACTATTCATTTATTAGTATGCATTATAATTAATTATAATCAATCATTATAACCATATTATATATAAAATGGCTATTAAATAAAGTATCCCCATAACAACGAATAAGAAATAATAAGCATTTCTAATTATGTTTGCATTTGTAGCGACAGATTTATTTAAGAAACCCAATGTTCTTTTTGTTAAATAATCAGTGCCTACAGTCCAAAGACCAATAAAAGAATGCAGAATAATTAACAAAGAAATTAGACTAGTAAATGCTCTCATTTCAAATGAAAGTATAAACATAGTCCAATCAAAATAACTAATTTGACCATTAAAAGAAAATAGAAAATAAAAAATATAGGCCACATATATCAATATTAATATTGAGCTATATCTTTGGGCATACCATATTAAAGACCCCTTCATAAATAAATATATCCAATCAGACTACATGAGGACAGAATCCATATAATTAGAACAAAAATTGATGAATAATATGACCCCATTAATGTTTCGCCTATATGAAAAAAATCCATTATGAGATGCCGAACTCCAGTTAATATGTGATACCAAAGAATTAGGAAACTAATAATCACAAAAGCAGAAAATAATGAAAAAGTATTTAAAGAATCATAAAGATTTTCGTAGGCGGTTTTGTTTTTAGTTGATAAATATAAAAGCACAGAAAAAAGAGGTAGAGAAATAAAAAAAATATACATACCTGATAATCGATGTGTTATTGAAGAAAAAGCTGACATGGGCAATTTAATCTTTCTTAAGTCAATATATACAGGTCTTTGATTCATTATCTTAATGAGACAAATGTCTTTGGTTTGTGCAGTTAAGGCAATTATACAGCAGAAATAATCAACAAATTATTAAATAACTTATATTACTTTCTATTTTTTATGTGTTTAATCAATCTTTGTCTTTTTTTAACTTGTCTATCTGTTAATTTGTTAATTTTAGATTCAAATGGATTTTCTGATTTCCTAAAAATTATTTTCAACTGGATACTTTCAAGCTTTAACGCAGATCTAAAGGAATTTTCAAGATATTTTTTATAATTTTGAGGTATCTTCTTATCTTGATTAGAGTGGATTACCAATGTCGTAGGATTTATTCCAGCAAAATGAATATGCTTTAATTTTAATTGTCTTCCCCCTACAGATGGTGGAGCACTTTGCGTAACAAACTTATTTAAAAGTTTATTTAAAGATGAAGTGCTATATTTTTTCTGTGCTCTATCTATTAACGTATTTGTAATTCTAAAAAGTCTTTTAAAGCCTAATCCTTTGATGCCGGAAATTTCTAACTTTATAAAATCTGAAACAAAATTAGATTGTGCTCTTTTTGTTTCATAAATGTTATCTCTTTGTTTTTTTGAAAGTAAATCAATTTTATTAAGGGCTATTAATATAGGCTTACCCGTCTCACAAACCATATTTATGATCTTTAGATCCTGGTCGACTAAGCCTTCCTGTGCATCACATATAAAAATGACAATGTCGCATTCTTCAACCGAATGCATTGCCCTTACATAAGAAAAATATTCTATCTTATGGCTTGTTTTATAACCTTTTCTTATCCCAGCTGTATCTATAAAAATAAAATCGCTGCCTCCAACTGAAAAGGGAATACTAATAGCATCAATGGTTGTCCCTGCTACTTCTGAAACTATAAGCCTATCTTTATTAATAAATTTATTTATAAATGTCGATTTACCTGCGTTAGGTCTTCCTAATACTGCAATCTTTTTTCCATCAGGAGTTTCAAATTTATTTTTTGGAAGAGATTCTTTTATAAAAGATCTCAAATCAGATATATTTCTTGAGTGTTCTGCACTAATTTCAAAGAATTCTTTAATTCCCATCTTTGAAATATCTTCTTTTACAATCGAATCTGTTTTTTTGTCTGATTTATTTAGGACTGTTATAAATTTTTTATCTAATTTTCTTAGTCTTGTAAGTATATCTAAATCTTCCTTTATTAAATTTTCTGAGCCATCTATAAGAAATATTATTAAGCTTGCTTCTTCGGCAGCTATCCATGCCTGCTCTGCTATATCTTCCTTTAGTATCGAATTATCTTGAGCAATTCCACCAGTATCTATAATTAAACTTTTTTGATCGCCAAAGACTACATATCCATAGTTTCTATCTTTTGTTAGGCCAGAATAATCAGATACTATTGCTTTGCGCGACTTTGTAAGCTTATTAAATAATGTTGATTTACCAACATTTGGTCTTCCTATAATTGCAATTGAAGTAAACATTATTAATTATCATTTTATATGCTTAAAGAAAATAAATTAAATTCCTCATCAACGACATAAAAAGTATTGCTTCTTCCAGTAATAGTTTTAATAGCATTTCTGGAAATTTTTTCTCTTCCAACAGTTTTTCCATTTAATGGATCAATAATGTGAATATAGCCCTCAAAATCTCCAACGACAATATAACTATTTTGACTAATTAAATTTGATAGTCCACGATTTAAATATTCTTCTGAGACCCAAGACTCATTTAAGTTCTTTAATGAGAAAGATCTTATATTTGAATTATCCTCTACTGTTACTAATAAACCTTTTATGAGAAGTGGCGTATGAAAAGATGAGGATTCATATTGCCAAACAGATCTTTTTTGAGCTGTATCAAATATATTTAAGTTTCCTTGATAATTTGATGAATATATAAAACCTCCATCAATAAGAGGACTTGAATCAGAGTCAACCAAGTTTTCAAGCTCTGATGTGCCGGACATATATGATATAGCTCCATCCCATATAGGAAATCCAGTATCTAGTTCAAAAACACCCAAACGACCATTATCAAAAGATGCGTAGACTTGATTCTCAACTATAACAGGACTGCTGCTTCCTCTAATTGTTAAAGTTGGCAGCTTTGATCTGTAAGACCATTTTATTTCTCCTGAATTTCTATCAAGTGCAATTAATTCACCTGATCCAGTCTTAACGATAACTAATTTAGTGTCTATCGCTGTTGCCGATAGAACTTCACCTTTGACATTAGTTGTCCATAACAAGGATCCATTGTTTTGATCTCGTGCAATAACATTCCCGTTAACATCACCAACAACTAAAATACCAAAACCGGATGATATTCCAGATGCTAGCAGCACAGTTTCTATTTCCCAGTTAACTTCTCCAGTATATGAGTCTATTGAAGATATATTCCCCGATGTGTCAGCAAAAAAAATGTTATTTCCTGAATATGACGGAATGAAATTACCAAGAGAATTGTCACCATTAAAAGAAATTTTCCAGTTTACATCTATAGATAGGTTATCTGTAAAATTCTCTAATTTTTTAGGTTCGTCTATATCTACTTCATCACTTTGCCAGAACTTTAATGAGTCCATGGATGAGCATGAAGAAATAATAAATACAAAAATTATTAGTAAAGCCTTATTAATTAAATTATGTTTCATGGTTTATGAATCTATATTTGCTAACTTCATAGAAATAATAGACAAGGAAGCTTCATCAATATATTTTTCCTTTGCTATTTGGTATTGTTCTTTTGCAAGCGATATTGAATCTTTTTTCATTAAAATATCTCCAGTCAGCTCATGAATATATGCATTTGTTGACGAAGAAGAATATTTCTCAATCATAATAAGAGCTTCATCATAATTGCCATTTGCAAACAATAATCGAGCAGCACTTACTCTAGCTAATTTATTGTAAAGTTTGTTTCCGTTAATGCCATTTGTTAGCTTAACGAGCTTTGAAAAACCCATTATAGCATTTTGCCTTTCTCCGTTTTTAGCGTCAGAAGATGCTTTAGTTAATATGGCGAGCTTAGCGTAGCCTGTTCTACTATATGAAGTTGTGAGATCTTCAAACAGCTCATTAGATTTTTTTAAACCTTCTTCAGATTCTATTTCTTGGACGGACCAATCATTAAACACTAATGATGCTTTTTGATTATTGATTTTAGAAATTACGGATAGCGCAATAACAGAAAAAATGATAATAATAAGAAATGCGAAAGAAGCTAGAATTAATGTCTTATATTTATTATAGAAATTTAATAATGGCACGAATCTCATATCGTTTTCGTATATTTTATTCATAATTAATTCCTAAAATTTAAATTGATTTATAAATGTTAAATAATTCATCAACTGACAGTATTTCTTGATCGTTGCTCTCATCTTTTAAATATTTAAAGATAACCGTATTTGTTTTTAACTCCTCGTCTCCAACAATAATTGCATAATCTGCATCACTTTTATTAGCTCGTCTTAGTTTTGCTTTAAGACTAGCTTTAGAAAGTTGAAGATCTAATCTAATATTTTTATTCATAGATCTAAGTTGGTGCGCTATTTTATATGCTTTTGGCTCTAAATTACTAGTCACAACTAAAAATGACGCCATCTTATTAGTTGAGGTTATATCCTTCAATAAACTAGCGAATCTTTCTATGCCTATAGCCATTCCTATAGAGGGTAAATCTTTTCCTCCAAGCTTTGAGCAAAGATAGTCATACCTGCCTCCTCCTAAAAATGAATCCTGAGCACCAAGATCTGAAGAAACTGCTTCAAAAACAAATCCAGAGTAGTAATCTAGCCCTCTTACAAGCGAATAGTCTATCTCGATATCACATATATCACTAAATTGACTTTTGATATCCATAAGAATTTTTATAGATGAGGGTTCAATAAAATCTTTTATGCTTGGTGCATTCTCTAGGATGGACTGAGTATTTTGATTTTTACTATCTAGAATACGGAGCGGGTTTCTTGATAATCTTTCTAAATCCTTATCATCTAACTTATCTTTATGTGGCTCTAAATAGTCTACTAATGCTTTGCAAAAAGATTCTTTATTATTTTTATTTCCAAGATGGTTAATTTTTATTAAACAATTTTTTAATCTAAATTCTTCAATAATTTTGCAGACTATAGATATCATTTCAAATTCAGGGGCACCTTCAGGATAACCTAATATCTCCACACCTGCTTGATGAAATTGTCTATACCTACCTTTTTGCGGTCTTTCATATCTCCACATTGGTCCTAAATAACATAGCTTGTGAGTAGATTGATCTAATTTTTTTTCAATTATTGCTCTTATTATGCCAGCGGTACCTTCAGGCCTTAGCGCAATACTTTTTTCATTCTTATCATTGAATGAATATATTTCCTTATTCACAATATCTGAAAGATCGCCAACCGATCTTTTAAATAAAGTAGTTTCCTCAAGTGCAGGAGTCCTTATTTCTTTTAATTGATAATTAGAAAAGATTTCTCTTAATATTTTTTCAGTTTCAAAAATTTTCACGGACAAATTATCACCGTTGCCATCATCATATAAATCTAGCATTCCTGTTAATGATTGAATTTTATCCAACTTAACTCCTTGCAATAATTTCAACTGAATTTCTTGATGCTATTCTCTCTCTAACTTTTTCTTCTATCTCTTCAACAAGATTTTCACTACTAATTTTTTTATCAGGCGAGCCATCCACATATAAAAGATTTTTTGGACTTGCTCCTGTTAAACCTATTTCAGCTGCTTTACTCTCCCCTGGACCATTTACATAACATCCTATAATTGCTACTTCAATATCCTCAGATATATCTTCAAAACGTTCCTCTAGTTCGTTAACTACATCAATAACATTAAAATTTTGTCGTGAACAACTAGGACATGCAATAATTTTCACTCCCCTACTTCTAATATTTAAGCTTTTTAAAATATCCCAACCAATTTTTATTTCATCGATTGGGTCAGATGCTAGTGAAATACGAATTGTATCGCCAATGCCTTCAGTTAAAAGCATACCAACACCAATAGATGATTTAACAGTACCAGCTCTGTAACTTCCTGCCTCAGTTATTCCAAGATGAAGAGGTTGATTTATTAACTTTGAAATTTTTCTATATGCCTCTACTGTCATTTCTATATTTGAAGCCTTAAGGCTCATTTTATAATTTTCAAAATTAAACTTATCTAAAATATCAACATGTCGAAGTGCCGACTCAACCAATGCGTCTGCATTAGGTTCTCCATATTTTTTTTGTAAATCTTTTTCTAAGGAGCCAGCATTTACCCCTACTCTAATTGGAACATTATTGTGAATAGCGGCATTTATTACTTCTTTAACTCTGTCTTCTTTACCAATATTTCCTGGATTTATTCTAAGACAATCTGCGCTATCAGCTACTTCTAAGGCAATTTTATAATCGAAATGTATGTCAGCAACAAGAGGAATATTTACTGCCCTCCTGATTTCTTTAAATGCTGCTGCTTCATCATAACCAGGTACAGAAACTCTCACGATATCTGCACCAGCTGCTTGAAGATCATTAATTTGCTTGACTGTTGCAAGAACATCACAAGTATCAGTATTTGTCATTGATTGAATTGAAATGGGATTACCATCACCAACCAAAACGCCTCCGACGTTTACAGATTTTGTATGTTTTCTCGTAATCCAATTACTCATCATTAAATATAATAGTATTTACCCTAAGTCTATTAGCATTAGTAATAAAATCAATATTACTACCCTCGTAGGAACCAACAACAGCTTCAGCATTTCCAACAACTATTGTAAAAGGTTTTTTTATAGTCATGCTGAAATTGTCTTCTGAATTAAATAATTGATACTCTATTAATTTTTCATTTGAATATATTTCAATCCAACATTCGTCCTTGAAATATAATAATATTTTGCTCTCATTAACATTATCCTCTATTTGATTATTACTTTTTATTTCTTCATTAATACCAAAATTCATTTGAACATCTTGTATGATTTTTAAAATATTAGCTTCGGATGCTTTGGTAATTAAAATATTAGGATCATTTTTAATTTTATTTTTATCAGTTGAGTTTATAAAAAGAAAAAAAGTTACTAATAGTATAACTATGATTAAACTTGATATTAATAACTTATAAATGGGCTTGCTTGAAATTGGAAATGACTTTTTTATAATTTTATTTTTTCTATTTTCAGTTGCATAAATCGCTGGGAAATCTAATTTTAGATTAAGAAAGGTTGCATACTTTCTAAAATAAGCCCTTGAAAACCCTTCGCTGGGAAAATCAGAATAATCTCCAGATTCAATGGCTTTTATATACTTAATATTAATTAGTGACTTAGAAGCAACTTCTTCAATACTTAGGTCCAAATTTTCTCTAGCATCTGAAAAACCTTTTCCAATCTTAGCTGAATTTGCTGATTTTGCTGATTTAAAATCTTGATTCATGATATTGATTGATGACTTATAAGTTTTTTTCCTTTGACAGATTTAGATAATTTACCTACTAGTTGACCACACGCTCCATCTATTGCATCACCTCTTGTAATTCGTAAAGTTGTAATAAAGCCCTTCTTCATAAGAATATTCTTAAATTCATTAATATTATTTTTATTTGATCTTTTGTAATTAGAGCCATCGAATGGATTGAATGGGATCAAATTGATCTTACAAGAAATATCTGAAAGAAGTTTAGTTAGCTTCCTAGCTAACTCGGGTGAATCATTTACACCATCTATTAATATATATTCAATAGTTATATTTCTTTTTCCTTCGTAATAAGACAAATAATCTTTACATGATCGTATTAATTCACTAATTGGATATTTCTTATTTATAGGTACTATCTCATCTCTTAATCTATTTATAGGTGCATGAAGAGAAATTGCTAAGGAAACATCAATAGATTGCGATAATTTGTCTATTTGAGGAGTTATTCCTGATGTACTGATGGTAATTCTTTTTCTTGATAAGCCATAGGCCATTTGATCTTTCATAATTTTTGCTGACTCTACTACGGGCTCAAAGTTTAAAAGTGGTTCACCCATGCCCATAAAAACAATATTAGTTATAGGCTTTTCTTTTGGATCATGAAAATTTGCAAGCCAAACTTGTCCAATTATTTCATCAGCTGTAAGATTTTTTTCAAATCCCTGAGCGCCAGTAGCACAAAAGGTACACTGCAAAGCACAGCCAGCTTGAGATGAAATACAAAGAGTCATTCTTTTTTTTTCTGGAATTCTTACCATCTCTATCATCGAACCTGATTCTAATTTTACAAGATATTTTTTTGTACCTTCAGGTGAGATAAAGATCTCATCAACATATGGAGGAGTAATATGAGCAATGCTATTAAGTTTTTGTCTTAACAACTTATTAAAATCAGTCATTTGATCAAAATTAATAACACCTTTTTGGTGAATCCATTTTAAAAGCTGTTTAGCTCTAAACTTGGGTTCATTGATATTTTTAAAGAAATCTTCTAAAGAGCTTAATGAATAACCTAAAAGATTGACCTTGGTTTGCAAAAGTTACTGAGATATTATTTCTTCATCTTTGAAAAAATAATTAATCTCCCTCAGTGCACTAACTTCTGAGTCAGAGCCATGTACAGCATTTGCATCAATACTTTTTGCAAAATCTGCTCTAATTGTTCCTGGTAATGCCTCTTCAGGATTTGTATTACCCATAAGTTCTCTATTTTTTAAAATAGCGTTTTCTCCTTCTAAAACCTGAACAAATACAGGCCCTGAAGTCATAAATGATTTTAAAGCATTAAAGAAAGGTTTGCCTTCATGCTCTGCATAAAAACCAGCCGCCATTTCATCTGAAAGATGTATTAATTTGCCAGCTACTATTTTAAGTCCACTTTCCTCAAACCTAGTCAAAATTTTACCAATAACATTTTTCGAAACTGCATCTGGTTTAATTATTGATAATGTTTTTTCTATTGCCATGTTTATATTCCTAAAAAAATTTTAGCTATTATATGGGACTTATAGGTATTCTTCTATCCATAACATTTGAATTGCTTCGAGAATCTGTTCATTAGACTTTGACGGATCACCAGAAAAGTTTTCTAACCCACATATTTTTGAGTGTAAGTCTGGGAAACCTATCCACTGAGGGTCTACTTCTGGGAACTTTTCATAAAGTTCAATAGCTATATCTCCAACGTCTAGCCATTCTAATTTTTCCATTAGTGATCTTCAGAAACCATATTAATATTATACTTGGGTAGCTCTATCTCAATATCCTCATCGATTGGAGGAACTGCCTGACAACTTAGTCTTGAGGTTTGTTCTAATCCCCATGCTTTATCCAACATATCCTCTTCTATATCACTAGCCTCATCTAACTGTTCAAAACCTTTTCTTACAATGCAGTGACATGTTGTGCATGCACATGACATTTCACATGCATGTTCAATCTTAATACCTTCTCGTAATGCAGCTTCACATATTGTTTCATTAGGAAGTGATTCTATTTCAGCCCCATCAGGACAAAGCTCCTCATGAGGCCAAATTTTTATCTTTGCCATTTTTTAGACGGTGAAACTTTCACCACAACCACATACTGCTTTTGCATTAGGGTTTATAAACTTAATTCCTTTATTTAATCCATCTTCTGAGAAATCAACCAAGCTTCCCTTAAGAAACTCTAAGCTTTGCTGGTCGACGAAAACCTTGCATCCATCAGTTTCAAAAACGACATATTCTTCTTTAAGCTCATCTATAAAATTAAAAAAATATTCATATCCAGAACACCCAGCTTTTTTAACTCCTATTTGTACACCAAGACCCATACCTCTAGATTTAAGGCTTGAATGGAAATGAGAAACTGCTTTATCTGAAAAGTTTAATTCAGTAGGACTGAAGCTTTTCATTAAATTACTCCTATTGTTTAGACTCGTAGTCTTCTATGGCTTGCTTAATGGAGTCTTCGGCTAAGACTGAACAATGGATTTTGATTGGTGGCAATTCTAGAGCTTCGACTATCTCTTTATTTCTTATTTCTTTTGCTTCTTCCAACGTTTTACCTATAAGCATTTCTACAAGCTCACTGGATGAAGCAATAGCAGAACCACATCCATAAGTTTTAAATTTTACATCTTTTATAACATGACTATTGCCTTTGGCTTCACACTTTATTTGTAACTTCATCACATCACCACATGCTGGTGCCCCAACCATACCTGTTCCAATATTTTCTTCTGAAGGGTCAAATCTCCCAACATTGAAAGCTTTCGGATTATTTAATGTGTTTTCAAACTTATCAACGACTTTTTTACTATATGCCATTTTTTACCTCCTACTTTAGTGAGTGCTCCATTGAACAGTATCTAAATCAATACCATCTAAATGCATTTCCCATAATGGGGAGAGCTCTCTTAATCTTTCGACTACATTATGTAATATAGATAAAGTTCTATCTATATCATCATCATTTGTGAACCTGCCAAAAGAAAATCTTATTGAGCTGTGCGCTAACTCATCCTTTCTTCCTAAGGCCCTCAAAACATATGAAGGTTCTAAACTTGCAGAAGTGCATGCAGAACCTGACGATACTGCAACATCTTTAAGGCCCATAATTAAGGATTCGCCTTCAACAAAGTTAAAACTTATATTTAAAATATTTGGGACCTTGTTTTTTAGGTCACCATTAATATATGCATGTTCTATTTTCATAGCTTCTTTTAAGAACTTTTGATGGAATGCTTGTACTTTCTTGTGATCATTTTTCATTTCATCTTTTGCAATTCTAAATGCTTCACCCATACCAACGATTTGATGAGTTGCTAAAGTTCCAGATCTCATACCTCTTTCATGACCACCACCATGAATCAAAGCTTCAATCCTAACTCTTGGCTTTCTTCTAACAAATAATGCTCCGATACCCTTTGGTCCATATGTTTTATGAGCAGAAAATGACATTAAATCAACTGGTAATGTTGATAAATCTATATCTACTTTACCAGTGCTTTGTGCTGCATCTACATGAAAAAATACACCAGCTTTTCTGGCCATATTTCCAATCTCAACAAGGTCATTCAATGTTCCTAATTCATTATTAATATGCATGAATGAAACTAAGATAGTTGAATCTCTCATTGCTGCTTTTACTTCTTTTGGATCTATAATTCCACCTTCGTTAGGTTCTAGATATGTTATTTCAAACCCTTCTCTTTCTAATTGCCTACAAGGATCTAGAACAGCCTTATGTTCTATTTTTGAAGTAATAATATGATTACCTTTTGATTTATAAAATCTAGCAACTCCTTTTATAGCTAAGTTATCAGCTTCTGTAGCTCCTGAGGTCCAGACTATTTCTCTTGGATCGCAGTTAACTAAATTTGCTACATGGGATCTAGCCTCTTCGACAGCTTCGTCTGCTTTCCATCCAAATCGATGGGATCTGGATGCAGGATTACCAAACTCACCGTCAGGAGTTAGAAATTCCATCATTTTAGATGCCACTCTTGGATCAACTGGTGTTGTTGAAGCGTAATCTAAATAAATTGTTGATTGTGTGCTCATTTAATTTATCTCTCTTATCTCTATATATGGACTATTATTAGAATCTACAAGCTTATTGATAGTTATTTTACTTAAATAATTATCTACAACTTGGTTTAATTCTTGCCATAGATTGTGTGTATTACATTTTTTTCCATCCCTACATGTACTTAACCCATTGCAACTAGTTGCATCCATATCTTCTTCAACAGCATTCATAATTTCTTTTATGGATACAATCGAAGGATCTTTAGCATACAAATAACCTCCATTTCTTCCTCTTATACTTTTTACAATACCAGCTATTCTTAACTTTCTAAATATTTGTTCCAAATAAGATAATTCTATACTTTGATTTAATGAAATATCTGCAAGTGAAACAGGACCTCGTGACTCAAGAATTCGAAGCTCAGTTAAAGCATTTACAGCATATTTGCTTTTAGTAGTAAGTCTCACGGATGAATTATAAATACCTGACTATTTTAGTCAAGTTTTAATATTCATGCCCAATCTGTCAGCAACTTGGTGATAAGATTCAACAACATCACCTAGGCCTTGTCTAAATCTATCTTTATCCATCTTTTTTAAAGTTTTAGAATCCCAAAGCCTGCATCCATCAGGCGTAAATTCATCAGCAAGAAGGATTTTTTCAGCTGAAAGACCAAATTCAACTTTGAAGTCTACAAGAATTAACCCTGAGTTTATAAACAGCTCTGAAAGAACAGTATTAACTTTATATGTCAAGGCCTTCATTTCATCTATTTGCGCTCTTGAGGCCCAGCCAAAAGAAAGAATATGCTCATCATTGATTAGTGGATCACCCAAATCATCATCCTTTAAGAAAAATTCAAAAAGAGGACTTTCAAGCACTAAACCATCCTCAGTTCCAAGTCTTCTGCAAATTGAACCGGATGCCCTATTTCTAATTACACACTCTATAGGGAACATCGTTAACTTATGCACTAAAGAATCATTATTATTTAAAACTTCTATATGATGAGTTTCAATTCCATTATTTTGTAAATGGTCCATTATAAATGCATTGAATTGATTATTGACTGATCCTTTTCCTAGTAATGCCTCTTTTTTTTTGCCATCGAATGCAGATGTATCATCACTAAAATGCATTATTAAATGCTCATTGTTTGAAGTTGTATACAATGATTTAGCCTTGCCTTTTGTGATTTCTTTAATTTTATCCATTAGCTTAATGACTCATTAATTTTTGATAGTAATTCTTCTGCTTCTTCTATTTTACCATTTTTTGATACTGCTCTTACATAAGTTTTATTATTTTCTTCAGTAATAGTTACAATAAATTGAGAGTCATCATTAAAAGTGTTTTTATTGCTAGCATTTTTAGAGCCACCAAATCCTAAAAAAGAAAATATTCCATCATCTTCCTCGCTAATATAACTCACATAAAATATACCCATGCTTCTATCAAGGTCATTAGAAACAATATTTGAAGCATTCATTGCCTTGCTCACAGAAGACCATGCTCTATCAAAATTTAAATTAAGTTCAATGACAGTCTGACCATTTTCTGCAAAAATTTTAGCTTTTTTCATTTCGTTAAGATTTTGTGCGGCCAAGGAAGTTCCAGTGAAACTATCTACAGATTCAGCGAAGTAATTAACTATATTTTCTAATTCTGATTGAATTAATGGGAGATTACTCTGAATCTCATTATTTTCTTTGTTAACCTGGTTTAAGAATATTTCTGTCGAAGCCTCTTTAATTCCGTGTTCTATTTTCATATTTAAAGTTGAATTTTCATCGAAGTTAATAATTATCTCACCTGTATTTGGATTAGTGCTTTTAACTTCATATGCAGAGGTATCCCAATAATTTTTAGATATAGGCCATGACGTTGAAGGCAATGTTTCTATGTAGATCCACATTAATTCTCCAAGCCTCCTTAGTTGAACTGAACTATTTCCAGATGAAGCAAATATTTGTCTTGGTTTTGGGACATTCTGATCTTTCATAACTTCTTCAATCTCAAGAACTGGATAATGATTTTCATCGGCTACTAGATCAAGATTTTCAGGAAGGATGATATCTTGTTCTACTTTTTCTTTTAAAAAGTTATATTGGGTAGGTGGAAAAAGGCCTTCGGGTCCATTTATATATGAACACGAAGATAAGAAAATAATACTAGCGATAAGGGAGTTTTTTATTTTCATATTAATTCTAATTTTATCATCTCCGATAACACTTCGTCATGATAACTTTCATCCAACTCTATAAGAGGAAGCCTAATTGCATTTTTAATCATTCCCATTTTGTAAAGCATCCACTTAACTGGAATTGGATTAGATTCAACAAAAAGCAATCTATACAATTCAGAATTTTTAGAGTGTAAGGCCCTGGCATTATTTATATTACCTTTTTTTACAAAGGAGCATATATCGGAAATAGATTTAGGAGTTACATTTGCTGCAACTGAAATAACTCCATTTGTTCCGAGCTCAAGAGACTCTTCAAATGTTGGATCATCACCAGAATAGATAAAAAAATCTTTTTCTAATTTCTTAGAAATACTTATTAAATCATTAACTCTATTAAGGTCATCAACTGCTTCTTTAATACCTATTATATTTTTGTGGTTTGATAAAACTTGCACACTTGAAGGAAGAAGATCACAAGCAGTCCTAGATGGAACATTATATAAAATTTGATTTATTTCAACTGAGTCGGCTATGGATTCATAATGTGCGATTAGTCCCTTTTGATTAGGTTTATTATAGTAAGGAGTTACGAGAAGAGCATAGTCTGCTCCTAAGCTTTTAGATTCTTGTGTTAATTCAATAGCCTCTTGAGTTGAGTTTGCTCCTGTTCCTGCAATTACAGGTATTCTTTTATTTACATATTTTGATGTGAATCCTATTACCTCAAGATGCTCTTTAAAATTGAGAGTTGCCGATTCACCAGTAGTACCAACAGAAACTATTCCATTAGTTCCTTCACTAATATGCCAGTCAATTAATTTTTCCAGAGATTTATAATCTATGTCTCCATTTGGAAACATTGGCGTTGTTAAAGCTACTAAACTTCCCTCTAATGCTTGCATCAATAAAAATTTCGGTAAAGAATAGGACTATACACTATTTTAATAAAATATCTTATAGGTAGAAATTATGACAAAAAAACTTGAAGGAAAAAAATGTCCAAATTTTAATGGCGAATGCACTAACAATAAAACATTTTCTAACAAAGATTTCATCGGAAAAAATCTAATAATCTATTTTTATCCAAAAGATAGTACTCCTGGATGCACTTCAGAAGGTCAAGACTTTAGAGATAAATATAAAGAATTTAAGAAATTAAAAACAGAAATATTAGGAGTTTCAAGAGAGTCTATAAAATCTCATGAAAATTTTAAATCTAAGCAGTCATTTCCATTTGAACTTTTATCAGATCCAGAAGAAAAAGTTTGCAAAGCTTTTGACGTCATGAAATTAAAATCAATGTATGGAAGAGAATATATAGGCGTCGATAGAAGTACTTTTTTAATCAATTCTGATGGAAAAGTTGTTAAAGAGTGGAGAAATGTGAAAGTTAAAGGCCATGTTGAAGAGGTTTTTAACTCTGTTAAGGATTTAACTTAGTCTGTCTCCGGAAGGCCATGCATTCCATACGGCTTTTATAAAAGTTGCAATGGGAATTGAAAAGAAAACTCCCCAAAAACCAAACATGCTTCCAAATACAAATACAGCTAATATTATGATGACGGGATGCAGCTTCACAGCATCTGAGAAAATGATTGGAACCAATAAGTTGCCATCTAATGCTTGTAATAATAAATATAGTCCAACTAGAAGATAAAACTGGGTGCCAATACCAAATTGAAGCAATCCAACAACCACAACTGGAATAGTTACTAAAAAAGCTCCAACATATGGAATCAATACAGAGAAACCAACCAATACTGAAAGTAATGCAGTATATTTAAGACCTAATGATGCAAATATAATTGCTGCAGCAGAACCCACTATGAAGATTTCAAGAATTTTACCTCTTACATAATTACTGAGTTGATCATCCATTTCTATCCATATATTGGAAAGCATTTGCCTTTTACCTGGTATTATTTTTATCAAGCCCTCAATAATATTTTTTCTATCAAAAAGAAAAAAGAAAACTAAAATTGGAAACAAAATTATGTACAACAGAATTGTGATGGTGCTTTGTATTCCAGCTATCGATGATTTAACTAAATTCTGAGTAATGGATGATAATTCTGTTGAAACTGCCTGAAAAAAAACTGAGATTTGATCAGACGAAACTAGTTCAGGAAATTTTGTTGGCAATTCTGATACAAAATTAAGAAAATTATTAAATAGGCCAGGGATGTCTAAAATAAAGGCTTGAAGTTGAATATATAGAATTGGTACCAACCAAATCAAAATTGCAGCACCAGTGATTATAAATATAGAAAAAGTTATTAAAAGTGCTAAATATTTACTTACATTGTAGGACTCTATTTTTTTTTGGAGTCCTACTAACAAATATGCAACTACTATGCTGATCAGAAATGGAGTTAGTATAGATCCAAAGAAACTTATTATTAACAACACGAACACCAATACCAAAGAAAATATTATGGTTTCTTCGTTGCTAAAGATTTTTTTTAATAAGCTGTTTAGCTGATTAAACATAATTTTTAAAACCCTCTTTTTATTGAAACTATATTGTTAAAAATATGGTCAAATAAGTGATATGTGTATTAATCTATATAATTGCTTCAACCATATTAATCGAAAAACGCTTTTTATGTTAGTTTTAGGGCTCCTTAAAAATATTAAATCTTTTTAAAAAATGAAAATAACAATATATATCTTCATAACTTTTTTAAGCTTATTTTGTTTATCAGATGAAAAAAAAGAGCTACTACTTCCTCAGTTAGGTGACAGAGTATCAGCGGCTGTTTCACCAGCAGAAGAGAGAGCTATCGGCAAAGAATTTTTGAAACAGATATACTATCAGGCACCCTTGATTTCAGACCCATTAATACAAGAATATACCGAACTTCTGATATACAGACTTTCTGAATATAGCCAAGTTGAAGATAGGTATTTCAATGTTCTTTTAGTAGATGATAATTCTCTTAATGCTTTTGCAGCACCGGGTGGAATTATTGGAGTGAATGGAGGATTATTTCTTAATGCTGATAATGAGGGACAATTCTCATCTGTCCTAGCACATGAGCTTGCCCATCTTAGTCAAAGACATTTTGCAAGAAATGTTTTGAGGTCTCAAGATACAAATTTAGCATCTATTTTGGTAATGGTTTCATCAATTGCAATTGGTCTTTTAAGTAATAATCCAAATGCTATGGCTTTTGGGCCAGCATTTTTACAAACTCAAAGCTTAAGATATAGCAGATTATTTGAAAAAGAAGCAGACAGAGTGGGTTTCGCTAATTTAGTAAGAGCAGGCTATAACCCAAATTCAATGGGAGAAATGTTTGAAAATATGAATGATCTAAGAAGATTATCAGGTGACCTTCCTCCCGAATTTTTATTAACACACCCCCTTTCAACATCTAGAATTAATGATGCATTTAATGCAGCTGAGGGTATTTCAGAAGATGGAACAAAGATAGATAGTCTTGAGTATTCCTTTATCAAAGCTAGATTAAAAATTCGTTATGAAAAGATACCCTCAAACGCTCTAAGAAACTATAAATCTCTAATAGAGGATTCAAGATCGGATGCGAATATTTATGGCTTGTCTCTATCTTATAAGGAAAATAATAATTATGAAAAAAGTATTAACTTAATAAATGAATTGATTAATAAGTATCCAAAAAATTTATTCTTAAATACTTCGAAAGTTGAAATACTTACAGAGGCAAATCAATATGAAGCTGCTTTAAGATTATCTAATCAATTTCTAGAAATTTCTCCAAAAAACTACCCCCTATCAATTATGAAATCTAAATTATTACTTCAAATGAAGAGATATTTTGAATCTGAAGAAATAATTAGAGATCAGATTTTAAGAAGAAATGATGACCCTCAATTATGGTACATGTTATCTGAAATACAGAGGAGCAGTAAAAATATTGTTGGGTATCATCAAAGCAGAGCTGAATATTTTTTACTACTTGGTCAGAACGAGGAGGCTTTAAATCAACTTGAGTTTGCATTAAAACTTACTAAAAACAATTTTCAAGTTTCAGAAAGTTTAATGACAAAAATTATTAAAATTAAAAAAGAATTAGAGAGTTCTAGGGGCCTTTAACTTTATTGCTTGAATTTTTTGAAATTTTTAAGCCTGTAATAGATAAAAGTGCTGCAAGCGGAATTGCTAATAAAGGCATGACGCTTAAAGCTATTGATGATAATTTACCAATTGCCATTAATAAACTACCTGTTAAATCTCCAAACCTAGTTACAAAGGTGTCTATAAATACTGAAGATTTATATCTATCTTTTTTACCTAGCTCACTATAAATTATTTCTCTACTTGGTTTGTTAAAACCATATTCAAAGACTCTTAGTAAAGCTTGTGCAAAAACTACCACTCCAACCGACGGAACTAAACCGTAAAGTAAAAAAACTATAACAAATAAAATTCCATAAACTATTAATATTAACTTTATACCAAATGCTGCAATTACTATGTAAGTTAAGAATAGCTGAGTTAATAATGTTAATGGTGACACTAATTGCTCTATTCTTGCAAAAAGTTCTATTCTTTGTGGAGACAAATCAGAATATGACTCAATTATTGGTATTGCACTAATCCACTGTATGGTCATTAATATAGTGAAAAGCCAAGAGTATGAAGCAATTGTTCTTATTTCTTTGGTATTAATAATATTATTTATAGCATCAGACCACTTGCCTCCAACCTTTTCAGATAGATTTGAGGTCTTATTGGAATTGGCAATATATATTGCTATTACCATTGCACAGAATAATAAAATTGATGCAGATAATACAAAAAATTCTAGGCCAGAATTTGTGAATGATTCAGACAATCTAACAGATATTTCAGAACCAAAAATGGCTCCTAGAGAACCTCCTGCCATTATAAAACCATATAACTTTCTTGATTTTGTATCTCTAAATATATTAATTACTAGAACCCAAAATATTGAAACAACAAAGAATGAATATATATTGCACCAAACGTAAAATATTCGACCAAGCCAAATAGCTTCAGTAATATTATTTTCACTCAATGATTTAGAATAAGAAAGAAATGCAAATAGATTTAATATTAGAAAAGAATAGCAATAAATAATAATTTTTTTTAGATTTGATCTTGATGCTATCCATGCATATATAGGATTAATTACTAGCATTGTAATTGCTGTAACTGCTAATAAAACCAGTAAAAAGTCTTGGCTGTAGTTTTCTACTGCCATTTCGTTTCTTACAGCTCTTAAAACATACCAAGAAGATAAAACTAAAAAAAATAAAAAACTTGTTAGAACAGTATCTTTAAGTTTCATTATAATATTATGCCCTATGAGTGGTGGGTCGCACAGGATTCGAACCTGTGACCAATTGGTTAAAAGCCAACTGCTCTACCAGCTGAGCTAGCGACCCGTGGTTATGCATAATAAAAAAAGGTGATTATTCCATATTTTTCAATAACTGCAAGGCTAATGATGATGCTGTGTTATCTGGATATTCTCTAACAACATAATTATATTTTTCTTTTGCCATTACAACATCGTTATTTTTTAAATAAATATCACCAATCTTCTTGTGAGCTAAGGGTATTCTATAGTGCGAGGGAAAGGATGAAATAAGTTCCATAAAATAATTATTTGATTGCTCAAAATTATTTTGAATCATGGATATTTCGCCTAACCAAAAAAAAGATAATGGAGTTTTTTCCTCATCGGTAAAACTTTCAACGAAATACTTAAACAATAAAAGTGCTCTATCGAAGTTTTGTTCTTCTAAAGCATTTATTGCTGATTTATATACCTCATCTTTGCTTTGCGTATCTTCAATACCTTTAAATCTTATATTTGAATCGATTGCTAGATCTTCAAGACCGTCATCAGTGGCTGCAGATTTGGAGTCAACTGATTCATCAATTAATTTATTAATTAAATATTCTTGAGACTCTATTTGATTCCTTAGGTCTGCGATTTCTATTTCAAGCTCTTGTATCTTTAAAAATAGAAGATCGGCTTGAGCATCTTTATTTTCATCAGCTTGAAGTTGATCAATTGATAATATTGATATCAAAAAAAATAAAATAACTTTTTTCATTTATTAATTGATTTCAGCCCTTCTATTTTTTGAGTGACTTGATTCATCTGAGCCTTTAGCTATTAATCTTTCTTCACCATAACTTTTAACTAAAACTCTTGATTTGCTTACACCATTAACTGCTAAATAATCTCTTACAGACTCTGCCCTTCTTTGTCCTAATGCTAAATTATATTCTCTGGTACCTCTCTCATCAGCATGGCCTGATATAGTGATTTTTATGGAAGAATTTTCTTTCATAGCAGTAACAGCACTTCTTAATGTTTGAATAGATTTGCTGCTCAGTTTAAAACTATCAAATTCAAAATAAACAGTTGCATTTGCTAGGATAGCCTTAGTTTCATAATTAAGTGAAGTATTATCTTTTACAGACGCCTCAACCGTTTGGATACCGCCGTCATAAACACTCTCTTCAGTTACATTCATACTTGAACATGAATTAAGTAATATTAAAAAAACAAATGGGCTAAAAAAGTTTTTGTTAAGTACATTTTTTATATTTATCATAGTGACGTCTCCAATAATTTATCTTAAAAATCCTGACCAAGATGGCTCTCTAACTTCTCCAGTTCTAGCAGGAAGCCTAAACTTTGCTCCACTAAGTGTGACCCCTGAGAGCATACTCATTCCATTTTCTGTTATAGCATAGATTATCACATTCCCATTAGGAGAAATACTAGGTGATTCGTCTAATTTTGAATTTGTTAAGGGCCTTATAAAGCTCTCGTTTGTATACTTTAGAGCTATTTGAAAATTATTTTCTGATCTATGAACAAATACTATGCCTTCACCACTAGAAAGGTAGGACCCTTTGGCATTATAGTTTCCTTCAAAAGTAATTCTTTTTGGTTTTGAACTAAATTTCCTCAAATTAATTTCATATAATTGTGGGGATCCAGATCTGCCAGAAGTAAACATAATTTTTGAGCCATTTGGCGACCATGAGGACTCAGTATCAATTGCATAATGATTGGTCAATCTTGTAAGATTTTGATTTTTTAAATTTAAAATATATATTTCTGCATTCCCATCTTGATACAAGGTTAGCGATAGAAATTTACCATTAGGAGACCACGATGGTGAGCTTATCTGAGATGAGTTCTCTAAAACCATCTCTCTTTTACCAGTTGCAATTGTTTGGATAAATACTTTTGCCATGCCCGTTTCAAATGAAACATATGCAACTTTTTTTGAGTCTGGGGACCAGGATGGCGATATTATAGGCTCAGAACTTTTTAACAATATTTGCTCATTAGAGCCGTCAGAATCTGCAACAACAAGATTAAAAATAATCTTATCATCATTTATATTCTCCGTTACATAGAGCAATTTTGTTGATGCTACACCCTTTAAACCAGTTATTTCTTCATATATTCCATCGCTGATGTAATGAGCTAACTGTCTTAACTTGTTTGGAATACCAAATATTTTGGATGTTCTAATTTTTTTCTCTTTTTGTACATTAAAAACTTGATAAGATGCAGAAATATTAAATTTATCTTCATTTGTTAATGAGCCTGTAATAATAAAATCAATTCCAAGTAACTTAAAGTCTTCAAATTTGATATCTTCTTCATTTGTTGGTATTGAAAGCAACTGTGATTCTCTAAATATTTTAAACTCTCCAGTCCTCAATAAATCTGTATTGATAATAGAGTTAATTTCATTTGTTATTTTTTTTGATCCACTAAATTCAATTAATGCAATTGAGTATGGGTCTTCAGAGCCTTGAGTGATTTCAAGAACTAATTCTGAAAAAATTAATTGGGTAAAAAATAATAGTGAGAAAAAAATCTTCATAGTGGATTAAAAGTTATAACTATATTTTTAAAATTTTTTTGATATAGATTAAAAGGAATTTCATTGAAAAAACTAAAAGTTTCAACTCTAGAAATTGCCTTAATTGCAGAATTATCAAATCGTATATTGCCACTACTTTTTATTAAATCAACTGCAACAATTCTTCCATTCTTGTTAATTACCATTCTTAAATTGCAAACTAATCCATCTTGAATGTTTTGAGGTTTAATCCATGCTGATTGAATTAATTGGATCATCATATTACTAAATTGATTTACTTGATGATCTTCAGAGCTAGATTTTATAAGTTGATCCTCTCTTATAAGCTTGCTGATATTTGTTGACTCAATTTTTGGTGAAAAGGAAATTATATTTTCAATAGTATTTATTGAATTGATTGATGGCTTCTCTTCAATTATCTCAATTTTTGAAATAGCTTTGTTATCTTCTTTGTATAAAAGGTTTACATTTATTGGGTTACTTAAAATTGGTCTCACCTTTTTTTCACTATAAAAAAAATCCATCAAATATAAAATAATTAACGCATGTATTAAAAAAGATATAAAAGAAGCTATTAAGTAATCTGATTTAATCTGCATAGCCAGTTGTCACAATTCCTATTTTAGATATTCCAACACTTTGGACTGCCGCCATAGCTTTTGCAACGCTGTCAAACATAACACCTTTATCACCCTGAAAAACAACTTCAATATCAGGATTTGCCTCAAAAATAATACTTGATTTTCTTTTTAGCTCAACGAGATTTATTGGTAATGTTTCCTCGCCAACATTTATAAAATATTTTCCATCAATACTTATAGATATGACAAGAGGTTCATTTTGAATTGACATTTTTGTAGTATCAGTTTTAGGGAGATTAACTTCAATTCCTTGGATTAAAAGAGGTGATAAAACCATAAATATAATCAATAACACAAGCATTACATCTATGTACGGAACTACATTTATTTCTGCCTTAAGATTTTTTTTCTTGGCAAGCCTATAAATCATTTATCTTTAATAGATTGTTTATAAAAAATACTTGCGAGTTCTTCTGAAAAAATTAAAGTTGACTGACTCATTGTTTCTAACTCAGAGGTATATTTATTAAAAGCGATTACTGCAGGTATAGCTGCAAATAAACCCATTGCTGTAGCTACTAATGCCTCTGATATACCTGGTGCAACTGCATTTATGGTAGCTTGTGTTGCATCTGACAAACCTTGAAAGGATGTCATGATTCCCCAAACTGTCCCCAGCAAGCCTACATAAGGACTCACAGAGCCAACATTAGCCAAAAAAGGTAAATGTTTATTCATCTCCTCTTCATCAGATGCAATTGCTACTCTCATACATCTGTTGATACCCTCCAAGTCTAATTCTGAAATATGTTTATCTGTACTTATTTGCTTATACTCTTTATAGGAGCTTTTAAAAACATTTAATGATCCATATAAAAGAAATTCTTCATTAGCAATTTCATTATATAAAATATCTAGATCTTCCCCACTCCAAAATTTTGCATGAAAACTAGTATTGATTTTCTTAATTTTTTGAAAAAAATTATATCTTTCTACAATAACTATCCATGTTAATAGTGAAGCTACTAGCAATATAATCATTACAATTTTAACAACCATCCCCGCTTCAAGAAAAAGATTTATAATAGATATTTCATTCATTTATTTAGTCCTCATCAAAGATTAATAATAAATCATTGGGCAGTGGTTTTGGTTTTTTTGTATCAATATTTATTAAGCAAACCTCTACTAACCCTTTACAGATTGGTGTCTCATCTTTTTTTAATATAATTTTTTGATTGAAAATCATTCGAGCATTTGATTTTTTTTCAACAGAAGACTTTACAACTAAAATGTCTCCAAGCTTCGCAGGAAAAAGATAGTCTATTTCTATTCTTTTTATAACAAAGCCCAAATTGTTCTTTCTTAATATTTCTTGAGAGATGTTATTTGATGATAAGAAGTCTGATCTAGATCTTTCAAAAAATTTTATATAGTTAGCATGATATACAAAACCTTGAAAGTCAGTATCTTCAACATATATATTAATTGAAAAATCTTTATGCTTGAAAATTTTGCTCATGGAGTTCTATATCTTTCTGGAATAACTCTAAAATAATTTGAATGAAGTCTGGCCATAAAAGATCTACAGTAACTAAATTATTTTGTATTTTTTCATTAATTGATGAAGCTAGTACTCTTACTTTTATAGGTCTATTATTGAATTTATAAACTAAAGCTGGCTTTAAATCATCTCCCTTTGACGATGCTAAAACCTGTTCCCACCAATCTGGTCTTGGCTCAGCTCCTGAGCCATATGCTTTACATTCTATACACCAATTACCAAGTGTAAGGTCTGGAAGTTCTTTTGTTCTAGTTTGTTCAAGTATTCTTTTTACAGGATTTCTTAAATTAAGATCTTGCATAAGAGCATTAGCTATTTGCCTCTCAAAAGTTGCTCCTTTATTTCTTGAATTAATGGGCAATTAGTTCTCCTTTATTTCAAAATTATCTGGAAATTCAGCATTTGTATGAACTTCTTGCACATCATCTAGCTCATCCATAAAGTCCATAATTTTAAGAACTTTTTCAGACATTTCTTGATCAATGGAAATTGAAGTCTCAGCCCGAAGTGTTAGCTCAGCGTTAACGTTTTCAATATTATTATCCTTTAACGACTTCAAAACACTACTTAGATCAGAGCTTGAAGTAACAATTTCAAAGTACTCTCCTTCATCTGTTAAATCTTCTGCACCTGAATCAAGAGCAATCTCCATTAAGCTATCTTCAGGATAATTTTTTAGAACGTGGATAATACCTATTTTATTGAATAAATAGGAAACAGAGCCGTCAGTTCCTAGGTTTCCACCAAATTTAGAGAAGGCATGTCTGACATCAGAAACAGTTCTATTTCTGTTATCTGACATAGTCTCAACTAAGATAGCAACTCCACCTGGGCCATATCCCTCAAATATAATCTCTTCTAAGGCTCCAGTTTCACCTGTTCCAGAGCCTTTCTCAATAGCTCTTTTGATATTATCTTTAGGCATATTAGCCGCATTAGCTTTATCTAATGCCAATCTTAATCTAGGATTATCATCTGGATCAGGACCACCTTTAGCAGCAACTGTTATTTCTCTTATAACTTTTGTCCAAATTTTTCCTCTTGAGGCATCTTGTCGAGCTTTTCTATGTTTTATATTTGCCCATTTTGAATGACCGGCCATTTATTATTCTTCCTTGTGAGTACTAAGTATTTTTAGTTCATCTAATTGAGATTTATCAACATTGCTTGGAGCATCGGTTAACAAACATGTAGCACTTTGAGTTTTTGGAAAAGCTATTACGTCTCTAATATTTGTTGTATCAGTTATTAGCATAACTATTCTATCTAATCCAAAAGCAATTCCACCATGGGGCGGACATCCTGATGATAATGCTTTTAAAAGAAATCCAAATTTATTTTCAGCCTCTTCTTTTGTGATTTTTAAAATTTCAAATATAGTTTTCTGCATTTCTGTATCGAAAACTCTTAATGACCCACCACCAATTTCATAGCCATTTAAGACAACATCATATGCATGAGCAAGAGATTTTTCAGGTGATGCTTTTAACTCACTTGAACAACAATCAGGTAATGTAAATGGGTGATGGAGTGAGGTTAAATCCCCATCAGTATTTCTTTCAAACATTGGGAAATTAACCACCCAACATGGCGCCCATTTCATTTGGTATAAACTTAAATCTTCTCCTATTTTTTTTATCAAACTACTCATACTAAGATTTACCACAGATTTTTTACCTGCTCCAAAAAATAGTAAATCATCATTTTCAAGATCTAAATCTGAGATTAATGAAGATATGGTTTCATTTTTTAAGAATTTTAAAATTGGAGACTGTAATCCATTTTCGATATCACTTTTGTCATTAACCTTAATATACGCAAGTCCTTTAGCACCTAATTTAGACACAAAATTAGTGTAATCATCAATTTGGCTTCTGGATAATGAATTACCACCTGGGATTTTCAATGCAACTACTCTTGAATTAATATCCTTAGCCGGTTCTGCAAATACTTTGAATTCTTCATCTTTAACCAATTCTGATATTTCAATTAGTTTGAGGGGTATTCTCAAATCAGGTTTATCACAACCATAATCTCTCATAGAATCATGCCAATTTATTATAGGGAATGAGTCTAATTCATCTTTACAAAATTCTTGTATCAGAGCCTTAATCATTCCTTCGCCAATATCCATAATATAACTTTGATCAATAAATGAGGCTTCAATATCAATTTGAGTAAATTCTGGCTGCCTGTCTGCTCTAAGGTCTTCATCTCTAAAGCATCTTGCAATCTGATAATATTTATCTAGGCCACCCATCATCAAAAGCTGCTTAAATAATTGAGGAGATTGGGGTAATGCAAAAAATTTACCCGATTGAACTCTACTTGGCAAAATAAAATCTCTTGCACCTTCTGGAGTTGCTCTTGTGAGGATAGGAGTTTCAATTTCATGAAAATCATTAGCATCCAAATAATTTCTTATCAATGAACTAATTTTTGAGCGAACAACAATTCTTTGATTCATCTCAGGTCGTCTTAGATCTAGAACTCTGTTTTTTAAACGAACATCTTCATTAACTTCTTGATAATCATCCAGAGGAAAGACTGGTGTTACAGCCTTACTTAAAATACTAATATTGTTTGCTTCTAATTCTACTTCACCAGTTGTCATATTTTTGTTTACAGTACCTTCTAATCTTGCTCGAATAGTTCCAGAAATTTTTACTACAAACTCATTTCTTAAGGTTTCTGCAATCTTAAAAGATTCAGCATTATCTGGGTTTATTACTGCCTGGCATATACCTTTGATATCTCTAACATCAATAAAAATTACTCCGCCATGATCTCGTCTTTTATGAATCCAGCCGCATATGGTTACCTCTTGATCAAGATTTTTGGATGTAATTTCTCCACAATAGTGAGATCTCATAATATTTCCTTTGTTTATTTAGTAATCTTATCTTGTTTAGGCTCTTTCTTGGAGTCAGAAGTTGTATTTTGTGAAGATTTATCCTTAGATGGCTCTTCTATTGATGAAAGATTCTTCTTTTTGCCAGTTTTAAAGTCAGTTTCATACCACCCACTGCCTTTTAGTCTAAAAGATGGTGCTGATATCATCTTGACAAGACTTTCTTTATTACAATTTGGACATAAAGTTTTTGGCCTATCACTAAACTTCTGAATAACTTCTGTTTGGTGTCCACAATTTGAACATTTATAGTCATAAATCGGCATAAGTCTTCAAAAAAAAGATAAAATTATAGAATGTTGTTTTCAAAAATACTATTACCCACATTAAAAGATGCGCCTCAAGAGGCTGAAGTAATTAGTCATAAACTTATGCTAAGAGCAGGCATGGTTAGAAAAGTTGCTTCTGGAATATATACCTGGCTTCCTTTGGGATTGAGAGTTCTGAGAAAAATAGAAAATATTGTTAGAGAGGAAATGAATGCCTCTGGTGCACAAGAAGTACTTATGCCAATGGTACAACCTAAAGAGCTTTGGCAAGAAACAAATAGATGGGAGAAGATGGGTCCTGAGCTTCTTAGATTACAAGATAGGCATGAAAGAGACTTTTGTTTAGGACCAACTCATGAAGAGGTTATTACAGATTTAATTAGAAATAATGTCAAGAGTTATAAAGAATTGCCTCTTAATATTTATCAAATTCAAACAAAATTTAGAGATGAGGTTAGACCTAGATATGGTGTGATGAGAGGAAGAGAATTTTTAATGAAAGACTCTTATAGTTTTAATGCCAATGAAGGGTGTTTAGAAGAAACATATCAAATAATGAAAAACACCTATAAAACTATTCTTGAAAGAATAGGTTTAGATTACAAAATAGTTTCAGCAGATTCAGGTTCAATTGGTGGAGATGCATCAGAAGAGTTTCATGTTTTAGCAGATACCGGTGAAGACACAATCGCAATAAGTGATTCTTCAGAATTTGCAATCAATACAGAACTTCTATTAAAAGATGGTGAAGATATTTCATCGCTCGAGGGCAAGCCCTCACCTGATGGAAACGGAATAATTCAAATAAAAAAAGGTATTGAGGTTGGTCATATTTTTCAATTAGGTAAAGTGTATGCAGAAGACATGAAAGCTAATGTTTTAAATAATGAAGGAAAGGCCTCAACTCTTCATATGGGCTGTTATGGAATTGGGGTTTCAAGATTAGTTGCTGCTGCTATAGAACAAAATAATGATGACAAAGGAATAGTTTGGCCACATGAAATTGCGCCATTTGATATTAATATTATCGCTATTGGATATGAAAAAGATCAAAAAATATCAGAAGCTGCTGATAGCCTTCATGCTGAATTAATATCAATGGGTTATGAGGTAATATTAGATGATAGAAAAGATGGTTATGGCACTAAAATGAAAGATTCTGAACTTATAGGTATCCCACTAAATATAATAATCGGTAAACAGTTTATAGAAAATAATGAGATAGAATTAAAAGCAAGAACTGGTGAGAGCTCTTCAAATGATATTGGTGATACAAAAACTATTTTAGATTTCTTTAAGAATAAATAATCGCTTTACTTATTATAATTTAAAGTCCTTTAAAGCCTTTCTATAATGGTTGCGTTTGCAGTTCCACCACCCTCACAGATAGCCTGAAGAGCGAATTTACCCTCTCTTCTTTCGAGCTCATGTAACATAGTAGTCATTAATTTAGTGCCAGTTGCTCCTAATGGATGACCTAATGCAATTGCACCGCCATTTACATTAAGCTTTGATTGATCTGCTTCAAGCTCTATTGACCACGCTAAAGGAACAGGAGCAAATGCTTCATTTACCTCATATAGATCCATATCATTTATTGTTAGATTTGCTTTTTTAAGAGCTAATTTTGATGCAGGAATCGGCCCTGTTAACATGAACACAGGATCATCTCCTACTACAGTTATGGTTTTTATTAATGCTCTTGGATCACTAGTAATTTTTTTAAGTCCGGCATCATTACAAACCATTATCGCTGATGCTCCATCAGTTATCTGACTTGCATTACCAGCAGTTATCACACCGCCTTCAGTAACAGTTTTAAGTCCTGCTAAAGCTTCAATTGATGCATCATATCTAATTCCTTCATCAAGTATGACCATAGCATCATTTCCATTATCATTTTTTCCTTGAAGAGGAAGTATTTCACCATTAAATAATTCTGCTTTAGATGCAGCTGCAGCTTTTAAATGACTTTGTAAAGCAAATTTATCTAAGTCTTCTCTTGAAAGATTCCATTTATCAGCAACTAGCTCAGCACCAGTAAATTGCGAAAAGAATATACCAGGATATCTTTTTTCAATACCGTCAGCGTTAAATGGAAATCCATGATTAGCATTCATGCCATCGGTGATACTTGCACCTATAGGAACAATTGACATAACTTCAACCCCTCCAGCAATCACAACATCTTGAGTTCCAGACATGACTGCCTGTGTTGCAAAATGAAGGGCTTGTTGGGAGGATCCACATTGTCTATCAATTGTAGTTCCCGGTACTGATTCTGGAAGGCTAGAAGCAAGAACGGAGTTTCTTGCAAGGTTTCCAGCTTGAGCACCAACTTGATCAACACATCCAAATATTACATCGTCAACATCTTTAGGATCAATTCCAGTTTTTCTAATGAGCTCATCTAAAACCATCGCTCCCATGTCAGCTGGATGCCACCCAGAAAGAGAACCATTTTTCTTACCACCAGGAGTCCTGGTTGCAGAAACTATATATGCGTTTTCGGCCATAAAAAATCCCTATTAAAATTTTATTAAATTAATAGGGATAATTGTATCAACAAAAAACTATTTTGTAGATTTTGCTTTACTCGCTATATATGCATCTCTTATTTCTTTTAATAAGCCTTCACGAATCTTTGCATTTTCTTTTAGAAACATACTTGCTTTTACTTTACCTTGCCCGATGGTTTCTCCATCAATCTTATAAAATGCGCCTGACTTTTCTACTAAACCAAGTTTATGACCATAATCAAGAATCTCACCTTCTGAATTTATACCCTGACCATACATTATCTGAAACTCAGCCTGTTTAAATGGTGGTGAAACTTTATTTTTTACAACTTTAACCCTAGTTTCGTTGCCCATTATTTCATCACCTTCTTTTACTGCTCCAATTCTTCTTATATCTAGTCTAACTGAAGAGTAAAATTTGAGTGCATTTCCACCTGTAGTGGTTTCTGGACTACCAAACATAACACCAATCTTCATTCTAATTTGATTAATGAATACTACTGTAGCTCCTGATCTTTGAATATTTCCTGTGATTTTTCGCAGGGCTTGTGACATTAAACGTGCCTGAAGGCCAACATGATGATCACCCATCTCTCCTTCTATTTCTGCTCTTGGAACAAGCGCTGCAACTGAATCTATAATTACCAAATCAACACTTTTTGATTTAACTAACATATCAGCGACTTCTAGTGCTTGTTCACCTGTATCAGGTTGTGATAAAAGAAGTTCGTCGACATTTACACCAAGCTTTTCTGCATATTGTGGATCTAAAGCATGCTCAGCATCTATAAATGCACACGTTCCACCGTCTTTTTGGCATTGAGCGATAATTTGAAGCGTTAATGTTGTTTTTCCTGATGACTCTGGTCCGTATATCTCAGTGACTCTTCCTTTAGGAATGCCGCCTATGCCTAGCGCGATGTCCAATCCAACAGAGCCAGTCGATATAGAAGGAATATCCAGTATTTCTCTGTCTCCCATCCTCATAACGGTACCTTTGCCGAAATGACTATCTATATCTGCCAGTGTGTCTTTTAATGATTTGTTACCCGTATCTTTTGATTTAGCCATGTTAACTCCTTACTGTATATTTATACAGTATAATACAATATACTCAATTTACAACTTTAAAGTATATTTTTTATTATTTATGTCTTAAAGTCATCACTTAAATATTACGTTATTATTAAAATATTATGGCATTTGTTGTAACAGAATCATGTATCAAGTGTAAATACACAGACTGTGTAGAGGTTTGTCCGGTCGATTGTTTTTACGAAGGGCCAGATTTCTTAGTCATCCATCCTGATGAATGCATTGACTGTGCATTATGTGAGCCTGAATGTCCTATTGATGCGATTCTGTCTGAAGACGAATTGCCTGAAGATCAAATTGAGTTTATTGAAATTAATGCAAGACTTTCAGAAGTATATGAAAATATAACTGAATCCAAAGAACCTCTGCCTGATGCAGATAAATACAAAGATATTAGCGGTAAAAAGCAATACTTATAAAAAATAATTAATTCCAGATATAAAAATTATGCCGCCAAAAAATATCAAAATTGATTTTCCGTATTTATTGTATGCACTTTTAATAACTCTAGGCATCAATGAAAGAGCGATTAACATACCAAAACCAAAAGGAATTAATATTTCAAAATTTAGGTTAGCAATACTTCCGATGATTATTGGGTATATGCCAATGGCTAACAGAAAAGCACTTCCAGATATTCCTGGAAAAAGTAAAAAAGAACAAGCAAAAAATCCTGACAAAATTAAACTTATGAAACTTGGATTATAAATTTCTGATAAATAAAGTTGATCTATAGTAAAACCAATAATTATTGCTACAAAGAGGTTAATATAAAAACCTTTTCCTTTATTAATATTTTCTTTCAAATATGTATTAACTACTAAAAGACAGCCATAACCTATCATCAATAATGCTATTAAAAAGTTAAATATGTCTGTGTAATTTTTATATAAAAAGTCAATAATGTTTGAAAAAGACAATACACTTATAATCATTCCAATAATTAATGGCAGTATTAAATTAAAATCTTTAAATCTACTTAAGAAATTTAAAATCTTTTCATATACACCAAACATTAGTGCAACAGTTGCTCCAGATATACCAGGCAACAACTCAGACAAACCAATAAATAATCCAGCTATAAAGTACTTTATTTTTTCATTCACGAATCATTACCATCAATTGAGGTACCTGAAAGCATTGGAACAAAAGCAACTTCATCATGTAATTCCTCTTTAATTTCATTTTTAGAAATTTTAGTTATCACATTTAACTGTTGAAATTTATTGTCGCCTACAGGTATTACTATTTTTGAGTCATTGCTTAAAGACTCTACTAATTCTTGAGGATATTGTCTTGGCGCTGCTGCGCAAAGGATTCCATCGTATGAGATATTTTTATCCCAGTCCAAGAAACCGTCACCGTATTTAAATAAAACATTATTAATTTTTAGCTCTACTAAATTTTCTCTTGCTTTATGGATTAAAGGTTTAATTCTTTCAACAGCAAAAACTTGTTCACTAAAATAAGAGAGGACTGCCGATTGATATCCGCAACCAGAACCAAGTTCAAGAACATTACCTAAAACCTTGCCTCTAGACTTAGTGTGAGAAATTAATAACTCTGTCATTTTAGCAACTATATATGGTTGTGAGATTGTTTGTTTATACCCAATAGTAAGAGATCTATTTTCATATGCTCTTGATCTTAAAGCTTCATCTAAAAAAATATGTCTAGGTACTTGAGAGATTGCATCAAGAACTCTAAAGTCTTTTATGCCCATTTCAAGAAGATTCTCAATCATCTCTTCTTTTACTCTTCTAAAAGTAAATCCAGAACTATTCATTTATGTAATCTTTTAAATTATCTCTTAAAATCTTTTGATCAAGGGTATAGTCCAAAACAGAAATAGATATATAGCCATCTCTAACTGCCTCAGCATCTGTTATGTGTCCCTCTTTAATAGGTTCTCCTGAAAGATTATATCTGTAGGTCTTTGTATTTTTATTTGAGCTTACTTCTATAGGCTTTGAAGGTATCCCTCTCTGTGCAAGAGCAGTTACTTTTTTACCTTTACAGTATTCTTCTGGTAAATCAGGAAAATTAACGTTTATAACTTTGCCAAGAAAATCCTTTGGTAGAGTTGTCACAGTTTCGATAATTTCTATAGATTTATTCACTATGAAATCTATGTTCTCACTATCATATGAAGCAACAGAAATAGCTACGGGAGGATATTTTAATTTTCTACCGCCTACAGCAGCTCCGACTGTTCCAGAATATATAACATCATTGCCAATATTAGCTCCATGATTTATTCCAGAAACAACCATATCAAATTCAAAGTCGACAATGCTTAATAGACCAAAATAAGTGCAATCTGCGGGTGAGCCATCAACTGAGTATATTTGGTCATCAACTTTTGTAATTTCAGTTTCCTTCAAAAAAGAAATTGCTGCACTCATCCCACTGCAATTTTTTTTAGGAGCTATTAACCAGACATCATGTGATTTTGAAAGTTGTTTATATAGTGCTTTAATATTTGGTGCATCATAACCATCATCATTTGTTAATAAAATCTTCATACAATTTCTCTTAAATTCACTGTAGATTGAACGGATATTGCTTTACTTTTCCCGATAATGCCAACTTTTTCTGCAGTAGTTGCCTTTAAGCCAATTTTTGATTTTGGCAATCCTAGAATAATTGAAAGACTATCTAAAATATCATTTCTGTGAGGACTTATCTTTGGCGATTCACAAATAATAGTTGCATCAACATTATAAATTTCCATTTTTAAATCTTTAATTTTATTGAGGCAGAAATCAATTATTACCTTACTATTTAATCCTCTATTTTGTTTGTCAGAATCTGGAAAAAAAATACCAATATCTCCAAGAGCTGAAGCACCAAGAATAGAATCAGCTATTGAATGCAAAAGAACATCACCATCGGAATGAGCCTCAATTTCATAATCACATTCAAGTAGATACCCTCCAATTAAAATGCCTTTACCTTTTTTATAGGTATGAAGGTCATAGCCCGAACCTGTTCTAGTAGAAAACTTTCTTAAAAGATCTAAGTCATCTTTATGAGTAATCTTTATATTTGAAGATCTCCCTCGAATTTTTGAAATCTTTGCATTGATTGAATCCATTGCAAAAGATTCATCTGGAACATTTATGCCGCTATCTAACAGAGCCTCTAGAGCAGATTTTAATTTAGTTAAATTTGAAATTTGAGGTGTTTGTACCAAATAAAATTTAGACTTATCCTTTGTAATATCTTTTTCTTTAGAAATCTCTTTTAAGGAGTCAACCATTGGCATATAAAAAATTGAGCAATCACTTTTGGTTGAAAGAATTTCGTTATAAATATTAGAAATATCATCTTCAGTAACATTTGGTCTTGCAGCGTCATGAACGATAACAAAATCAAAACCTGAGACCTCTTTATTTTTTAAACCATTTAAAACCGATTCTGCTCTAGATGAACCACCTTTGACTATTGTAATTTTTGAATCGCCATAAAAACTTTGTTTTTTGATGTATTCATCATTTGAAGCTACAGGAATCAAAATCTTTGATATTAAATTTGAATCAATAAAAGGTTGAATAGAATGTTCAATTACAGATTTACCATCAAGGTCTTGATATTGCTTTGGTATGTCTGAGTCAAATCTCTGTCCTATTCCAGCAGAAGGAACAATTGCTAATATATTATTCATTATCTTTATCTTCCTCTTTAAATGAAATGAATTCTTCATTTGGATATGAAAGATTTAGTTTTTCTCTCGCAAAATTTTCAACATGATCATCAGACTTTTGAGCGTTATTAATTTCGAATTCTAAGATATCATTTTTATTTTTAAGATCATTATTTTGAATAACTAAATTATTATTTTCATTGATTAATAATTGTTTTTTTGAATAACTATTATTTCCAAAAAAAGTGCTATTAAATAAAATTATAGTAAACAATAATAAAATTGAAATTAGTAAATAAAAAAGTTTGTTCATTTAGACAATTCTAAATCAGGACACTCCTCTTCTATCCAAAGAAGTCTATTATATTTAGATACTCTATCTGAACGACAAGGTGCCCCAGTTTTAATTTGACCAGCACCAAGACCAACAGACAGATCTGAAATAGTGGTATCTTCAGTTTCACCAGATCGATGCGAAATTATGGATTTATAATTATTTGAATTTGCTAAATTTATAGTTTCAATGGTTTCTGTAATTGTTCCGATTTGATTAAATTTGATCAGAATTGCATTTCCAAGGCCTTTTTCAATACCTTCTTTAAAAATTTTCTTATTTGTAACAAATAAATCGTCTCCAACTAGCTGGCATTTAGATCCAATTTTTTCTGTCAGTATTTTCCATCCACTGTAGTCATTTTCATCCATGCCGTCTTCAATTGAACTAATTGGATAGTTTTCGACCAGATCTTCCAGGTAATCAGCAAATTCTCCTGAATTTAAGCTTCTACCCTCACCAGATAAATGATAATTACCATCTTTATAAAATTCGCTTGCTGCACAATCTAGCGCTAGTGTGATATCTTCACCAGCAGTGAGATTAGACTTTTGTATAGACTCCAATATTAATTGAATTGCTTCTTCATTAGATTCAAGATCAGGAGCAAAGCCACCCTCATCTCCAACGGAAGTTGAAAGATTTCTTTCTTTCAAAATTGCTTTGAGGTTCCAATAAATTTCTGAAGACCATCTAATTGCCTCTTTAAAATCTTTAGCTCCTTTGGGTATTATCATGAATTCTTGTATATCAATATTATTGTCAGCATGTTCACCGCCATTAAGGATATTTAGCATAGGCATTGGCAGGTTTGGAGAAAGAATATTGCCAGTGATATCAGTATAGATATATCCAAAATAACTGTGGAGACTCTTATCAACTTCTTTTGCAGCAACCCTACAAATAGCCAAGGATACAGCCAGCACAGCATTTGCTCCTATATTCGACTTATCTTCAGTGCCATCAAGACTAATCAAATGCTCATCAATTTTTTTTTGATCTAATGGATTATGACCTATCAAGGTTGGACTTATAACTTTATTAATATTGTCAACTGCCTTTTGAACACCTTTGCCCATGAAAGCTGTTTCACCATCTCTTAATTCCAATGCTTCTTTGGCACCAGTTGATGCTCCACTTGGAACCATGACGCCTGCAGTAAGATTATTATCTAGAGAAACTCTGCAAGCTACTGTTGGTAAACCGCGGGAATCCAAGACCTGAATAGCTTGTATTGATTTTATTTTTGACATTTACTCTATGATATTTCAAGAGTTTCCTGACTCTTTATAACATCATCTAATTGCTTAATTTGAGTTAAAAATGGTTCTATCATCTCAAGTTTTAGTGCGCAAGGACCATCACATTTTGCACTATCAGGATCTGGATGAGCTTCTAAAAACAAACCAGCAATACCTTGAGAAATACCAGCTTTTGCAAGACTTAAAAGATATTCTCTTCTACCACCAGCTGCATTTCCGAGACCTCCAGGAAGCTGAAGTGAGTGAGTTACATCAAATATCGTAGGTCTTTTTAAACTTTTTAAAATTTGAAAATTTAAGGTATCAACAACAAGATTGTTATATCCAAAAGAATTACCTCTTTCGCATAATGTAATTTTATTATTGCCAGCTGATTCACATTTTTCAATTATGTTTCCCATCTCAGGAGCCGATAAAAATTGAGGTTTTTTAAATTGAATTATTGATTTGGTTTTAGCTGCAGCTTTCACTAAGTCTGTTTGACGTGCCAAAAAAGCTGGGACTTGAATGACTTCACAAACTTCACTTACTGACTCAGCTTGATTAGGTTCATGAATATCAGTAATAGTAGGAATACTAAATTCATAGGATACTTCTTGTAGAATTTTCAAGCCGTCATCAAGGCCCGGTCCTCTAAAAGAATTTATTGAGCTTCTATTAGCTTTATCGAAAGACCCTTTAAAAATATAATTTATATTAAGCTTTTCTGAGACTGATTTAAATTTTTCTGCCACCATCATGGCAAGGTCTCTTGATTCAAGAACATTCATACCTCCCATCAAGGTCATGGATTGATCATTTCCTATTGAAAAATCTTTTAGCTTTAAATCATTCATAATTACTTTGTAATTGTACTCTTAATATAACTATTGAAGATAGGATGTCCGTCTCTAGGATTTGATGTGAATTCTGGATGAAACTGGCAAGCTAAAAACCACTTATGGTCATCTATCTCTATCATTTCAACAAGCTTTCCATCTAATGAAGTTCCGACTAAGTTAAGCCCAGAGTTTACATATTGTTCGATATATTTTGGGTTCACTTCATACCTATGTCTGTGTCTTTCAATAATTTCATCTTTTTTGTACATTTTATAAGCGTTAGATGATTTTTTTAATTTACAAACCTGGCCCCCCAACCTCATAGTTCCTCCTAGATCAGAGTTTTCATTTCTTCGTTCTTTTTTTCCAGAAAAATCATTCCATTCAGTTATAAGTGCTATAACAGGATCTTTAGTTTCTGGATCAAATTCAGTACTGTTAGCGTCCTTTAATTTTAAAACATTCCGTGCATATTCTATTAAAGCCACCTGCATTCCAAGACATATGCCTAAATAAGGTATTTTTTTTACGCGAGCATATCTACAAGCTTCGATCATTCCCTCGATACCTCTATCTCCAAAACCACCCGGAACTAAAACAGCATCTGTCTTGGATAAAACTTTAGCTACATTTTTTTTAGTAATTGTTTCTGCAAGAACAAAATTAATATTTACCTTAGTTTTATATTTAATTCCTGCATGTTCTAAAGCTTCATTTATAGACTTATAAGAATCTTGCAATTCAGTATATTTACCAACAAAGGCAACATTTACTTCTTTTTCCGGTTTAAGACTTGCTTTTACAACCCTCTTCCAATCTGAAAGTTTAGGATTTTGAGATTTAATTTTTAACTTACTTAAAATGATTTCATCAACTTTTTGTTTATTTAATAATAAAGGAATTGAATAAACCGTTTTTACATCATGCATAGAAATTACATTATTTTGTTGGACAGAGCAAAAAAGTGCTATTTTTTTCTTTTCATCTTTTGGAAGTTCTTGTTCTGATCTGCATATAAGGCAATCTGGGCTTATTCCTAGAGATCTAAGCTCTTTTACAGAATGTTGAGTAGGTTTTGTTTTTAATTCGCCTGAGGCTTTTATATAAGGTACTAAGGTTAGGTGAACAAAAGCCCAAGAAGATACCGGAAGTTCAAGTGCCATTTGTCTAATTGCTTCTACAAAAGGCTGACTTTCAATATCGCCAACAGTTCCTCCAATCTCTACAATAGCTATATCTTTACCTTGCCCTCCTTGCTTTATTCTTTTTTTAATTTCATTGGTGATATGAGGAATTACTTGAACAGTTCCTCCAAGATATTTTCCTTTACGTTCATTCCTAATTACTGTTTCATATACTTTTCCAGCAGTAAAATTATTCTTTTTTGATGCTTCAAATCTTACAAATCTTTCATAGTGCCCTAAGTCTAGATCTGTTTCGGTGCCATCATTAGTTACAAATACTTCTCCATGCTGAAAAGGACTCATAGTTCCAGGGTCAACGTTTATGTATGGATCAACTTTAATTAGTGATACTGAAAGGCCTCTAGATTCTAGTAATGCACCCAATGAAGCTGCTGCAATACCTTTACCGAGTGAAGAAACCACTCCTCCAGTTATGAAAATATACTTAGTATTTGCCATCATTTAATTGAATCATGATGGGATAACAGAATAACAGA
>ERZ802821.59-NODE-59-length-53103-cov-27.5776_pt1 | contig 53103 bp, 56 predicted proteins | sample MGYA00345648_ERZ802821 | MGnify/ENA primary metagenome ERZ802821 (study PRJEB30503, sample SAMEA104212357) | marine metagenome | biome: Westerlies Biome; feature: [SRF] surface water layer (ENVO:00010504) within the epipelagic zone...; material: water (ENVO:00002006)... | reverse complement strand
GCTTCTTCTGGTGCTGCAGCAGCCTCTTCAGAAGCTTTTTCTTCTGCTTCTTTAGCTAACTTTTCAGCCATGGCTGCTTTCTTAGCATCAGATTTTGCTTTTTTTGCTTCAACTTTTGCTTGATATTCTTCAGGAGTAAGTTTAGCTTCCTTTACCAAAGAAATTACTCTTTCACTAACTTGAGCTCCTTTTGAAATCCATTCTTGTAGTTTATCTAGATCAATTCTTAATCTTTCTTCTTGGCCGTTTGCTGAGGGATTAAAAAATCCTAAACGCTCAATAAAAGCTCCGTCTCTAGGACGTCTTTCATCTGCAACTGTAATAAAATAATATGGGTTCTTTTTAGCCCCACTTCTTGCCAATCTGATAATTACCATACTAAATATATTTAAATTTGTTTAAAAAGATGTGTATTTTAGGTTAACCTTGCTAATATTGATAGTATTATTGTGCAAAGTTTTAATTAATCTTTATATTTAATGAGTTTTATTACCCAAGTAACTATTAGTATAGTTATTTACTATATTATTAGGATTCTTTACAAAAAAGAGAGATCCTTATTCTTGTCTACAGGTGTATCTGCATTTTTGTATGTCTTAATTTATTTATACACATATGAATTTATATCTGTATTGCCAACTATTCATTTTATGGTTACAGGTCTCAGCTTATTATTTCTATTTATTGCATATAACGAAATTATTATTCTTGAAAGACAGGTTAGAAAAGTTAAAAAGGGCGAATTAATTAGCATTGGCCCCTTCTCTGTTGAAAGGAATTATAAGATTGTGTTCAATTTGCTTGGCGTTGGTTTGTTCTTTTTGTCACTGTCTTTAATATCTGGATTAAGTATGCAGTCAGTTTTCTCAGCAAATTTGGTTTTTAAAGCTATTTTTACATTTATAGCATGGTTGATTTTTGTTATTACATTATTGGGAATAAAGTACTTTAATTTTCCCATTAAATATGCCACTAGAAGTCTTTTTGTTGCAATGTGTGCTGTCCTTGGAGCATATTACATGAACTCATTCCTGTTGAGCTCGTAATGCAAGAAGATCCTTCTTTATTGATTTTATTCTCTACTCTAGTATTTTTATTGATTCTTAGTGGATTCTTTTCAGGATCCGAAACAGGGATGATGGCTGCTAATAAAATAAAATTAAAGAACTTATCTAAAAAATCAAAAACAAGTGCAAAAAGAGCATTAGATCTTCTAAAAAAACCAGATCAATTATTGTCTGCAATTTTGGTAGGTAATAATTTTGCCAACATATTAGCCTCAGCGATTGTAACTATTATCATGCTAAATTATTTTGGAGGAAACGTATTACTAGGATCAATAATTTTAACAATTGTTATATTGATTTTTTCTGAGATTACTCCAAAAACAATGGCAGCAATCAAACCAGAAAGCTTTGCAACTAGATCATCATTTATTTTAAAAATTCTTGTTTATGTTTTTAAGCCTCTTATTTTCTTGACAAATTTTGTAAGCAGAAAAATCCTTAAATTATTTAACCTTGATGCTAAAGATGCTTCATCGAATGATAATTTGAATACAGAAGAATTAAGAACACTATTAGATGAATCAGGAGATTTAATACCAAAACAATATAGAAAAATGCTTTCTTCTGTTCTTGGAATGGAAGAATTAGTAGTCGAAGATATTATGATTCCAACCGCAGAGATAATAGGCATCGATATTAATGATAATTATAAAAATGCAGCAAAGATTATTGAATCAACGCCTTATACAAGGATGCCGGTATTTGAAGATTCTATAGATAACATTATTGGGATTCTTCATTTGAAGGACTCGTATTTGTTTTTGGATAGTCTGAAAAATAATGAAGAGATCAATATTCTTCAAAAGTCATATTTTGTCTCTCAGTCTACTTTGCTAATGAAACAGCTAAGAGAGTTCCTTTCAAACAATCAAAGTCTTGGATTGGTTGTAGATGAATATGGTGAAATTGAGGGCTTGGTTTCAGTAGAAGATATATTTAAAGAAATTACAGGAAAGTTTGGTGGAGACAAGGAAGAGCTGGAGAAAGAATTTATTAAGTTGGAGGATGGCTCTATATTAACTGACGGAAATTCAAAAATAAGAGATCTTAATAATTATAAAAATTGGTCAATAACTGAAGATGGGGCTAAGACTATTAATGGGTTAATTACAGAATACCTTGATCAAATTCCACAAGCTAATTTGTGTATCGAAATCGATAATTATCGATTTGAAATATTAGAATTGGATGACAATTTAATATCTAAAATAAAAATAAAAAAAGGGAGCTAATGCTCCCTTAAAATTTAATTTCCTTATAACAGATCTGTAATTAGCTTAAAGATAACTGCTAGTATAAAAGATGATGTGATTACAGCTCTTACGCTAGCAATAGCAGGTATCATCTTCCCCCATATTGCATTGGCTTCAATAGCAAATATTATTAAAAGTCCGACAATTAAACTATTACTGCTCCAGTCGTTAAGGACCAAATAAGAACCAGGAGCATGGGCTGAATAAACCATGTACATTAACATTGGAACAGAAAATAGTGTATTTGTTCTTGATGCTAGTCCAGCTTTGGCTGCGGCCACTGCAACATCTCCATCTTTCATGCCGAGGACTATTTTTTGATTCCTCCATATAATACCCCAAACATTTAACATCATAAGAGTTCCCATAGTTACACCAAGTATAATTTCTGTTCCTATTCTTGCTGTTATTTGGTGAAGTAGTATCAAGCCAGTTAAAAAAGTAAATAGTGCAGCCCACCTAAACCACCAAAGTGCGTTTGGAGCTAATTTTTTCATAACATCTGCTTTTGCATCAGGATCTGCAACTTTTACATACTCTGTCTGAACAAAATTAAAGTAATATAAAAGCCCAATCCATGCAATTCCGAAAAGAATATGAAACGATCTGAAAAATGCCTGATCAGTTAATAAATCCATGATGACTCCTCTAAAGTGTGTGAATATATATTAAAGGAAATCATCATTGAAATCTAATAAAAAACGGGGATAAATCCCCGTTTCTTTTAATCAAGATTTTTGAATTACATCATACCGCCCATTCCGCCCATGCCTCCCATATCTGGCATTGGTGGCATTGGTGTATCTTCTTTTGGTATGTCCGTAACCATAGCTTCAGTTGTAATCATCATACCTGCTACAGAACCAGCAGCTTGAAGTGCCGTTCTGGTAACTTTTGCAGGATCAAGAATTCCCATTTCAATCATATCTCCAAATTCTCCTGTTGCTGCGTTAAAGCCATATGAGTCTTTGCCATCGATTACATTTTTAACTATAACTGAAGGTTCTTCTCCTGCATTAGAAACAATTTGTCTTAATGGAGCTTCGAAGGCTTTTTTGGCAATATTGATACCAACATTTTGGTCATCATTTTCACCTTTAAGTTTGCCAACAGCTTCTAGACATCTAATTAAAGCTGATCCGCCTCCTGGGACAACGCCTTCTTCAACGGCTGCTCTAGTAGAATGAAGAGCATCCTCAACTCGAGCTTTTTTCTCTTTCATTTCAACTTCAGATCCAGCGCCAACTTTAATAACTGCAACACCGCCTGCTAATTTAGCAACTCTTTCTTGAAGCTTTTCTTTATCATAATCAGAAGATGTTTCTTCAACTTGAGCTCTAATTTGATTTACTCTTGTTGCGATAGCATTCTCATCGCCAGCACCATCAATAATTGTTGCATTATCTTTATTTAATACGACTCTTTTAGAGGTACCTAGATCATCTACAGATGCTCCTTCTAAAGTTAATCCAACTTCTTCTGAAATGACTGTACCACCAGTTAAAATTGCTATGTCTTCTAACATTGCCTTTCTTCTATCACCAAAACCAGGCGCTTTACAGGCTGCTGCTTTAACAATTCCTCTTAAGTTATTTACAACCAAAGTTGCTAGTGCTTCACCCTCAATATCTTCAGCAATGATCAATAAAGGTTTTCCAGCTTTTGCTACTGATTCAAGCAATGGTAATAAATCTCTAATGTTTGATATCTTTTTATCAAACATTAAAATATATGGTGAATCCAATTCAACAGTCATATTATCTTGATTGGTTATAAAATAAGGTGATAAATACCCTCTATCAAATTGCATACCTTCTACAACATCTAACTCATTTTCAATACCACTACCTTCTTCAACGGTAATAACACCCTCTTTTCCAACTTTTTCCATAGCTTCTGCAATGATCTCACCAACAGCTGTATCTCCGTTAGCTGAAATAGTTCCAACTTGAGCAATTGCTTTATCATCAGTACAAGGAACGCTAAGTCCTTTAACATATTCCACTGCACTTGATACTGCCTTATCTATTCCTCTTTTGAGATCCATTGGATTCATTCCAGCAGCAACAGCTTTATTTCCTTCATTAACAATAGATTGAGCTAATACAGTTGCCGTAGTAGTTCCATCTCCTGCCTCGTCTGAAGTCTGAGAAGCAACCTGCTTAAGCATTTGTGCTCCCATATTTTCAAATTTGTTTTCAAGCTCAATTTCTTTAGCAACTGAAACTCCATCTTTAGTAACAGTAGGTGCGCCAAATGATTTGTCTAAAACAACATTTCTACCTTTTGGTCCAAGAGTAACTTTAACTGCATTAGCAAGTGTATTAACACCATCAAGCATCTGCGATCTTGCGTTATCTCCGAACTTTACATCTTTAGCTGACATATTTTATCTCCCAATTAAAAAAATTTTATTCAACAACACCGAAAATATCTCTTTCACTCAAAATAAGATATTCTTCGCCATCTAATTTAATTTCATTTCCGCCATATTGGCCAAAAATTACAGTATCACCAACGGATACATTTACAGGTGTTGAGTCACCTGATTCAGAAACTTTACCTGGTCCAACTGCAACAACCTCTCCTTGTGATGGCTTTTCCTTGGCAGAACCTGAAAGAATAATGCCTCCAGATGATGTTTCCTCTTCTTCAGTTCTTTTAACAAGAACATTGTCATGTAAGGGTCTTAATTTCATTCATCTCTCCGTAATAAATAACTAAAATTTATCTTAACCAATAACTATGGGCTAAAAATAATAAATCAATAGGTTAAATTAATTTTTTAATCTACCTACGAGAAGCGCAATTGTAACCCCAATTAAGTTTGCAAGTAAGTCAAAATATTCAAAAAATCTGTATGGATGATAAAAATGGATGATCTCAATAAACAAACCGAATATAAAGATAATAAAAACTACTGAATAGTCAGGTATTCTAAACTTGCATGAGAGGCCAACATATGCCAAATAAAAATATATTAAGAAGTGAATAAATTTATCTGAAATGAATGATAAAGCATTAAATCTAGGAATATCGTTAGCGTTAACCACGCTAAGAAAAAATACTATCAAAAGTGAAAAATAAAATATACCTCTAACTATAGGTAGCTTTTGCATTAAAAAAACCTTTGTTTTGATAAATTAATATAATTGCTGGTATAGCTAATAATGAGGTAAAGATATAAAAGCTCATCCATCCATATGAAAAACCATATAAGCTTTGAAAACTTTCAACGAAAACACCAGAAAAACCACCAAAAACCTTTCCTAAAAATGCCATCATAGAGGTTAACAATGCATATTGAAATCCAGTATATTTTGGTGAAACCAAACTAGTTAAAAAAGTAATATTAACAGTTCCAACAACTCCAGCTGCAAGACTATCAGATGCAACTATAGAAGCTAGCAGAAGAATATTTTTATCATTTATAGCAGCATATGAAAACAATAAATTTGTAAACATTACTAAAAAAGCGCCAAAAAGAAGAGATTTATATAATCCAATTTTCTTAATTAGCACTCCTCCCGCAAAAACACCTATGATCGTTCCTATTAAAGCAACTACTTTAACTACATAACCAATTTCAGATAATGAATATCCCATATCAATATAAAAAGGATTAGCCATTGGGCCCATTACAATATCAGTTAATCTATAAGTAGAAACTATTAACAAAAGTATTGATGCCATTTTTATGCCAAATCGTTTAAAAAAATCTTTAATGGGTTCTATCAAAGACTGTTGATAGTTAAGTTTAATAAGATTTGGGTTTTGTTTTTCTGAGGAAATATATATAGATAGAAATAGATTTATGCCCATCAGCATTGCCATTAGTTGATATGCTAATGACCAAGAGAAATTTTCAGCAAAAATTAATGCGAAAGAAGAACCAACAAGAATAGCAATTCTATAGCCAAACTGATAACCAGCAGCCAGATTTCCCTGATCTTCTAATTTAGCGCTTTCAATTCTGTAGGCATCTATTGCAATATCTTGAATTGAGCCTGCTAAGGCAACATTAAAAGCGAATATTGCAAAAATTATGAAATCTGTTGTTGGATTGATAAATGATAGAACAATTAAAGATATGATTATTTGAAGTTGCATTGTAATGATCCAACTTCTTCTATGCCCAAATCTTTTAAATAGTTTTGTTGGTGATCTGTCTACAAAAGGAGCCCACAGAAACTTTAAGGAGTAAGTCAGCATTATCCAGCTAATAAAACCAATCAAGCTTAAGTCAATACCAACATCTCTTAACCAAGCAGTTAAAGTAATAAAAATAAGAACATAAGGCAAACCAGAAGCAAATCCATAACCTGTAAATGAAATTATTTTGACTGTATTCCCTTTAATCATAATGCCTCTAAAAATCTGCCCCAATCAAGCTTGCTTCCTGGGTCTGTTTTTCTTCCAGGAGAAACATCTGAATGACCAACAATGGAGTCTTTGTTAATTAATGGGTAGTTTTTAATAACACCTTTTGTGGCTTCAATTAAAGTATCGTATTGATCATCTGTATAAAAATCATCATCTGTTCCTTCCAGCTCAATTCCAATTGAATAATTATTACAGTCCGAAACGCCTTTATAAGTCGACTCGCCTGCATGCCATGCCCTTTTGTTAAATGGAACAAATTGAACTAACTCTCCATTTCTTTTGATGTAAAGATGAGATGAAACCTTAAGATCTTTTATTTCATCAAATGAGTTATGATCAGAAATTGATAATTTATTTAAGAAAAAATCCTCTACATTGCTTCCTTCATAGCTCCCTTCAGGCAAACTAATGCAATGTATTATTAATAAGCTTATCTTTTCTTTGTCAGGTCTATCATTATAATTTGGGGACTGGAGGAATCTAACATTTTTAAAAATATGGTTCTCTACCTCCATCTATCTCAATCCTGGAGGTAATTTAAAGAAAATATTTTCATTATCCTCACCATTCTCAATTAGCTTAGCATTAAAGTGTTTTTCGAGTGACTTAGCAATCTCCATTACCTTTGATTCTGGAGCTGAGGCTCCTGCTGTGATTGAAATATTGGAGCAATTATTAAGGTCTTTTAAATTTAAATCTGAGAATTCATCAATTAGTATTGATTTGCATCCACACTTCTCACTTAACTCTTTTAACCTATTGGAATTTGAGCTATTTTTTGATCCTACAACTATCATAAAGTCTGATTCAAGAGCAAGTTGCTTTACAGCATCTTGCCTATTTTGTGTTGCGTAACATATATCATCTTTTTTAGGTACTTGTATTCCTGGAAATCTTTTTCTAAGAATTTCTATGATAGATTTTGTCTCGTCAACACTTAGAGTAGTTTGTGTCACTAATGCTAATTCATTTTCATTTTTGATATATATTTGTTCTGCTTCTTTTTCATCTTGAACTAAATAAATTGAACTATTATCTGAATTAATATGCCTACCCATTGTTCCTTCGACTTCAGGATGACCTTCATGACCAATCAATATAATGTCTTTGTTTGCTTTTGCATGTTTTCTAACTTCCATGTGAACTTTCGTTACCAAAGGACAAGTTGCATCAAAGAAATTTAGGTCTCTTGCTTTAGTAGTTTCCTCAACTTCACTAGATACTCCATGAGCACTAAATATAACAAGAGAATCATCGGGTATTTCATCTATTTCCTCTACAAATACTGCACCTCTATTCTTCAAATCGTTTACAACAACTTTGTTATGAACAACTTCATGTTTTACATAGACAGGTGGTCCATATATTTCAAGAGCTCTGTTAACTATATCAATTGCCCTATCAACTCCAGCACAGAAGCCTCTTGGATTTGCTAATTTGATTTCTTTATTCATTATTAGATTTATATATTAATTCAAAGTATATAAGCAATATTGCGCCAACAGTTATAAAAGCATCTGCAAAATTAAAGATAAAAAAAGAAAAATTTAATACCTCTAGATGAAGAAAATCAGTCACCTTATTATCAATTGCTCTATCAATGATATTTCCATAGGCTCCTGCTGTTATTATAGATAATGCATATTTTTTCTTTACCATATCCTCACTAGCTATCATCCAGATAAGATAAAAAGAGATTGCTAAAGTTATTAATAATAATATCTGTGAGTTTAAAGAATTTTCACTATTAAATATTCCAAAAGCTATTCCTGAATTATAAATTAACAAAAAATCTATAAAGGGAAAAATTGTTGGTTCTGTTTGGCCGTATATTAAATAAATTACTGCCAGATTTTTGGAAAACAAATCAATGGCTATAAGACTTAATATCAGAATAATAAATCTAAATTTATACAAAACTTCTTTGCTCACCATTATTGTCTATATTTTCAATACATCTATTGCATAATTCAGGATGTTCTTTGCTAGATCCTACTGATGAACACCTATGCCAACATCTAACACATTTTGTATTTTTTGAAGAACTAACTTTAATTTTAAAATTTTTTCCCTCATTGACATTTGCTTCTGAAGAAATAAATAAAAAATGAAGTTCATCGCCCAGCTTTTTAAGGACATTTAGATCATTTGAAGTAGCTTGGATATCTACAACTGAATCAAGTGATCCTTTAATTTTATTTTCATTTCTCATTTCTTCTATCGATTGATTGACGGCATCCTTAATTTCAAAAATTCTTTTCCATTCTGATTGGTTGATATTAGAATCAAAATTTATTTCAGATACATCAAAATTTGAGAGAAAAACAGATTCCTCCTGGGTATTCAATCTGTTGCTTGTTTGCCAAAGTTCTTCTGCTGTATAAGAAAGTATAGGAGCGATCAGCCTTACCAAAATATTCAAAATAAAATCAAGACTCGTTTGACATGATCTTCTTGCTAAAGAATTATTTTTGCATGTGTAAAGCCTGTCTTTAACAATATCAAGGTATATTCCTCCTAATTCGTTAACACAAAAGTTATGTATTTTTTGAATTGCCTTATGGTAAGAATATGATTCATATAACCCAATAACTTCTTTTTGAAGAATTTTCGTTTCATTAATGACCCATTTATCTAATTCGACTTGATCTTCGAACTTAATTCTATTTTTATCACTAAAATCATTTAAGTTGCCCAAAATAAATCTAAAAGTATTCCTAATACGCCTGTATTGATCTGAGGTTCTCTTTAATATTTCATCAGATGCTACCATTTCACTTCTAAAATCTGTTGAAGCCACCCAGAGTCTTAAAATATCAGCTCCTAAGCTATCCCAAACTTTCTGAGGTGAGACAACATTTCCAAGTGATTTTGATTGTTTTCTTCCTTGTTCATCTACAACAAATCCATGAGTTAGAACTGTTTTATATGGTGCACAGTTATTCATAGCTATGCTTGTTAATAAAGAAGATTGAAACCATCCCCTATGTTGATCTGAGCCCTCTAAATAAAGGTCTGCAACAATATTTTTACCAAATCTTTTTGAGGAAACTGCATAGTGAGTAACTCCAGAATCAAACCAGACATCAAGTGAATCAGAAGTTTTAATATACTCTTCATGATCATCGATATAGTCTTTTAAATTCAACTTATCCCAAGCTGAAATTCCATCTTTCTCAATAATTTGAGCAAATTTTTCAAATAGGTCTTTTTGATTAGGGTGTATTTCTCCACTGTCTTTATGAACAACTAAAGTTATAGGAACACCCCAATTTCTTTGTCTAGAGATACACCAATCTGGTCTATCAGTAAGCATAGATTCTATTCTTTGAAGACCCCACGAAGGTTCCCAATTAACACCTTTAATATGTTTAAGGGCGTCTTTATTAAGATTATTTTTATTCATTGATATAAACCACTGAGGAGTAGATGTAAAAATTAGGGGTGTTTTACGTCTCCAACAGTGTGGATAAGAATGATGATAATCTTCTATATTAATAAGTGCATTATGCTCTTGTAATTTTTCAACAATAAGCGGATCTGCTTTCATGGCAGGAAGTCCTGCAATAAAATCTAATTCATCTTTAAAAAAAGCCTTATTGTTTAGAGAGTGGATTGTCTCAATATTATTTTTCTTACATATTAAGTAATCATCCATGCCGTGAGCTGGAGCGGTGTGAACACAACCCGTTCCTGTTTCAGTTGTTACATGATCGGCATGAAGAAGGACTGATTTCCTATCTAAAAAGGGATGAATAAGTTCAATACCACATAATTTTTTACCTTGTATTGTCGATATAACATCGAATTTTTGGTTCCATCTTTTAGAACATTGATCAATCATCTCAAATGCAATTACATAAAATTTATTATTCATTTTAATTAGTGAGTACTTGTATTCAGGATTGATACATACAGCAACATTTGAGGGTATTGTCCATGGCGTTGTAGTCCATATGACAAATGATATTTCATCTTGATTTTCGGTATTAAATAAATTTTTTACCATTTTTAAAGATGAATTATCAACCTTGAATGCAACATCAATAGCTTTTGATATTTTATCGATATATTCAACTTCTGCCTCTGCTAATGATGATCCACTTTCTTGGCACCAGTGAACAGGCTTTTCACCTTTTTCTAGGTGACCTTCGTTATAAATAACACCTAAAGACCTGACGATATCTGCTTCAAATTTTGGATCTAATGATTTATATGAATTTTCCCAGTCACCAAGCACTCCCAGTCTTTTAAAATCATCTAACTGTTTATTGATTTGGCTTTCAGCATATTCTTTACAAGCTTTTTGAAAACTTTCTTTATTTTTTACGAGTTCGCTATTTTTTCCATGTTTCTTTTCAACATTTAGCTCGATTGGAAGACCATGGCAATCCCAACCAGGCACATAAGGAGCATCAAAGCCTTGAAGCGTTTTATGTTTAACAGTTATATCCTTTAGAATTTTATTGACTGAGTGTCCAAGATGAATGTCACCATTTGCATAGGGCGGCCCATCATGCAAAAGAAATAATTCTTTATCCTCATATTTTTTTCTAATCTTTCCGTATAAATCTGAACTGGACCATAAATCCAATATTTCTGGTTCTTTTCTAGGCAAGCCAGCTTTCATTGAAAATTCAGTATTTGGAAGATTTAATGTATCTCTATAATTAACTGTCATTGATAGTTTCTTAAAATATTTATTGCTTTTGATATATCCTTTTGGATTTGTAATTTTAACATGCCTAAATTATCAAATTTCTTTTCATCTCTTATTTTTTGAATAAATCTAACCGTAAGTCTTTTTGAATATATATCTTTATTAAATTTGAAAAGGTGTATTTCAAGGACAGGCTTATTTCCACCAACTGTTGGTCTTATTCCCATATTTGCTATACCAGAATAAGTTTGACCTTCCAAAATACACTCAACGGCATAGACTCCTTTGATTGGAAGTTTTTGTTTTGGCAGCCAAATATTAGCAGTTGGAACGTCTATTGTTCTGCCAAGATGTTGTCCATGTACAATCTTTCCAGAAAAAGTGTACGGTCTTCCTAGAAGATTTTCTGCAAGTGTAAAATTATTTCCCAAGATAGCATTTCTTATCCTGGTACTACTTATTCGCTCTCCTTCAAATAATATAGTTTCTGTATTCTCAACGAGAATATTTTTTTTATCTCCCCATTCTCTTAAGAGCGCTGTGTCACCTTTTCTATCTTGTCCGAATCTAAAGTCATCACCAACTGTAAAGCTCACTAAATTAATAGAATCTAATATATCTGATATAAATGCTTCTGGAGACATGGTTCTAAGAGAGTTATTGAATTTTAAGAAAAAAGCAAAATCAATATTATGTTTCTTAAGTAATTTAAACTTTTCTCTCCAAGGAGAAATTCGAGGTGGAGCTTCGCTATCTTTATCCCTGCTTTTTGCAAAATATTCAGCTGCGTGAGGTTCTGTAAAAAAAACTATTGTCTTGGCATTATGCTTTTTTGCATTATTTTTTATTTTATCCAAAATTGCTTGGTGGCCCAGATGAAGCCCATCAAAATTACCAATTGTTCCTGATAGTTTTACATCAGGAAAAACCGAATTAAATAACTGTAAATTATGCTTCCCTCTAATTAAGTACATTTTTATTCAAATAATGTTTGTATTGGTTTTCTTAGTATTAATCTAGAAACAGCACCATAAATAATTATAGAAATAATTACCTCAATTGAAAGATATAGAAGTCTTTCAACTTGGCTGAACTCAATAAAATTTGTTAAATTTGTGTAAAAATTTAGAAACAAGATTAGAGATAGACTTGAAAATAAAATCATAATGTTAAATCTATTAAAAACGCTTTTAATTTTTATAAACCCATCTTTATAAAGAATAAATTCCAGAATTAGAACGCTTATTAAGGCTGCTATTGAACTACCCAAGGCTATTCCAATATGACCAAAATCTAACATGAATGCCAAATAGTAATTTAAACTAGCGTTTAAAAGCAAAGAAACCAAAGCAACATACATTGGAGTCTTTGTATCCTTTCGAGCAAAAAAAGCTGGAGTTAGCACTTTCATTAACATAAAAAATGGAAGGCCAAACGAAAATGCCATTAAGCTGTAGGATGAGTTAAGGACATCTATTTGGGTAAAAGCGCCTCTATAAAATATTGTACTTATTAAATCCTCCGCACAAAAAAATAAGCCAATTAAAGATGGCACAGCTATAAAAATCACAAATCTTTGGCCTTTATGGACACTTTGAATGAACTTTATTTTTTCATTTTTTAAATCCAGTTTTGATAATGTTGGTAACAAAACAGTTCCAATTGCAATCGCAAAAATACCCATAGGAAATTGTATTAGCCTGTCAGAAACATATAACCAAGTTGGGCTACCGGTTTCTAGCAATGAAGCGAAAATAGTGTCAACCAATAAATTAATTTGAATTATTCCTCCAGCTAATATTGCAGGAGCCACTAATTTCAAAAATCTCCTTAATCCAGAGTTTTTAAAATTTATTTTTGGTACTGGCAATCTTTTTATTTGCCACAAAGGCAATATTTGAATTAAAAGTTGAAGTATTCCTGCTAATAGGACGCCCCATGCTAAAACAAATATTGGCATTTCATACATAGGAGCAATTAAAATTGCTGCAACGATTAAACATAAGTTAAAAATAACTGGGGTGTAAGCTGGTACGGAGAATTTATTATGAGAATTTTGTATACCTCCTGCAAAAGCTACAAGGGAAATCAGAGAAAGATAAGGAAACATAATCCTGAGCACCGTAACTGAAATATCTTGCTTGAAAGGATCAAAATAAAAACCAGGAGCAAACAAAAAAATAAAGGCAGGTGCAAAAATTAAAATTAATACAGTAAAAATAAAAAGTATAGTTATTAAGGTTCCTGCTACAGCATTAATAAATGCATAAGTCTTTCTTTCATTTTCAGCCTTCTCATATTCACTATAAATAGGTATAAATGCTTGATTTAATGCACCTTCAGCAAAAAAACGTCTGAATAGATTTGGAATCTTTAAACATATAACAAAAATATCATGGAAAACAGAAGCTCCCATTAAATTTGTTGTAGAGATATCTCTTATAAGACCAAAAATTCTTGAGACACCAGTTCCGGAGACAACCTTTTTTAGATTGACGAACATTCTATCTAGGCCTTGCTGGCTTGAATTAAGAATTTTATTCAAAATCTAAAGATGCTGAATTTATACAATATCTCAAGCCTGAAGGCTGAGGGCCATCATTGAATACATGTCCTAGATGCGCATCACAATTTGCGCACTTTACTTCTGTCCTATGCATTCCATGCGAGGTATCATCAAACTCATTTATTGATTCGTTATTAAGAGGAAGAAAAAAACTTGGCCATCCGCAACCTGCATCAAATTTAGTATTAGATTCAAATAAATTTAGGCCACAACATATACATTTATAAATACCATCTTTATTGAAATCCCAATATTTACCAGTAAATGGTCTTTCAGTGCCAGATTGCCTTGTAACCCTGTAACTTTCATCATCAAGTTGCTTTTTCCACTCTTCGTCATTCTTATAATACTTAGACATACCTAATTGTAATTAAAAAGGTATTAATTAGGTAGAGATATGGGATTAAAGGTATTAAGCGGTTGATCTATTGTCAGGATATATTGAGTTACTATATTTAATAAAATCTTTAACAAGTTGCTCAGTAGGCTCATATATTCTTCTTCTCTTATCATCAGATGAAGAAGTTTCACTAATGTATCCTAAGCTTACTGCTTGTTTTAAAACTTGCAGTCTCTTTATTCTAGAAGCATATCTTTTTGGAACTAAAGAAATAGCATATTCTTGTGACATTTCATTTTTTTCAAAATACTCCCACATAAAGCTCATTAGAAAATAAAATTTATAAGTATCTCCTTGGAAGAAGTTTAATGACTCTGGATTGGCAGGATTATCTAAAGTTTGTTTAAGAATAGTTTTTATCAAATTTCTTGCATTAGCTAATGGTTCGTCGATTTTTATATTTTTCAAAATACAGTCCTTTTTTAATAAAGTATATAAATACATATGCAATTCACATGCCCAAATATGTATAAAATTAAAACTTAGTAAATATTGCTTATATTAAAACATAAAAAATATATATATTGTGTTACAAGCATGCAAAATAAAAGAAATTATTTAATGTTGTTAGTTAATGTGATTTGTCAGGATTTATTAAACTTTTAATCCAATTTAAAATAGAGTTATCTTTTAAAGTATATTTATCAAGCATATCGAAGTCATGTGCTAGTTTTTTTGGATCTTCAAAGAAATTTTCTCTTGTATTAAACTTTTCTTTATCAAGTTTTTTGACTTGTTTTGCTGGATTGCCTGCAAAAACAGAATTTTCAGGTACATCTTTGGTAACGACTGCCCCAGCACCAATGATACTATTTTTTCCAATAGTAACTCCTTTGCAAATAATCGCGCTATCACCAATCCAAACATTATCTTCTAATACAACTGGTTTTGTTTTACCCACTGGTTCTGCTCTATCGTATATACCATGCCAGTCAGCATCAGAGATATAGGCACCATGAGCAATCATGCATGCATCACCTATTACAATTTTTTTTGCAGCCATAATTCTCACACCTGGTGTGATTAAAGAATACTTGCCTATTGAAATTTCTCCTTCATGCTCACCAATGTTCCAAGAGGTTAATTGAACCTTAGCATCACTAGCGCCAATAATTGTTGGATAATCTCCCACACTTACGTTATTACCGAAAACTTTTATATGTCTTGGCTTAAAATATGCGCCTCCTTTTCCTAAACTTTTAAACTGTGGTTTAAGGAAATGATTTACATATATTTTATTAATTCTAGTAGCATATTTTTTTAGCCAATATGGTCGATTATCCTTTCTAATAAAATTCTCCTAATTTTTATTTTTCTTATGATAAAGTAGCAAAAAATATTTCCAATTTAAATTGAATAACAAATACATTATAGAGTTTAAACAGTTAGTAAAGATAGGTATTCCTATTTTTGGCTCACAAATGTCATACATGTTGATGGGCGCTGCAGATACTATTATTGCTGGAAGAGCTAGTGCAAATGATCTTGCTGGCTTGGCAGTAGGAACTGCTTTTGCAAATACATTATGGTTTTTTGTAACCGGTGTTATTTTCTCTGTCACACCAATAGTTGCTCAGTTATATGGAGCAAAAAAATTTATTGAAATTGGAAAAAAATTAAGAGAAATTTTATGGATAGCTGGATTCTTAGGCGTACTTTTAGCCATTATATTTTCTAATCTAGGATTGATATTTAACCTACTTCCAATAAAGGAATCTATAACTAGTATATCTATCGATTATCTAAAAGCTGTATCACCAGGAATTGCATTCATAACAATTTTTACTTGCTTAAGATGTTACAGCGAGGGAATGACTCTAACAAAGCCAATTTTTGTAATTGCATTTTCTGGAATGTTATTAAATATTCCTTTAGATCTAATTTTTGTTTATGGTTGGTTTGGAGCACCCAAACTTGGTGGCGTTGGATGTGGTATAGCAACATCAATTGTTGCATTTATGATGATGGTAGTATTATTTATATATATAGCAGTTTCAAAAAATTATAAAAAAACTGAGCCATTTATAAGATTTACACCTCCTTCAAAAGAGACAACTAAAGAAGTATTCAAACTAGGTTTACCTATAGGGATTGGAATTTTCATTGAGCTTAGCATGTTCTCTGGAGCTGCAATTATTTTGAGCGTTTTGGGTGAAATTGTTGTTGCAAGCCACTCTGTTGCAATTAATATAGCAAGTTTATTTTTCATGTTACCTCTAGCAATTGGTCTGGCTTCCGCAACAAGAGTTGGGAACTTAATTGGTGAAAAAAATCCAATTCAAGCAAGAGTTGCTTCTACTTCAACTATTATTTTGTGCGTATCAGGTGCATTAATGAATAGCTTAATAATTCTTTTATTTGGTTCATATATTGTAAGTTTATATACAACAGAAATTCCAGTTATAGAACTTGCAGCAAGTTTAATAGTTTTTGCAGCAATTTTTCAATTGCCTGATGCAATACAAATGGGTGCCTTAGGAAGCCTTAGAGGATATAAGGATACATTTATTCCAATGATACTCTTAATGATTTCTTATTGGATGTTTGCAATGCCTATTGGGTATTATTTAACAAACTATGGGTTTGGGATGCCTCTGGGAGCAAAAGGTATGTGGTATGGAATGATTATTGGCTTAACAATTTTTTCAGTTTTATCTGTATCAAGACTAAGATGGGTTATTAAGAGACAAATTAAAAAATTTAACGGCCAAGGACTTCTGCAACCTTAGAACCTATAGATACTAAATTATCTGCTACGTGAACCCCACATTTTGTTAATTTTTCTATCTTGTCTTTTGCCGTGCCCTTTCCTCCAGCAATTATTGCACCAGCATGACCCATCCTTTTACCTTCTGGAGCAGTCTGTCCAGCTATATATGATATAACTGGCTTCTTAATATTATTTTTAATATATTCAGCAGCAGCCTCTTCTGCCGTTCCACCAATTTCTCCCACCATAACAATTGCTTCAGTTTGATCATCAGCTTCAAATAACTTAAGCATGTCGATAAAAGAGGACCCTGGTATGGGATCGCCACCAATTCCAACACAGCTGCTTTGACCAAAACCTAAGTCAGTAGTTTGTTTAACGGCTTCGTATGTAAGGGTTCCTGATCTTGATATGATTCCAATTGATCCTGGTTTGTGAATATTACCAGGCATTATTCCTAGTTTAGCTTCGCCTGGTGTTATAACTCCTGGACAATTGGGGCCAATTAATCGAGCGCCAATATTATCAATATGATTTTTAACTTCTAGCATATCTAAGGTTGGTATACCTTCCGTAATACAAACAATTAATTTAATTCCAGCTTCTGCAGCTTCTAAAATAGAATCTTTACAAAATTTTGCAGGAACAAAAATAATAGATGCATTAGGATCTACTTCAACAACAGCTTCTTCAACTGAATTGAATACAGGTTTATTTAAATGCTCTTGCCCCCCTTTTCCGGGAGTAACTCCTCCAACGATGTTTGTTCCATATTGAATTGATTGTTCTGAATGCAAAGTTCCTTGTGATCCTGTAAAGCCTTGAACGATTAGACGAGTATCTTTACTAACTAAGATACTCATTCTGCCAACTCTACTGCTTTTTTAGCTGCATCAGCCAAATCATTTATACTTTCAATCTCAATATCTGCCTTAGATAAAATTTTAGCGCCTAATTCTGCATTATTGCCCTCAAGTCTAACAACAACTGGAATAGTTACATCAACCTCTTTGATCGCTGCGAGTACACCTTCAGCAATTAAATCACATCTTACAATTCCACCAAATATATTGACTAGTACCACCTTTACATCAGGATCTCTTAAAATTATTTTGAATGCTTTAGCAACTCGTTCTTGAGTTGCAGTACCTCCTACGTCTAAAAAATTAGCCGGATTGCCTCCAAAAAATTTTATTGTATCCATTGTGCCCATTGCTAATCCTGCTCCATTTACCATGCAACCAATATTTCCTTCTAAAGAAACATAACTTAAATCATTTTTTGCGGCTTCAGCCTCTTGAGGGTCTTCTTGAGTTTCATCATACATTTTTAATAATTCAGGCTGTCTAAACAATGCATTTGAATCTATATTAATTTTTGCATCTAAACAATGAAGATCTCCATTTGCATTAATAACAAGTGGATTTATTTCTAATAAGCTCAGATCTTTTTCTATAAATAACCTATATAAATTATCAATCATTGGTATAAATTGTTTTGTTTGGTCATCATTTAATTTTAAAACCTCTGCAATATTTTCTGCCTTGATTGATAAAGAAAGGTCTTTATGTTCTATTCCTTGATAGATAATCTTTTCTGGTGAGTTCTTGGCAACATCCTCAATATTTACACCTCCCTCACTTGATCCTATAAATACTACTTTTTGAGATTCTCTATCAATTACAGCACTAAGATAAAGTTCTGAAGAGATATCTGTACATTCTTCAATTAAAATTGAATTTACAACTTGACCATCTTTGTCAGTTTGATAAGTAACTAATCTATTTCCAAGCCATTTTTTTGAAAATTCAACTGCTTCTTTGGGATCATCAATTAATTTAACACCGCCTGCTTTTCCTCTTCCGCCTGCATGTACTTGAGCTTTTACAACCCACTTCAATCCTCCAATTTCATTACATGCATCAATAGCATCTTCAGCTTTAAATATAATTTTTCCGTTTGAAACTGGTAGATCATACTCAGCAAAAAGCAATTTGCCTTGATATTCATGTAAATTCATCTTGTTTTGTTTCCAATATGAATTGCTTGATTATTTGATGCTAATGCAGCTTCATGAAAAGCTTCTGAAACAGTAGGATGACTGAACATGGTAAGTGCTATATCCTCAGAGCTGGATCCAAACTCCATTGAAATCAATCCTTGTTGAACTATTTCTGCAGCTGCAGGACCAAAAACGTGTACACCAAGAATGGCATCTGTTTTAGAATCAGATAATAACTTCACAAAACCAGTTTGTTCATCAATAGCAAGGGCTCTTCCGCTTGCGGCAAAAGGAAATTTACCAACTTTATAATCAATTTTCTCTGATTTTAATTCGTTCTCATTCTTCCCAACCCAGGCAATTTCAGGATGTGAATAAATGACAGATGGTACTAATTCGTAGTTTACTTGAGCGTGTTTTTTTGCAATTCTTTCTGCTACCATTATTCCTTCTTCACTTCCTTTATGAGCTAGCATTGGGCCTCTAACAACATCTCCAATTGCCCATATTGACTCTACAGATGTCTGACAATATTCATTAACGTTTATAAAACCTCCATCAATCTCTATGCCCATATCTTTGGATAAAACTTCAGAAGAATTTGGGTATCTTCCAACAGCAACAATTAATTTTTCAAATTCCTTTTCAATTTCATTATTTTTATTTATATATTTAACTTTGACTGATTTCTTAAGATTTTTAGTGCCTACTACCTTTGAACCCAATTGAATGTCTAGACCTTGTTTTTTGAACTCTTTAAATGATTCTTTTGATATATCAGGATCGGTCATTGGTAAAAAGTCATCAAGAGCCTCTAACACTGTAACTTTAGAGCCCAGTCTTGACCAAACACTTCCTAATTCTAAGCCTATAATTCCAGCACCTACTATGCCAAGTGTCTTTGGAACTGAATCAAAAGACAAAGCACCAGTGCTATCAACTATATTGTCCTTAAAATTAGCAGATGGTATCTCAATAGGACATGATCCCGTCGCAATAACAATATTTTTTCCTTCAATTTCTTCTACCGATCCATCAGTATTTATAATTTGTACAATGTTTTTAGCAATTACTTTTCCTTTGCCTGGTAAAGTTTCAACTTTATTAGCTGAAAATAAGCTACTTATTCCTCCAGTAAGTTTTGAAACTACATCCTCTTTGCGCTTCATCATCGTTCCAAGATCTAGTTTTAAATTTTCAATGTGGATACCATGATTTTCTAAGTCTTTATTGGCTTCATGGTATCTTTGTGATGAATCTAGCAGTGCCTTTGATGGAATACATCCCACATTTAGGCAAGTCCCCCCTAAATTAGACTTTCCTTTATCATCTACTGATTCTTCAATGCATAAGGTTTTAAGGCCTAATTGGGAGGCTCTAATAGCACACACATATCCTGCAGGCCCGCTTCCAATTACAATAACATCAAACATATTTTCCTTAATATTATAAGTTAAGCAATAATCTCTCAGGAGATTCGAGCTGTTCTTTTATTGAAACTAAGAAGGTTACAGCTTCTTTTCCATCAAGCAATCTGTGGTCATAACTCATTGCAAGATACATCATTGGTCTAATTAAAACTTCACCATTAATTGCAACAGGTCTTTCTTGGATTGCATGCATTCCCAGAATAGCAGTTTGAGGAGCATTTAGAATTGGTGTTGAAAGCAAAGATCCAAAAATGCCACCATTAGATATGGTAAATGTTCCGCCCTGCATTTCTTCAATTGATAGCTTGCCATCGCGAGCTTTTTCAGAATATTCAAGAATAGCTTTTTCTATTTCAGGTAAAGATTTTGTATCAGCATCTTTAATGATTGGGACGACCAAACCTCTTTCAGTGGAAACAGCAACTCCAATATCTTGATAACCATGATAAACAATATCATTACCGTCCATGGATGCGTTAACAACAGGGAATTTTTTTAAAGCCTGAACAGCTGCTATAACAAAAAAGCCCATAAAACCTAATTTTACGCCATGCTCCTTTTCAAATTCATTTCCATATTTGGACCTTAATTCTTTAATAGGCAGCATATCTACTTCATTAAAAGTAGTAAGCATTGCTGTTTCTTGTTTTACAGAAACAAGTCTTTTAGCAATAGTTGACCTTAATCGTGACATTGGAACACGCTTTTCAGGCCGATCATCACTAGAAATTGATGACTCAACTTGAACATTTTCCTTTTTGTTGGAATTTAAATGATTGATAACATCGGCTTTTGTTATTCTTTTATCTTCTCTTGAAGAGTTTATATTTTTTGGATCAATATTTTCTTCAGATATTATTTTTTTTGCTGCAGGATTAATTTTTTTTGATGTATTTTGATTTGTGCTTTCATCGTTAGTGTTTTCTTTCTTAACTTCGTTTGTAATTTTTTCTGATGAACTTACAGGTGTTTCAATAGTTTCATCAGATTCCTCAAACTCGCCAATAATTTCAGAGCTCGCAACAATTTCTCCTTCAGATTTGAGTATTTTTGTAATTACTCCATCTGATTGAGCAAGAACTTCAAGAACAACTTTATCTGTTTCAATTTCAGCTATTACTTCATCTTGGTTTACGCTTTCGCCTTCTTTTTTAAGCCAATTAGCAATTGTTCCATCTGCAACAGATTCTGGAAAAGTTGGCGCTTTAATTTGAATGCTCATGAAGAAATTGCCTCATTAATTAGTTCTTTTTGTTGTTCAAGATGAAGTTTCATTAGACCAACTGCAGGAGCAGCTGCTGCCGGTCTGCTAACTAAGCTAACTTCTTTACCTTCACCTAATCTATCTAAAACTCTTTGAATCCTATGTCTGTGGCTAAACCAAGCTCCCTGATTAAGAGGTTCCTCTTGGCACCATGTAAATTCTTCTATATTTTGATACTTTGTTAGAATTTCTTCAAGGTCATCATAAGGAAAAGGATACAATTGTTCTATTCTAATTATTGCTATGTCATCTCTTTTATCTTCATCGCGTTTCTGTAATAGATCATAAAAAACTTTACCTGAACACATGATTACTTTTTTTACCTTGCTTTGATCTTTAACTTGATCATCAATTACACATGCAAAGCTTCCTTCGGTTAAGTCATTTATAGTAGATACAGCATTTGGATTTCTTAAAAGGCTTTTTGGTGATATTACAATTAAGGGTGTTCTCATCTTTCTTATTGCCTGTCTTCTCAATAAGTGAAATATTTGTTTTGGTGAACTTGGAACGCAAACTTGAATATTTTCAGATGCACATAATTGAAGAAATCTCTCAATTCTGGCGCTACTGTGCTCAGGACCTTGTCCTTCATAACCGTGAGGTAAAAGCATTACAAGACCAGATAGTCTTTCCCACTTATGTTGAGCTGAGACAATAAACTGATCGATGACAACTTGTGCTCCATTAGCAAAATCACCAAATTGAGCTTCCCAAATAGTCAAGCCAGAAGGCCAGGTAGCTGAATATCCATACTCAAAACCTAGCACAGCCTCTTCAGATAATAATGAGTCATATATATCGAATCTAGTTTCGTTATTACGAGCAATTTCAGATAAAGGTATAAAGCCCATACCTGTATCAGAATCAAAAACGCATGCATGTCTGTGAGAAAAAGTGCCTCTCCTAACATCTTGACCAGTTATTCTAATTGGATATCCTTCACTTAATAAAGTGGCATAAGCCATAATTTCTGCATATCCCCAATTAATAGGCGTTTTACCATTTGTCATACTCTTTCTATCTTCAAAAATCTTTGAAGCTTGTGAGCCTAAACTAAATGTTTCAGGAATATTGCATATCTTTTGCCCTAGTTTTTTAAAATTATTTTTACCAAACGAAGTTTTAACTTTCGGCCACCATTTAATATTTAAATGAGGCTCCCAATCAAACCACAATTCATCATTAGGATTTTTTGATAAGTTTTTAGCAACAATTTCTCCGCCTTCTAGTGATTTTCTATAGTCGCTTTTTATTTTTTTAGCTTTTTCAGGCGAAAGTATTCCCTCCTCTTTTAGAAAATTTTCATACTGACTTAATACTGATGGATGTTTTGAAATTTTCTCATACATTAGAGGTTGAGTTGCTGATGGATCATCAGCCTCATTATGTCCTCGCCTTCTGTAACAAAATAAATCAATAACGATGTCTTTTTTAAATTTATTGCGATACTTGCATGCTATTTTTGCAGCATTGACAACCATCTCGGGATCGTCACCGTTTACATGAATCACAGGAGCTTGTATTATTTTGGCAACATCTGAAGAATAGTCTGTAGATCTTGAGTCTTGGATATTGCTTGTTGTGAAACCAATTTGATTATTAACAATTATGTGAATTGTGCCTCCAACATTAAAACCACGAGTTTGTGACATTTGAAGCGACTCCATCACAACACCTTGACCAGAAAATGATGCATCTCCATGAAGTAAAACAGGAACTACTTTGGACCTATCTTTATCTCCAATTCGGTCTTGTCTTGCTCTAACAGAACCAAGAACAACTGGATCAACAATTTCTAAATGAGATGGATTATTAAAAAGTGATACATGGACTTCGCCTCCAGGTGTTTCAAAATTTGAAGAAAATCCTAAATGATATTTTACATCTCCTGTACTGGCTCCTTCTAATTCAAAATCTTCATCAAAAGCTGAAAATAATTCAGATGGAAGTTTGCCCAAGACATTTACTAGTAAATTTAATCTGCCTCTATGAGCCATACCAAAACATATTTGAGATGCCCCCATTGATCCACAATCTTGAATAACGCTTTCGATTAATGGAACTAATGCTTCTGCTCCATCAATTCCAAAGCGCTTCATTCCTGGATATTTAGCTGATAAATATTTTGCTAAACCTTCAGCAGAATTAAGTCTCTCGTAAATATTGAGTTGTTGTTTTTTATTAAAATTATAATCTTTTAATTTAGATTCAAATTTTTTCTGAAACCATCTTCTTTCGTTTGAATCTAAAATATGATTACATTCAATCCCAATATTTCCACAATAAATTTCTTCTAATCGATTTAATATCTCCCTCAGAGTTAATTTATTATGCTCAGTAAAGGTATCTGTAAAAAATTCTTGATCTAAGTCTTCATGAGATAGACCGTGAAATTCGATTCCTAGATCTTCAATAACTCTTCTTTCCATCATCCCCAGTGGATCTAATTTTGCTTTGAGGTGTCCTCTATTTCGATAAGATTGTATTAATCTAATTACTTTGCCTTGTCTTTCGTCTACTGAACTTCTGGTTTTGCTTGTAACTTTGCTTCTTGAAAGATTTTTAAACTCTTTTATTATTTTTTTATGTGATATTTCGCCATTAGAATTTGGATTTTTAGGGAGGCTTGTAAAAAAGTCTAACCACTCAGATGATAAATCTTCAGGATTATTAATAAATGTTTCGTAGAGATCTTCTAGGTAGGCAGCGTGTCCTGCTGAGATATGTGAGCTTCCCCAAAGCTCTTTCATAGATTCATTCATTTTTTATCTTATTTATTACACCCCGTCGGAGACAATTATATCCTTTTTATTTTTATGTAACATTGATTTTATTTCACCAATTGCCTTGTTAGGGTTAAGGCCTTTAGGACAAACACTTACACAATTCATTATTCCATGACATCTGTAAACACTGAATGGATCAGACAAGGCGTCTAGCCTCTCTTCAGTCTTATTATCTCTCGAATCTGCAAGGAATCTATATGCCTGAAGAAGAGCAGCAGGTCCAACAAATTTATCAGGATTCCACCAAAAAGAGGGGCAACTTGTTGAACAACATGCACATAGAATACATTCGTATAATCCATCTAATTTATCTCTATCTTCAGGAGATTGAAGTCTTTCTTGTTCAGGTGCAGTTGTTTCATTTTGTAAAAATGGTTTAATCTTTTCATATTGAGCATAAAATTCGGTCATATCTACAACTAAGTCTCTAATAACTGGCAATCCAGGTAGTGGTCTTAACTCAATTTTATTTCTCTTTATAACTGACGAAATTGGAGTTATGCAGGCTAATCCATTCTTGCCATTGATATTCATTCCATCTGAGCCACAAACACCTTCCCTGCATGATCTTCGATAAGAAATTGATTGATCATCTTCTTTAAGCAAATGAAGCAGATCAAGAACCATGATATCTCTTTCAGGTTTTTCAATTGTATATTTTTTCATGTAAGGGAATTTATCCTCTTCAGGATTGTACCTATAAAGACTAACTTGTAATTTATTACCAAACATTAATACGTCCTAACCTTTGGTGGAAAAGCATCAACTTTGTGAGGTTTAAAATTCACATCTCTTTTAGAAACTTCTTTAGAAATAGGATCAAATATTGTGTGGCATAACCAATTTTCATCATCTCTGTCAGGAAAATCATCCCTTGCATGAGCTCCTCTGCTTTCATTCCTCTGAAATGCAGATATAGCAGTGGATTCTGCCACTTCAAATAAATTTTGAAGTTCTATGGCTTCTACCCTGCTAGTGTTAAAGGCATCACTTTTATCTTTTAGATGTAAATTATCAACCTTCTCTTTTAATTCAGAAAGTTGTTCTAAACCTTTCTCCATAAATTCGCCTCTTCTAAAAACACCAAAATAATTTTGCATGCATTCCTGTAGTTCTTTTTTAACCTCCGCTGTGTCAAAACCTTTATCTGATTCATTTAGTTTGTTCAATCTTTCAAGAGCATCATCAATATCACTTTTTGTTGCAGAATCTACACCTCCACCAGACTTTAGTTCATCTTGAATATGCATTCCTGTCGCTCTTCCAAAAACAACTAAATCAAGCAAAGAATTACCTCCCAGTCTATTGGCGCCATGAACTGAAACACAAGCAGCCTCTCCTGCAGAAAATAAACCAGGAATTAAATAATCTTCATCATTTAATCTTTTAAATGCTTGGCCATTTACATTGGTGGGCGTTCCTCCCATCATATAATGGCATGTTGGAACAACTGGTATTGGTTCATATATTGGATCAACATGTGCAAAAGTTCTTGATAGTTCGCATATTCCTGGAAGTTTTGAATTCAAAACATCAGCACCCAAATGGTCAAGTTTTAAAAAGATATGATCATTTTTTTCTCCACATCCTCGACCTTCAAGAATTTCTAGAACCATAGATCGTGCAACCACATCTCTACCAGCCAAATCTTTTACATTTGGTGCATATCTTTCCATAAATCTTTCACCATCTTTATTAATTAGATAACCGCCCTCACCTCTGCAGCCCTCAGTAACAAGCGATCCTGCTCCATAAATTCCTGTAGGATGAAATTGCCACATCTCCATATCCTGTGCAGGAAATCCTGCTCTCAATGCCATAGCCAGACCATCGCCTGTATTAATAAGTGCATTTGTTGTTGAGGCATATATTCTTCCTGCTCCACCTGTTGCAAGAACTGTTGCCTGTGCTTTTAGGTATGCAACTTCTCCATTTTCAATTGAAAAAGCAATAACCCCTGTTACCTCATCTTTGGAATTTTTAACTAGATCTACTGCAAACCACTCATTTAAAAAATTAGTTCCTTCTTTAACATTATTTTGATAAAGAGTATGAAGAAGTGCATGGCCTGTTCTATCTGCAGCCGCACAAGTTCTTGCAGCCTGGCCGCCTTTACCAAAATCTTTCGATTGACCTCCAAACGGTCTTTGATAGATTCTTCCATTTTCAAACCTAGAAAAAGGAAGACCCATATGCTCTAATTCAAAAACAGCTTTTGGACCTTCTGAGCATAAGTATTCAATTGCATCTTGATCACCGATAAAGTCGGCCCCTTTAACCGTATCATACATATGCCATCTCCAATCATCCTCAGGGTCATGGCTAGCAATTGCGCATGTTATGCCTCCTTGAGCAGATACAGTATGAGATCTTGTTGGAAAAACCTTAGAAACAACTGCAGTATTTAAGCCTGATTTAGCTAATTCTAGTGAGGCCCTCATGCCAGAGCCACCTCCACCAATTATTAAAGCATCAAACTCTACTGTCTTAATGTTATTAGTAAATATATTATTCATATTATTTATATCTATATATCATTATAATTTATAACCATATTATATATAAAATTGTTAATAAATAAACAACTCCAAGCAATGAAAATGCAAAAGAATACATATTTCTAAAAATATTTGCATATCTAGCAAGTGGTTTATTTAAAAATCCTAGTGTTCTTTTTGTTAAATAATCAGTGCCAACAGTCCAAAGTCCAATAAAAGAATGAACAAGAATTAAAATAAAAGCGATAGACGTTATAAACCTAGTTTCAAAAGAAAGAAAGAAATTAGACCAGGTAAAGAAATTTATGTTATTTTCTGAAATAAAAAAACTAACAATATAAATTAAATAACAAAGGATAAAAATAGAGCTATACCTTTGGGTATTCCATATTAAAGAACCTTTCATATAAAAAGATACCCACAAAAAACTATTGATGTCAGCAACCAAATAACAAAGGTAAATATTGAAGAGTAATATGAGCCATTAAGTGACTCCCCTATATGGAAAAAATCCATAATAAGATGTCGTACTCCAGTCAATATGTGATACCAAAATATTGAAACGCTAATAAAAAGAAAAAAAGAAAAGAATGATATTGAGACAATGTCATCTGCTAATTTATCAAAGCTTGATCTCGATGAAAGAGATTGATCAATTACATACAATATTAAAGGTAAGGTAACAAAGAAAATGTACATTCCAGAAAGTCTATGCGTAATTGATGAAAACGCAGACATTGGAAGTCTAATTTTAGTTAAGTCAAGATATACTGGTCTTTCTTGCATTGTGTGCTTAATTATAAATATCAATAATTTATTGTTATTAGTTTGAATTATACAGCAGATTTTTCAATGAAATTAGCTAATATTAATTATTAGCTACTAGTTCTTAGTTTTTTTTATATGCTTAATGAGACGCTGTCTTTTTTTAACCTGCCTATCTGAAAGTTTATTCTTTTTTCCTTCAAATGGATTTTCAGATTTTCTAAATATTATTTTAAGTTGGACACTTTTTAAACCTAGCTCAGACCTAAAAGAATTTTCTAAATATTTTTTATAGTTGCTTGGTATTTTTTTATCTTGATTGGAATGAATGATAAAAGTTGTAGGATATGTTCCGCCAAAATGAACATGTTTAAATTTGATTGGTCTGCCTGAAACAGACGGAGGAGCATTTTTATTTACAAAATTCTCTAGAAGCCTATTAAGCATTGAAGTTGGGAATTTTTTTTGTGATTTATCTATTATTCTATTTGTAAGATTGAAAACCTTTTTAAAGCCTTTCTTTTTTAATGCAGAAATTTCTACTTGCTCTATCTTTTTTATAAAATCAGATTGCATTCTTTTCGAATTGTAAATTTTATCTATTGCATTTTTTGAAACTAGGTCAGTTTTATTTAAAGCAAAAAGTATAGGTTTGCCATTTTGAATTATCATATTTAATATTTTCATATCTTGATCAACAAGACTTTCCTCTGCATCACACATAAAAATTACAATATCGCTTTGTTCGATGGCATGCATAGCCCTCACAAAAGAAAAATATTCAACTTTATGATTATATTTATAACCTTTTCTTATCCCTGCGGTATCTATGAGAATAAATTTTTCTTCATTAAACTCAAAGGGAATACTAATAGAATCTATTGTTGTTCCTGCAATTTCGCTAACTATTAATCTATCTTCATTAATTAATTTATTTATAAAAGTTGATTTGCCTGCATTTGGACGCCCAAGAACTGCAACTTTTTTTCCTTCAGGAATATCTATAGAGAGATCCGGTAATTTTTTTTCAAGAATGGATTTCAAAATACTTATATTTATAGAGTGCTCAGCGCTGACCTCTAAAAATTCTTTAATTCCATTTATTTGTAAATCCTCTTTAATTGATGATTTTGATTTTTTATCAACTTTATTTAATACGGTAATAAATTCTTTGCTAAGCTTTCGAAGTTTATAAATTATATCCAAGTCCTCTTTGGTAAGTTCTTCAGAGCCATCAAATAAAAGTATTACAAGGCTGGACTCCATTACTGCTATCCATGCTTGATTAGATATGGCTTCTTTTAGTTCTTCTTTATCGTTTACAATCCCACCAGTATCTACTAGCAAAGTTTTTTTACTTTTAAAGTCCATAAAACCATGGTTTCTATCTTTTGTAAGACCAGGTAAATCTGAGACAATTGCATCTCTTGATTTGGTTAATTTATTGAATAAGGTGGATTTACCTACGTTCGGACGCCCTATAATTGCAATTGAAGTAAACATTTCTATATTTCATCTTATATGTTAATTGAAAATAGGTTAAATGCTTCATCAATAACATATAAGCTATCACTTCTACTAAAAACTGTTTTTATTGGCTTTCTCGAAATCTTCTTTCTCCCAATAGTCCTACCGTTAAGTGTGTCTATTACATGCAAATAACCTTCAAAGTCTCCAATAATCATATTGCCTTTGAAGTTAACTGCATTAGATAAGTCTCTATTTTTATAATCATCATTAACCCATGACTCTTGCAATGTTTTTAATGAAAAAGATCTTATCCCAGAATCAGCTTCAACAACCATAAGCATTCCTCTTGTAATTACTGGAGAATAAAATGAGGACGTTTCATATGACCAAACTGATCTTTTTTGGGTGGTATCAAAAATATTAAGGTTGCCTTGATAATTAGTAGTATAAATTAGGCCCCCATCAACGACAGGATCTGAATCAGAGTCTATAAGATTTTCTAGTTCTGATACTCCGCTTACATATGATATTGCGCCATCCCAAATTGGGAATCCTGAATTGATTTGAAAAACTCCAAGCCTTCCATTATCAAAAGAAACATAAACCTTGTCATCAACAATTACGGGGCTGCTACTTCCTCTTACAGTTAACAGAGGTAATGTTGATCTATATGACCATTCAATATCGCCATTCTCTTTATTTAAGCCTAATAATTCACCTGAGCCAGTTTTAACTACTACTATTTGTGCATCTATTGCAACTTTGCTTAAAACTTCTCCCTTAACATTAGAAGACCATAATTTTGATCCATCTTTTTGATCTAAGGCGATAACATTTCCTTCAATATCAGAAACTGCAACAATACCAAAGCCTGCTGCAGTCCCAGAAGCAAGAAAACTCAGTTCAGCAGACCAGTTTTCATTACCTGTATTAGCATTTAATGATAAAACCTTCCCTGATGCATCACTAAAGAATAAATTCTGGGAGCTAAAATCAGGAATAAAACTGCCCATATTATTTTCACCTTTATAAGCATTTTTCCACTTAATGGATAAAGCTTTTTCATCAGAAAATGACATTAGCTTTTTGGGCTCATCGATATCAACGTCGTCACTCTTCCAGAACCTTAAATTATCAAGAGATGAACATGAGCTTATAACAATCATTAATTGAAAAAGGATTAAGTAATGTAATTTAAAAAGTCTCAACTTATTTACTCATATTTGCAATCTTCATAGATATGATAGATTTTGATGTTTCATCAGAATATTTTTTAACTGCCATTTCATACTGAGCTTTTGCAAGATCATTCTTTTCTTGTTTGACTAAAATATCGCCAGTAAGTTCATGAATATATCCATTAGTATTAGAAGATGAAAATGCTTCAATCATTTCTATGGCTTCATCATGTCTTTCCAAAGACAGGAGTATTCTTGCTGAGCTGACTCTGCTGATTTTGTTAAGGATTTTATTTCCATTAAACCCATCAGTTAGATCAATAAGTTTTTCAAAATTTTTTAATGAATCTTCTAAATTATTTAAGTTAGCATCAAAATTGGCCATGTTTAAGAGTGCTAATTGTGTATAACCAGTTTTTGGATACTCCTTTAAAAGCATACTTAGGATAGCGTCTAGGTTCCCTTTGCTCGGTGCTTCTAGAGAAAATTCTTTATTCCAATCATTATAAATTAATGATGCTTTCTCATTAGCATCTTTTTGAATCTGGTTAGAGATTACAAAAAAAGATAATGTAGAAATAATTAATATAACCAAAATGACTAGCACTTTTTTATATTTATCCAAAAATTTTAAAAAAGGTAAAAACTTCATATCATTTTCATATACATCATTCATAAGCTATCCCTATTTAAGGTTACTAATAAAGTCTCTTAAATCATTTAATTTCATATTTAACTGTTCTGAGTTTTGGTCTGACAAGGACTTAACTATTACATCACCTGATTCTAGTTCGTCTTCACCAATAATAACTGCATAATCCGCATTATCTTTATTTGCCCTTCTCATCTTAGATTTTAAGCTACCTTCTGATAACTGAACATCAATATTAATTTTATTATTTAAAGATCTTAAGTCGTGCGCTATTTTATATGCATTTGCTGCAATTGTGGAAGAAATAATAATGAATGAGATAGAGCTTTTGGTTTGTTCAACTGCATTTGATAGTAATGCAAGTCTTTCAATTCCCATTGCCATTCCAATAGCTGGAAGTTCTTTACCTCCAAGTTGCTTACAAAGTCCATCATATCTTCCACCTCCAAGATATGCATCTTGAGCACCTAGATTTGAAGAAACCGCCTCAAAAACAAAACCCGTATAGTAATCCAAACCCCGGACGAGACTGTAATCAATATTTATTTCACAGTCTTTTGAGAACGTATCTTTAATTTCGTTCAACATTTTTATTGAGCTTTCAGGTAAAAAATTTGATATCTTGGGCGCTTTTTCAAGTATTTTTTGAGTATTTGGATCTTTTGTATCTAGTATTCTTAATGGATTTTTTTCAAGTCTTGCTATATCTTTTTCACCTAGATCGGATTTCATAGGTTTTAAGTATTTTATCAAGGCATCACAAAAATTTTTCTTTGTTTCATTGCTGCCTAAGTGATTTATTTTGATGACTGGATTTTCAATTCTTAATTCTCTATTAATTGCACATATTATAGAAATCATTTCGAACTCAGATATCCCCTCTTCATATCCAAGCATTTCAACTCCTGCTTGATAAAACTGTCTATACCTTCCCTTTTGAGGTCTTTCATATCTCCACATTGGACCTAAGTACCAAAGCTTATGTGTATCACCATCAATTTTCTTTTCAATTAGAGATCTTATAACACTTGCAGTTCCTTCAGGTCTCAAGGTAATACTTTTTTCATTTTTGTCTAAAAAAGAATACAACTCTTTATTTACAATGTCTGAAGTATCTCCAACCGATCTTTTAAAAAGATTTGTATCTTCAAGTGCGGGAGTTCTAATTTCAGATATGGAAAAATTCTCAAATATATTCTTGAGGAGCTTTTCAGTTAAAAAAACTTTATTAGATAAATCTTCTTTATCAGCCTTGCTGCTAATAAGATCCATCATACCTGTTAAAGAATGAATTTTTTCCAACTCAACCCCTTAAAATAATCTTTTCAGATTCAATTTTATTTTTTTCAACTTTTAGTCTAACTTGATCTTCTAATTCGTTAACCAAATTTTCATTAGCAATTTTTTTGTTAGGCGCGCCATCAATATATAAGAGATTGCTTGGACCTCCAGTTAAACCAATATTAGCTGCCTTACTTTCACCAGGGCCATTTACATAACATCCAATTATTGCTACTTCTATATCATCAACAATATCTTCTAATCTTTGTTCAAGCTCATTAACAACTTTAATAACATTAAAATTCTGACGTGAGCAACTTGGACAAGCAATTATTTTGACCCCTCTACTTCTTATATTTAAACTTTTTAGAATATCCCAACCTATCTTAATTTCATCCACAGGATCAGATGCTAATGATATTCTTACAGTATCTCCAATACCCTCAGATAATAACATTCCTACCCCGATTGATGATTTAACTGTTCCAGCCCTATAACTTCCAGCCTCAGTAATGCCAAGGTGCAGAGGCTGATCAATTATCTTTGAAATTTTTCTATAAGCATCAACCGTCATCTCTATATTTGATGCTTTTAAACTCATCTTATAGTTTTCAAAATCAAATCTATCGAGTATTTCAACATGTCTCAAAGCAGATTCAACTAAAGCATCTGCATTTGGCTCACCATATTTTTTTTGAAGATCTTTTTCTAAAGAACCTGCATTCACGCCAACTCTGATTGGAACATTATTATCTTTTGCTGCATTAATAACTTCCTTAATCCTGTCTTCTTTCCCAATATTTCCTGGATTAATTCTTAAACAATCGGCCGAATCAGCTACTTCTAATGCAATTTTATAATCAAAATGAATATCTGCTACTAATGGGATATTTACAGCGCTTTTAATTTCTTTAAATGCTTTTGCTTCTTCAAACCCTGGAACTGAAACTCTAACAATATCTGCTCCTGCAAATTCTAGATCATTAATTTGTTTGACAGTAGAAACAACATCGCATGTATCAGTATTTGTCATAGACTGAATAGAGATTGGATTATCACCCCCAACAGCAACGTCACCAACCTTAACAACCTTGGTTTTTTTTCGTTTAATCCATTTAGTCATTTATAAATTAATAGTATTTACTTTAGTTAGTCTATTAGCATTGCTAATAAAATCAATCTCAATTCCATTATAAGTTCCTTTAACGGAATCTCCATTTCCAACTATTATCTTAAAAGGAGATTTAATAATTTTATTGTACTCTTCTCCATTGTTAAAAAACCTTGTTTCTAAAAGCTCATTTTCCACATAAAGCTCTAGCCAGCATTCATCTTCAAAATATAGAACTAAGTTGTTATTTTTAATAATTTGAGGAGTTAAATTGAGGTTTTTTTTTCTTTTATCAATAATATTTACTAAAGATAAAACATCATCAGCTTTAATTGTTTTATTTGGATTACTCATTTGCTGTGGCAAAACTTTGTCAGCGACAAAGTATATTCCTATAAAGACAATAGCTAATAATGCTAGGACAACTAATGAATATTTAACATAATTATCAAAGCTATTATTAAAGCTTATTTCGTTTGAAATTTTTTTATGTTTTTTTTCAGATTGAAGATTGAAAACTAATGGGAACTCTTGATCTATAGATAGAAATTTTTGATATTTATTAAAATAAGCCTTTGCAAAAGACTCACTAGGAAAAATACTATAGTTACCTTTCTCAATTGCGATCAAATAATCTTTATTAATGAAAACTTTTTTACAAGCCTCATCTATTGAATAGCCTAATTCTATTCTTTTAGCGGAAAAATTTTTTCCAGTTTTTACTGAACTTGCAGATTTAAGTTCTGAATTCATTATATTGATTTATGTGTGATTAATTTTTTACCTTTGATAGAGTTAGATAAATTTCCCACTAATTGACCGCATGCCGCATCCACTCCATCTCCTCTAGTGATTCTTAAAGTTGCTATAAAACCCTTACTCATTAGATATTTTTTGAAAGCATTAATTTTATTATTACTTGGTCTTTTATAGTCGGATCCTGGAAAGCTATTAAAAGGTATTAAATTAATTTTGCATGAAATATCTGATAAAAGTTTAGTGAGCTTTTTAGCATGATCAATGGTGTCATTTATGCCCTCTATCAGAATATATTCGATAGTAATGCTACGTTTATTTTCATAGCTTGCTAGGTAATCTTTACAAGCAGCTATAAGAGATTTGATAGGATATTTATTGTTTATTGGAACAATTTCATCTCTTAACTTGTCATCTGCTGCATGAAGAGATATTGCTAATGAAACATCAATTTCATTTGATAGTTTATTTATATTTGGAACTATGCCTGATGTGCTTATGGTGATTCTTTTTCTTGATAATCCATAAGCCAACTGATCTTTCATTATTTTTGCGGATTCAATAACTGCGTCGTAATTTAAAAGTGGTTCACCCATGCCCATAAACACAACATTTGTAATTGGTTTATTTTTATTTGAGAAATTTGCAAGCCATAATTGACCAATAATTTCATAGCTATCAAGATTTTGTTCAAAGCCTTGAGCGCCTGTTGCGCAAAAAGTACATTGAAGTGCGCAACCTGCTTGAGAGGAAACGCATAGCGTCCTTCTATTTTTTTCTGGTATTACAACCATTTCTATCATTGATCCAGAGTTCAGCTCAATTAAGTATTTAATTGTTCCTTCATTGGATACAAATTCTTCATGAATTTTTGGTGGCTCAATTATTGCAACAGATTTTAATTTTTCTCTTAAAGTTTTATTAAAATCGGTCATCAAGTCAAAATTAAGGACACCCTTTTGATGAATCCACTTAAATATTTGCTTTGCTCTAAATTTGGGTTCTTTAAGACCGATAAAAAAATCTTCAAGTGACTCTAACGAGCAACCTAAAAGATTTATTTTTTTTTGCAATTTACTTATTCAATATTTCTTCTGATTTGAAAAAATATTCAATCTCCCTTTTGGCGCTTTTGATTGAATCAGATCCATGCACAGCATTCGCATCAATGCTATTTGCAAAATCTGCGCGAATGGTGCCGGGAGCTGCTTCTTGTGGATTTGTACTACCCATAAGGTCTCTATTTTTTTGAACAGCATTTTCTCCTTCAAGAACCTGTACAAATACTGGTCCAGAAGTCATAAAACTTTTTAAGTCATTGAAGAAAGGCTTTCCATCATGTTCTGCATAGAAACCCGAGGCCATTTCATCACTTAAATGTATCAATTTACCAGCTACCAAATTTAAACCATTATCTTCAAATCTTGTAATAATTTTGCCAATAATGTTCTTGGCTACAGCATCTGGTTTGATGATAGAGAGTGTGCGTTCGATATTCATTATTATGTCCTTAAAATTTGTTCGTTATTATATTCGAGTTATTGATATTCTTCTATCCAATGCATTTGAATTGCTTCAAGTATTCTTTCACTTGATTTTTGAGGATCTCCAACAAAATTACTAAGCTCGCATACTTTTGTATGTAAATCGGGAAATCCAATCCACTGAGGGTCTATCTCAGGAAATCTATCATTAAGCTCTATAGCTATTTCAAGAACATCTAACCAATCAAGTTTTTCCATTAGTGATTTTCTGAAACCATATTTATATTATATTTAGGTAATTCTATTTCTATCTCTTCATTTTCCGGAGGTACTGCTTGACAGCTAAGTCTTGATGTTTGTTCTAGACCCCAAGCCTTATCAAGAAGATCTTCTTCTATATCACTTGCGTCATCAAGTTTTTCAAACCCTTTTCTAACAATACAATGACATGTTGTGCAAGCAGCTGACATCTCACAAGCATGCTCAATCTGAATTTTATTTCTAAGTGCGGCCTCACATATTGTCTCTTCAGGAAGTGACTCTATTTCTGCGCCATTAGGACATAAATCCTTATGAGGCCATATTTTTATTTTTGCCATGATTTAAAGTGTAAAACTTTCGCCACATCCGCAGACAGCTTTAGCATTGGGATTTATAAATTTAATTCCCTTGTTTAAACCATCTTCTTGATAGTCAACTAAGCTACCTTTAAGGAAATTAAAGCTATTTGAATCAACGAAAATCGTACACCCTTCGGTTTTAAAACTTTTATAGTCATCAATAATTTCGTCAACAAAGTCGAAGGTATATTCATAGCCAGAGCACCCTGCTTTTTTAATACCTAATTTAATTCCTTTGCCTTTACCTCTTTCATCTAGCATTTTAACAAAATGAGTAACAGCACTTTTTGAGAAATTAAGTTCTGTTGAATTGATTACGTCCATAGAAATATTACTGTTTTGTTTCGTAATCCTCTATAGCCTGTTTAATTGAATCTTCAGCTAAAACTGAACAATGAATCTTAATTGGCGGAAGTTCTAACGCTTCAACAATTTCAATATTTTTAATAGCCTTTGCTTCTTCAAGAGTTTTACCAATCAACATTTCAACTAGTTCGCTTGATGATGCAATTGCAGAACCACATCCATATGTTTTAAATTTAACATCTTTAATAACGTGGGTATTTCCTTTAGGCTCACACTTAATCTGAAGTTTCATTACATCTCCACAGGCTGGTGCTCCAACCATACCTGTTCCAACATTTGTTTCTTTAGGATCAAATCTCCCTACTTTAAAGGCCTCTGGGTTATTTAAGGTATTTTCAAACTTATCGACAACTTTTTTACTATACGCCATATTAATCTCCTAGTGCATTTTCCATTCAACTGTATCAAGATCAATTCCATCAAGATGCATTTCCCACAGTGGAGAAAGCTCTCTTAATCTATGCACTACGTTACCTAGAATATCTAAGGTATTTTCAACGTCATCATCATTTGTAAATCTTCCAAATGAAAATCTTATTGAACTGTGTGCCAATTCATCTTTTCTTCCCAAGGCTCTTAAAACATAAGAAGGCTCCAAACTTGCAGATGTGCATGCAGAACCTGAAGATACTGCAATATCCTTCAAGCCCATTATCAAGGATTCGCCTTCAACAAAATTAAAACTAACGTTTAAAATATTAGGAACTTTATTTTCAATATCTCCATTGAGGTATACATGATCTATCTCTTTTACTTTATTTAAAAATTTTTCATGGAATTTAGATATTTTTACATTGTCTTGTTTCATTTCTTCATTTGCCAATCTAAATGCTTCGCCCATTCCAACTATTTGATGTGTTGCCAATGTCCCAGATCTCATTCCCCTTTCATGACCACCACCATGAATAAGCGCTTCTAGTCTTACTCTAGGTTTTCTTCTAACATACAAAGCCCCAATACCCTTAGGGCCATAAGTTTTATGAGCTGAGAAAGACATTAAATCTATTGGCATTTTTTCTAAGTCAATTTCAGTCTTTCCAGTACTTTGTGCAGCATCAACATGAAAGAATGATCCATTCTTTCTGGCAATTTCACCAATTTTTGATATGTCATTAACGCTACCAAGCTCGTTATTTATATGCATGATTGAAATAAGAACAGTTGTATCTTTAATTGCTGCCTTAACATCAGACGGATTGATAACTCCATTTTGATCTGGGTCTAAATATGTTACTTCAAAACCTTCTCTTTCTAACTGCCTGCAAGGGTCTAGAACAGCTTTATGCTCTATCTTAGATGTAATGATGTGATTGCCTTTTGATTTATAAAACCTTGCAACACCTTTAATAGCAAGATTATCAGCTTCTGTTGCTCCAGAGGTCCATACAATTTCTCTTGGATCACAATTTACTAAATTTGCTACATGAGATCTTGCTTCTTCAACAGCTTCATCAGCCTTCCATCCAAATCTATGTGATCGAGATGCTGGATTCCCAAACTCTCCATCTGGAGTCAGAAACTCCATCATTTTAGACGCAACTCTAGGATCAACTGGTGTTGTTGAAGCATAGTCTAAGTATATAGTAGATTGTGTGCTCATCTAATTTACCTCTTTAACCTTAATATATGGGCTATTATCTGTTTCTACAAGGCTATGGATTGTTATTTTTTCTAAATAATCCTCAACTAAAACATTCAGCTCATGCCATAAATCGTGTGTGCTACATTTTTTACCATTATGACAGGCAGAGGTTCCATTGCATTTTGTTGCATCTAATACCTCATCAACCGCGTTCATAACATCTTTTATCGATATATGATCAGGGCTTTTGGCATATAAATATCCACCATTTCTTCCTCTTATGCTCTTTACTATTCCTGCAATTCTTAATTTTCTGAATATTTGTTCAAGATAAGTCAATTCAATATTTTGATTGGCTGAAATATCACTTAAAGAAACCGGTCCAGAAGATTGTAAAAAGCTTAATTCGGTCAGTGCACTTACAGCATATCTGCTTTTCGTAGTTAATCTCACGTGAGGATTATAAATACTTGACTATTTTAGTCAAGTTTCAATATTAATGCCTAATCTATCTGCTACTTGATGGTAAGATTCAACAACATCACCTAAGCCCTGTCTAAATCTGTCCTTATCCATTTTTTTCATTGTTTTAGAATCCCAAAGTCTACAACCGTCTGGTGTAAATTCGTCCGCAAGTAATATTTTATCTTTATACACTCCAAATTCGACTTTGAAATCAACCAAAATAAGACCAGAATCTAAAAATAATTTGGATAATATTTCATTAACTTTGTAAGTTTGTTTTTTCATTTCTTTTATCTGGTCATTGTTTGCCCATCCAAATGAAATGATATGCTCATCATTGATTAATGGATCTCCAAGATCATCATCTTTTAGAAAAAATTCAAATAATGGACTTTCAAGTATGAGCCCGTCCTCAGTTCCAAGTCTTTTACATATTGATCCAGAGGCCCTATTTCTAATCACACACTCTATTGGAAACATATTTAATTTATAAACAAGAGAGTCAGTGCTATCAATTACTTCAATGATATGATTTTCAACGCCATTATTTTTTAAATGCTCCATGATGAAAGCATTAAACTGATTATTCACTGCACCTTTGCCTAAAAGAGCTTCTTTTTTCTTTCCATCAAAGGCAGAGGTATCATCGCTGAAATGCATTATTAGATGATCATCATTCTCAGTAGTGAACATTGATTTCGCTTTACCTTTTGTTATTTCATTAATTTTATTCATTAGCTTAAAGATTCGTTTATTTTTGATAATAATTTTTCAGATTGTTCGATATTACCATCCTTTGATATTGCACGAACTAGAGTTTTATTATTTTCTTGGGTTATTGTGATCTCAAATTGAGATTCTTCAGTAAAATTCATACCTTCAGAACTTTTGTTACTTCTTCCACCAAATATTCTAAAAAGGCCTCTTTCTTCTTCTTTGCTATAACTAACAAAGAATATACCTTTACTTCGATCGCGATCATTTGTAATTATTTCTGCTGCATTGAGGGCTTTGCTTACTGAGGACCAAGCGCGATCAAAATTAAGATCTAAAGCTATTACTGTGTTTCCATTTTCACTATAAATACTAGCTTTTTTCATCTCGTTTAGATTTTGAGCTGCTAGAGAAGTACCAGAAAAATTTGATAATGAATCTGCATAATAATCTATCATTTTTTCCATTTCTGTTCGAACAAACTCTGGATCACTTTCTAGGTCACCACTAACCTTATTAATTTTAAATAAAAATATTTCTGTTGAGGCTTCTTTAATACCATGCTCAACTCTCATCTGTAATTTTGAAATTTGATCAAAATCAATATCTATAACTCCTGAAACTGGATCTGCATTCATGACATCATAAATAGAAGTATCCCAATAATTCTTTGAGATTGGCCATGAAGTAGAAGGAAGAGTTTCAATATATATCCACATTAATTCTCCAAGTCTCCTTAATTGCACTGAACTATCACCAGATGATGCAAAAATCTGTCTGGGTTTTGGAACCTCAGAAACATCTTTAATGTCTAAAAGATCATTCACTGGATAATGATTTTCAATATCTAGCTCATTGAGTGAGTCAGGTACTGTAATATCATCTTCAACTTTTTCATTTAGGAAGTCATACTTTTTCTCGGGGAAATATCCATCTGGGCCTCCAATTATGGAACACGAGGAGACCAAAAAAATTAAAAATAAATAACTATAATGTCTTGTCATAATAAATTTAATTTTAACATCTCAGATAATATATTTTCATGATATTTTTTATCTAATTCTATTAAAGGCAATCGGATAGATTTTTGTATCAGTTCCATTTTATAAAGCATCCATTTCACTGGGATTGGATTAGATTCTATGAATAATAATTCGTATAAAGTTGAGAGCTTGTTATCTAGTTCCTCTGCAATATCAAATTTCTCTTCAAGAGCACTTGAACATATATCTGATATATACTCGGGAACTACATTTGCTGCCACAGATATTACTCCATCCCCTCCCTTCTTAAGCATAGATAAAAACGATGGATCATCCCCTGAATATAATAAAAAATCTTCATTGTTTGATGAAATTTGTATTAAATCATCTATTCTTTTAGGGTCACCTACGGCTTCTTTTATACCAACAATATTTTTATGCTCTGATAAAATTTTTACAGAAGAGGGCTTGAGATCACAAGCTGTCCTTGATGGCACGTTATATAAAATTTGTGGAAGGTCAACTTCATTTGCAACTTTAGTGTAATGTTGAATAAGGCCTCTCTGATTAGGTTTGTTGTAATATGGTGTCACAAGTAGTGAAAAGTCTGCACCCATCTGTTTTGATTCCATTGTTAACTCTATTGCTTCAGATGTAGAATTTGCTCCAGTGCCGGCAATAACAGGAATTCTTGAATTAACATATTTTACTGTATGACTAATCACCTCTAAGTGTTCTTTAATATTAACAGTAGCTGATTCTCCTGTTGTTCCAACTGAAACGATTCCATTTGTTCCTTTTTCAATATGCCAATCTATTAGATTTTCTAATGCTACATAATCAACGTCACCGTTTGGAATCATTGGTGTAACTAAAGCAACTAAACTACCTTTTAAAGCTTGCATCATTTATAAAATCAGTAAAAATAAGACTATACACTATTTATTTAAATTTATTCATAAGGACTAACTATGCAAAAAAAATTAGAAGGTAAAAAATGTCCATCTTTTAAAGGTGAGACAACAGGAAATACCACTGTATCTGAAAAGGATTTCATTGGAAAAAATCTAGTAATATTTTTCTATCCTAAAGATAGTACTCCAGGCTGTACAACCGAAGGTCAAAACTTTAGAGACAGTTATAAAGATTTTCAGGAGCTTAATACAGAAATAATTGGAGTTTCAAGAGATACCATTAAATCTCATGAAAATTTTAAATCTAAGCAGTCATTTCCATTCGAGCTATTATCTGATCCAGATGAAAAAATGTGTAAGTCATTTGATGTAATGAAAATGAAGTCAATGTATGGAAGAGAATATATGGGCGTTGATAGATCAACATTCTTAATTTCTGCAGAAAGTAAAGTTATAAGAGAGTGGAGATCGGTAAAAGTTAAGGGGCACGTTGATGAGGTGCTAGAAGAAGTGAAAAATATATAGTTGTTATTTTAATAAGAACTCTAATTCATGCTTGGCCAAGCATTCCAAACTGCTTTTATAAAAGTTGCTAGTGGAATTGAAAAGAATACTCCCCAAAATCCAAACATGCTGCCGAATATAAAAACTGCGAGTATTATTATGATTGGATGAAGTTTTACCGCTTCAGAAAAAATTATTGGAACAAGCAAATTGCCATCTATAAATTGCAATAAGAGATAAAGTCCTACAAGCAAATAAAATTGTGTGCCTAACCCAAATTGTAATAATCCTATTATGACTATTGGTATAGTTACTGAAAATGCTCCAACAAAAGGAATTAGAACAGACAAGCCAACTAATACAGCTAACAATGCACCATAATTAAGGCCAAATGATGCAAATAAAATTGCTGCTGCCACGCCAACAATAAAAATTTCAAGAACTTTTCCTCTAACATAATTACTTAACTGGATATCCATTTCAGACCAAACCTGAGAGAGCATTGCTCTATTTCCAGGAATTATTTTTAGACAGCCTTCAATAATATTTTTTCTATCAAACATAAAAAAGTAGACAAGAATTGGGAATAAAATAATATAAAGAAGAACTGTAATTGTGCTTTGAATACCAGATATAGAGGATTTAACTAAATTTTGTGTTACGGATGAGAGTTCAGACGATACAGCTTGAAAGAATACTGATATTTGATCAGAATTAACTAGATCTGGAAAAGCTGCTGGTATTGTTGAAACAAAGTTCATAAAGTCATTAAATAATCTTGGAATATCTAATACAAATGATTGAAGCTGAACGTATAAAAGTGGAATAAGCCAAGTAAACATTGCTGCACCAATAACTATAAAAATTGAAAAAGCTAGAACATTAGCCATAGATTCTGAGATATTATAAGTCTCTATTTTCTTCTGTAGGCCTACAAGCAGATATGCAACAATAATACTAATTATAAATGGAGTAAGTACCTCAATAAAAAAACTAAAAACAATCACAAATGTTAGTATTATTAATGAGAATATAATTGTCTCCTCATTATTGAAAATGCGTTTGAAAATATTTGAAATATGCTCAATCATATATGTTGATACATTATATATAAGATTTAATTAAAAAATATTAAACTTTTCCTTTGTTTAGTGTTCTAAGTTAATATCTTGGTTATTATTTTAAAATGAAAAACTATTTTTTTTATATTCCACTGATATTTATATCTCTGAGCTTAAATGCAAAGGATGATCAAATTTCGGAGCTATCTTTGCCTGAACTTGGTGATAGAGTTTCTGGAGCTGTATCATCTTCGGAAGAAAAAGCTATTGGTGAAATGTTTTTAAAACAGGTCTACTCACAAGCTCCTTTAATATCTGATCCAATTTTATTTGAGTATACGGAACATCTTATATACAGACTATCTGAATATAGCCAAGTTAAAGATAGATATTTCACTATCTTATTAATTGATGATAGTTCGCTTAATGCTTTTGCAGCTCCAGGAGGAATAATAGGAATAAATGGAGGTTTATTTTTAAACTCGGATAATGAAGGTCAATTTTCTTCAGTGCTTGCTCACGAACTAGCTCATTTAAGTCAAAGACACTTTGCTAGGAATGTTTTAAAGTCTCAGGATAGCAATCTTGCTTCCGCACTTGTTATGGTTTCATCAATTGCAATTGCTCTAATTAGCAACAACCCCAATGCAATGGCTGTTGGGCCAGCAATTTTACAATCACAAAGCCTAAGATACAGTCGTTTATTTGAAAAGGAGGCTGACAGAGTCGGTTTTGCAAATCTTGTGAATGCAGGCTACAACCCGAATTCCATGGGTGAAATGTTTGAAAATATGAATGAAATTAGAAGACTTTCTGGTGATTTGCCACCTGAATTTTTGCTAACTCACCCATTATCATCTTCTAGAATTAGTGATGCATTCAACGCAGCTGAAAACCTCTCAAAAGAAGGAACAAAACAAGATTCACTTGAATTTTCTCTTATGAAAGCTAGGCTTGAAATATATTATGAGAGCATCCCATCTAATGCATTGAGATTATTTCAATCGAAAGTTAAAAAAGATTCTTCTGATGCTAACATTTACGGTTTAGCTCTAGCTTATGAAAAAAATAATAACTACTTAGAAAGCCTTAGACTAATTGATACCTTAATCAATACTTATCCAAAAAATTTAGTTATCAATAATACTAAAATAGATATTCTCTTAGAGGCAGAAAGATATGAGGAAGCATTAAACTTAGTTAACGAATTCCTTGAAATTTCACCTAAAAATTATCCACTATCTGTCTCTAAATCAAAAATTCTACTTTCAATGTCTAAATTTTTTGAGTCTGAGGAAATAATAAGAGATCAATTACTTAGAAAAAATAATAATCCAGATTTGTGGTTCCTTTTATCTGAAATTCAAAGAAGTAGCAAAAACATAATTGGTTATCATCAAAGTAGAGCTGAGTATTTTATTTTACTTGGTCAAAATCAAAGAGCATTAAATCAATTAGAATATGCTTTAAAACTAACACAAAATAACTTTCAAGTCTCAGAAACGATCATGACAAAAATTATTGATATTAAAAAAGAATTAAATAGATCTAGAGGTCTCTAGTCTTAACATCTTTAGATATTTTTATACCTAAAAAAGATAAGTAACCAGCAATTGGAATAGCCATTAATGGAAATACATTTGTGGCAAGTCCGGTGAGTTTGGATAAAGCAATAAACCCACTTCCAGATAAATCTCCAAATCTTGAAACAAATGTATCAATAAAGACTGTTGATTTATATCTATCATTTTTTTGGAAGGTGCTAAAGATTGTTTCTCTAGTAGGTTTGTTGACTCCATATTCAAAAACTCTTAATAAAACAGTAACTACTCCGACTGATACTATAGAAGGAGCTAACCCGTATAACATGTATGCCAAACAAAATATTAATCCGTATGAAAGCATAATATTTTTAATACCAAATCTTTTAATTATAATATTTGTTAAGAAAAGCTGAACTATTAAAGTTAAAGGTGATATGACTTGTTCTATTGTTGCGAAGAACCTCAGTCTTTGTTCTGAGTCTTGAGACCAGTCTTCAACAATATTAATAGCTGTAATCCATTGAATTGTCATAAGTGCGGTCCATATCCATACATAAGTTGAAATGTTTCTAATCTCATTATTTTGTAAAGAATTTTTAATTGCATCAAAGCTTCCACCACCTACATTATTTAAGTCTATTGATGTGTCTTTTCTATAAATTGAGAGCATATAGACTGCAAGCATCATTGCTAGAAATAGAAAAAAAGATGCTGATAAACCAAAAAGTTCAATACCAAATTCATTGAAAGAGTCTGAAAATCTTTTTGAAATTTCAGATCCAAACAATGCACCTAAGGAACCCCCAGCCATAATGACGCCATAAAATGATCTTTTTTTGGAATCTCGATATAAATTAATTATCACTACCCAAAATATAGAAACAACAAAGAAGGAATAAATATTGCACCAAACATAAAAAATTCTTCCAAGCCAGATTGAGTCACCTAGTCCAAGCATTCTCCAAGCAAAAAGGAAAAAAATTAAGTTTAAGATCAAGAATGAGTAACTAAATATTACAATTTTTTTTAGATTTGATCTCGATGCGATCCAAGAGTAAAAAGGATTAACAAGCAACATTGCTATTGCCCCTGCTGCAAGTAGATACGGCAATTCATCTACATTAGCTACAGCCATTTCATTGCGAACCGGTCTTAAGATATACCACGAAGAAAGCACTAAGAAAAATAAGAAAGAGCCTAGCAAGGCGTCTCTTGAAAAGGAATTCTTTATAGAATTAATCAAAACCTTCTCCAAAAATGGTGGGTCGCACAGGATTCGAACCTGTGACCAATTGGTTAAAAGCCAACTGCTCTACCAGCTGAGCTAGCGACCCACAGCAATACATACTAAAAGATGGTGATTATTCCATATTTTTCAATAACTGCAAGGCTAAGGATGATGCAGTATTATTAGGATATTCTCGAACAACAAAATTATATTTATCTTTTGCATTCTGAACATCATTAGACTTTAAATAAATATCTCCCAATTTCTTATGTGCTAGAGGAACTCTATAATGATTTGGATAAGAATTAATTAATTCTAAAAATAAATCACTTGAATTTTCTAGATCATCATTTATAAATGAAATTTCAGCTAGCCAAAAAAATGAAAGAGGTGTTTTCTCTTCATCACTAAAACTTTCTACAAAATATCTAAATAACGTTAATGCTTGATCAAAATTCTGATTCTCAAGAGCTTCAATGGCAGCTGAATATACCTGATCTTTACTTTCAGGATCTTCGATTCCAGCAAATCTTATATCAGAACTCACATTTAAGTCTTCGGAAATATTTGAATCAACATTTGAATCAGATGATTCTTGTATCAGCTTTTCAATTAAATAATTTTGAGATTCAATATTGTTTCTTAATTCTGCTATTTCTGATTCTAATTCTTGAATCTTTAAAAACAAAATATCTGTCTTAACATCAACATTTTCATCAGCAGACAAATTAAAAATTTGAGATATTAGAATTAAAGTAAATATATAAGAACAATACTTGATATTCATTAAATGGTTAATTGATTTCTACTCTTCTATTTTTAGCAAAACTTTCTTCATTTTGACCAAATTCCTTTGGTCTTTCTTCGCCATAGCTTTTAACAGTTATTCTGCTTGAGCTAATCCCGTTGAGAACAAAATAATCAGCAACCGTTTCAGCCCTTCTTTGTCCTAAAGCTAAATTGTATTCTCTTGTTCCTCTCTCATCAGCATGACCAGCCAAACTAATTTTGATTGAAGAATTCTCATTCAATGCATTAACTGCACTTTTAAGCGTTTGAATAGACTTACTTGTTAAATTGGATTTATCAAATTCAAAATACACAGTAGCATTTGCAAACATTGCCTTATTATCATAATTGATATTTTCAGACATTGAGGAAGCTTCGACAGTTTTTACCCCTTCTGAATAAACTTTCTCTTCTGTAATGTTCATACTCGAACAGGATGATAGAAAAATTATTACGATTAAAAAATTAAATTTATTTCTTAATATAAGCATATTTACTCCATTTATTTTATCTTAAAAAACCAGACCATGCCGGCTCTCTTACAGCTCCTTTTTTTGCGGGTAATTTAAATTTAGCGCCGCTTAAAGTAACACCTGAAAGCAATCCCATGCCCTCATCTTTTGTAGCGTAGACTATAACATTTCCATTAGGTGAAATACTAGGTGATTCATCTAGTTGTGCTTCAGTTAAAGGCCTTACAAAATTTTCATCAAAGTATTTCATTGCTATTTGAAAACTTTTATCTGACCTATGAACAAACACGAACCCTTCATTGCTTGGTAAATAAGAGCCTTTAGCATTGTAGTTTCCATCGAAGGTTATCCTTTTTGGCCTAGCGTTAAATTTTCTTAAATTAATCTCATATAGTTGGGGTGATCCAGATCTTCCAGATGTAAATATTATTTTAGAGCCCTTTGGTGACCATGTTGATTCAGTGTCAATAGAATAATGATTAGTTAATCTGGTCAGATTTTTGTTTTTTAAATTTAGTATGTAAATCTCAGCATTGCCGTCTTGATACATTGTTAACGATAAGAATTTTCCATCTGGCGACCATGCTGGTGAACTTATCTGAGATGTATTTTCAATGGCAATTTCTCTTCTACCTGAAGCAATGTCTTGAACATAAACCTTAGCCATACCTGTTTCAAAGGATACGTAAGCAACTTTTTTGGAGTCAGGAGACCAAGCAGGTGAAATAATAGGTTCAGCGCTTTTTAAAAGAACCTGCTCATTGCTTCCATCAGCATCAGCAACAACAAGATTAAAAATTTTATCTTCAGTTACATATAGAATCTTTGTTGATGCAATTCCTTTTATACCAGTTATTTCTTCATAAATTCCATCACTAATATAATGTGCAAGTTGCCTATTTTTATTAGGTATACCAAAAACTGTTGTAGCTCTAGCCTTGGATGCCTTTTTTATATCATAAACTTGATATTCAACTGATATATTCATCCCATCTTCGATGACCTTTCCCATAATCAAAAAGTCAATATTTAAAATTCTAAAATCGTTAAATACTATTTCGCTTTCATTACTTGGTAAAGAAAGAAGATTATTCTCGTCAAATACATTGAACTCACCCGATCTCTTAAGATCTCCTTTAATAATTTGCGAAAGCTCTTCAGATATTTCTACATTTCCTCCAAATTGAACCAAAGCAACTTTAAATGGATCCTCTGTGCCCTGTGTTATTTCTATAACAAGCTCGGACATTAACGAATTGGTAAAGATAATTGCTAACAAGAGTTTTTTCATGATGGATTAAACGTAATAACTATATTTTTAAAATCTGAAGAATATAAGCTAAAAGGTATATTATTAAAAAAATTAAAAGTTTCAACTCTTTGAATTGCATTTAAGGCTGAGTTGTCGAATCTAATATTTCCACTGCTTTTAATGAGATTAGAATTAATAATTCTTCCATTTTTATTGATGGTCAACCTCAAATCGCAAACAAGACCATCTTGAATGTTTATTGGCTTTCTCCAAGCAGATTGCAAGCTTTGAATTATCAATGAGCTAAAAAATTCTATTTGGCTCTGTTCTGATTGTTCTATAAGCATACTCTCCTCTTCAATTAGATCTTTTACACTGATAGAGGATATTAATGAATCAAACGAAATAGGTTTATTATCTAATGCTGCAGCTTTAGTGTCAGAATCATTTGATACTTTATCAACAATTAATTTAGCTGGTTCTTTTTCAATAATGTTATCTTGAAAAAGAAGGTTAACTTGCACAGGCTTACTTAATATTGATCTTTGTTTTGATTCAATATAAAAAAATCCAAGAAGATATAGAATTATTAAAGCATGTATCAAAAATGAGATAAAAGAAGCTTCTAAATAAATCTTATTAATTTTCATAACCAGAAGTTACGATACCAATTTTTGAAATGCCAACACTTTGCACAGAGGCCATTCCTTTTGCAACAAAATCAAATGCAACATCTTTATCGCTTTGGAAAACAACTTCAATATCTGGATTGGCATCAAATATTACCTTCGATTTCCTTTTCAATTCTTTAAGATCTATAGATAAAGACTCATCTCCAACATTAATAAAATAATCACCATTTTTATTAATAGAAATAACTAGGGGCTCGTTTTGTACGCTCATCTTAGTTGTATCAGTTTTTGGCAAATCAACCTCTATTCCTTGAATTAGCAAGGGCGATAGCACCATAAATATTATTAACAAAACAAGCATTACATCTATATAAGGAACTACATTAATCTCTGCTTTAAGATTTTTTTTCTTTGCAAGCCTATAAATCATTATTTTTTGATAGATTTCTTATAAAAAATGCTTGCAAGCTCTTCAGCAAAAATTAAAGTGCTTTGACTTATTGATTCTGACTCCGAGGTAAATTTGTTAAATGCGACTACAGCAGGAATGGCAGCAAATAAGCCCATACCTGTCGCAATTAATGCCTCAGATATTCCAGGTGCTACTGCATTAATTGTTGCTTGTGTTGCATCAGATAAGCCCTGAAAAGATGTCATTATCCCCCATACAGTTCCTAGCAAACCAACATATGGACTCACAGACCCTACATTAGCTAAAAAGGGTAAATGCTTGTTCATGTCTTCTTCATCTGAAGCAATAGAGACACGCATAGACCTATTTATATCTTCAAGATCAAGCTCATTAATATTTTCTTTAGCTTTAATGTTATTAAATTCGTCAAACGAATTTTTAAATAAATTCATAGCTCCGTAAAGATTTTCCTCTTTTGATATTTCTTTATATAAAATATCTAAATCTTTATCAGTCCAAAAATCTCTTAAAAAAGCATCATTCACAGCTTTTATTTTTTTGAAGAAATTGTATCTTTCAACAATTATTATCCATGACAAGATTGATGCTATAAATAAAAGCAACATTACAATTTTTACAACTAAGCCAGCTTCTAAAAAAAGGTTTAAAACTGAAATATCATCCATAACTAATCCTGTTCAAAAATTAATAATAAGTCATCTGGAAACTTTTGTGGTTTTTTTGTTACCAAATTTATAAAACATACTTCGACTTCTCCACTAACATATTCCTTTCCATTTTTAGAACTAATTATTCTATGATGAAATAACATTCTAGCTTTAGAATTATTTTCTACAGAGGATTGGACAACTATTTCTTCACCAAGTTCTGCAGGTACAAAATAATTAATACTAAGTTTTTTAATAACAAAGGCTAATTCAATTTTTCTTAGATTACTTTGAGAGATATTAATATTTGAAAGGAATTCGGATCTTGATCTTTCAAAATATTTTAAATAGTTTGCATGATAAACAAAACCCTGAAAATCTGTATCTTCAACATAAATCTTATAATGTAGATCATTACACTTGATAAGTTTGCTCATGCAGTTCAATATCCTCTTGGAATAATTCAAGTATTATTTGAATAAAATCTGGCCAAAGCAGATCAACAGTTACTAAATTATTTTTAATGTTCTTATTAATTGAGTTTGCAAGAATACGAACCTTTATAGGTCTATTATTAAATTTATATACTAGAGCAGGCTTAAGTCCTTCCGCATTTGAAGACGCAAGAACTTGCTCCCACCAATCTGGTCTCGGTTCTGCACCTGAGCCATAAGCCTTGCATTCTATGCACCAATTTCCAAGCATAAGATCAGGAAGCTCTTTTGTTCTTGTCTGTTCTAAGATTCTTTTTACTGGATTTTTTAAATTAAGGTCTTCAATAAGTGCATTTGCAATTTGTCTTTCAAAAGCTGCACCTTTATTTCTTGAATTTATAGACAAAACTAACCTTTAACCTCAAAATTTTCTGGGAATTCTCCATTGGTGTGCACTTCTTGAACATCATCAAGGTCATCCATAAATTCCATAATATTTAAGACTTTTTCAGATAATTCTTGATCTAAGTCAACTAATGTATCTGCCCGCAAAGTTAACTCTGCATTTATATAATTAAGTTCGTTTTCTTTAAATATATCAATAACCGTATTAAAGTCATTTGCCTCTGTAGTAACTTCATAAAAATCTTCCTCTTCTGTAAAATCAAGTGCGCCAGATTCAATCACTATCTCCATTAATTTTTCTTCAGAAATATCTTTATTGAGATGAATTACACCAAATTTATTGAACAAATAAGACACTGAGCCATCTGTTCCGAGATTTCCACCAAACTTAGAAAAAGCATGTCTTACATCTGAAACTGTTCTATTTCTATTATCAGTCATTGTTTCAACTAAAATTGCTACTCCCCCTGGCCCATAACCCTCAAAAGTTATTTCTTCTAGTGCTCCAGTTTCACCAGTACCAGAACCCTTCTCAATGGCGCGCTTAATAGTGTCTTTTGGCATATTAGCAGCATTAGCTTTTTCTAATGCTAGTCTTAGCCTAGGATTGTCATTTGGGTCTGGCCCATCTTTTGCCGCAACAGTAATTTCTCTTATTACTTTAGTCCAAACTTTTCCCCTAGATGCATCCTGCCTTGCTTTTCTATGTTTTATGTTTGCCCATTTTGAATGACCAGCCATAAATTATTCTTCCTTATGTGTGCTTGTTATTTTCAATTCATCAAGTTGTTCTTTTTCAACTTTACTTGGAGCATCAGTAAGGAGGCAAGCTGCACTTTGTGTCTTAGGAAATGCAATAACATCTCTAATGTTAGTGGTGTCAGTAACCAACATAACAATTCTATCTAAACCAAATGCAATACCTCCATGGGGAGGACATCCTGTTGAAAGAGCTTTTAAAAGAAATCCAAATTTATTATCAGCTTCTTCTTTAGAAATATTAAGAATACTAAAGATAGTTTCCTGCATTGATTTATCATAAATTCTAAGAGAGCCTCCACCTATTTCATAACCATTTAAAACCACGTCATATGCATGGGCTATAGCCTTGTCTGGATTATCTAAGATATCTTTTTTTGAACATTTTGGAAGTGTAAAAGGATGATGAAGCGGTGTTAAGCTTCCCTCTTTATTGATCTCAAACATTGGAAAATTAACAACCCAGCAAGGAGCCCATTTGGAGATATATAAATTTAAATCTTCGCCTATTTTTTTAATCAAGCTACTCATTGATAAATTTACTGTGGCTTCAGTCCCAGCACCAAAGAATAAAATATCATCAGTGTTAACTTCTAAGGTTTCTATGATTTTTGAAATAGTTTCATTATTTAAGAATTTTAATATAGGCGACTGAATGCCATTTTCTAAGTCTTTTACATCGTTTATTTTTATATATGCCAAGCCTTTAGCGCCAAGTTTTGAAACAAATTTTGTATAATCATCAATTTGACCTCTTGTTAGTGAATTTCCATTAGGTACTTTTAAAGCCACAACTCTTGAACCTTCTTTTTTTGCAGGTTCTGAAAATACTTTAAACTCTTCGTCTATTACTAAATCAGCAATTTCGACAAGTTGGAGTGGTATTCTTAGATCAGGTTTATCACAACCATATCTGTCTATAGCATCATGCCAATCTATTACTTCAAATTTCTCTAAGCTATCATCACAAAACTCTTTAATAATATTCTTAATCATTTTTTCACTAACTTTCATGATTTCATCCTGATCAACAAAGGAGGCTTCTATATCAATTTGTGTAAACTCTGGCTGCCTATCAGCTCTTAAGTCTTCATCTCTAAAACATCTAGCAATTTGATAATATTTATCAAATCCACCCATCATCAATAATTGTTTAAATAGTTGAGGAGATTGAGGTAACGCATAGAAACTTCCAGGCTGAACTCTGCTAGGAAGAATGTAGTCTCTTGCGCCTTCTGGAGTAGCCTTTGTTAATATTGGAGTTTCAATTTCGTGAAAATTATTTTTATCTAAATAATTTCTTATTAATGAAGAAATTTTTGATCTAGTTATAATTCTTTCGTTCATTTCAGGCCTTCTAAGGTCAAGCACCCTGTTTTTTAGCCTTACGTCCTCATTTACTTCTTGATATTCATCAATTGGAAATACAGGCGTATCTGCTTTACTGAGAATAGTGATATTTTTAACCTCTATCTCTATCTCACCAGTATGCATATTCTCATTTACAGTTCCTTCAAGTCTCTTTCTAACAAGTCCGCTAATTTGAACTACAAATTCATTCCTTATTGATTCAGCTAAT